>CEUS01143448.1_pt1 | contig 19173 bp, 19 predicted proteins | sample 427031 | NCBI WGS metagenome assembly CEUS01 (sample SAMEA2622837, study PRJEB7988) | marine metagenome | biome: marine biome (ENVO:00000447); feature: marine epipelagic mixed layer (ENVO:xxxxxxxxx); material: "saline water (ENVO:00002010), including plankton (ENVO:xxxxxxxx)" | depth 140 m | reverse complement strand
CATGCGATTCCGAGGCGTCGCGAGTTTTCAGCAGATGAAAAAGATGAGCATCCTAGGATATTGCCTCCAGAGATAGGAAATGCGTTTGGAGGTCTAGTGCCTATGGTAGATTCTGATGGAAACGAAATAGGGGGGATAATTTCCCCTGAAATTTCCGTACCGGTTGCTGCTCATACGGGATGGACTCTAAGGCATGCAGACATAGGTGGTGAGGGTCAGTTACTTATGTTTGCCGGTGGCACAATACCTTTTCCTGCAACGGAGTCTGACAGGCTGACGACTGGAGATCCAAGACCATCAATAGAGGCAAGGTATACCAACCGTGACGAATATCTGTCTAAAGTAAGAGCCTCTGCCGAGGCACTTGTATCTGAAAGATATCTATTAGAGATAGATATCGAGACAAGCGTATCCCTCGGCGAGAGAATGTGGGACTACTTCACCGGTCCTTGAGATATTTGTGACAGTAAGGGTTAAATTGATATTTAATTAATTTGAAGCCTGAACTGTTTTAAGGATTCCTTCTGCTCCATCGGAAAGCCAAGGTAGCCAGCTAAAAGAAAAAAAGCGAGCACCCACATCAATATAGTGGGGTAAAGTATTTTCGGAAGCTAGGGTGCCTGCCGTTTTTCCTGCCGCCGTGATCTTTTTTAGAGCACCATCCACAACATCATTTACTTTTGGACTACCTGCTCCACCAGTCAGGCCCATGGATTGTGCCAGATCGCCAGGGGCGACATAGAAGATGTCTATATTGTTAACTTCCAGTATTTCATCAAGGTTGTTAACAGCAATAATGTCTTCAATTAATATGATTGACATTGTCTGGTCGTTAGCTTTGTTCAAATAGTCGTCTACCCCTATTCCCTGCCTACTGGTGAAAGAGCCTCTCATACCTATAGGTGCAAACTTTGTGGCTTCAACCACCGCCTGTGCTTCTTCTTTTGTATTTATATGTGGCACGCATATTCCAAGTGCTCCAAGGTCCATTGTCCGATAGATAACCGCCGGCTCATTTTGATAAACCCTGACTATTGGAGTCATACTCCAGAGATCACATGCTCTTGTGAGGTCTGGGATATTGTCAAAGTCTACAGGTCCATGTTCTCCCTCCAACCATAGTCCATCAAATCCCAAAGGGCCAAAATGTTCTATCAGCTCTGAGCTCATTGGTCCCATGGGAACAGTGACTATCTTCCCAGCAGAGAGGCTTTCTTTTACTTTGTTCGATCTTAGTTCTGCCACATCGTTCTCCTGATTTACAAAATTATTTCTAAATATGAATTTATTAGTACCATTTTTCCTTATCGACTTTGTTGTTCAACTCTTCACCTTTCAAATACCTACGGACATTTTCTAACAAAATTTCGAATCTTCTGTCAGCCATATTTTCGGCATCGGCAATTGCGACGTGAGGGGTCATAAGAACATTTTCTAGACCCCATAATTTGTGGTCTGATGGCAAAGGTTCAGTTTCATATACATCCAGTCCACATCCCGAGATTTCACCAGATTCGATGGAATCCGCCAGATCGTCAATTGCGCAAACTTTTCCTCTCCCTACATTTATGAAATAGGCTGAATTCTTCATGAGCTTAAATCTTTTAGCATTGAACATTCTCTCTGTGTCCGGCGTGTGCGGCACTGTGGTGATGACGAAATCCGCTTTGGGAAGCTGATCGTCCAACTCATCCGGTGTGTGCAGTTCTACACCTGGAAGATCGTATTCAGGTCGTGGATCAATTCCTATTACTTTCATGCCAAGTTCTAAACAAAGTCGTGCGGTTTCATGGCCAATTCCACCTACCCCGTTTATTAGTGCAGTCGCGTCACCAAGGAAAATATAAGGACTTTTTCTAGAATCTTTCCCCCATATTCTTTTTCTGCGGGAATCTTCATACCATGGGAGCCCGCGTGATAAAGCAAGGACAAACATCAATATGTGGTGTGAGATGTGATCCCAGTAAATTCCTCGAGGATTGGTTATTGTAAGAGAGTGTCTACATAGCTCTTCATAGTAATACCCGAAAAAAGGTCCCGCATCAGGGTTATGAAGCCACTCAATTTTTTCAGCTGACTTCAGCGCTTCAGGCGGAATCCAACCCATAGCAGCTTCTGCGTCACGGAGCTCATTCAATGCGTCTTCATCGGTTTCTGGAGATACTATTTCTAGTTCAGACTCTATATCTGAGAGCCGTGCTGCGAACTCTCGCTTAAGTTCATCTTGAGGTGGCATGAATACGAATTTTGGCATATGTTGCTCCTGTATATAGGTTTATTTTTGAGTGGACACTTTCCACTTAAGTGTTTAACAAGGTTTAGCTAGGGTATCCTTGTTGATAGCAGGGAAAATATATCAGTTTGACTCTGTACCATAACCTATTTATGAAAAATATAACTGTGTGAAGGATATTCCTTAAACGCTGAACAGGAAAGAGGATGTTAATTATAGACACCCACACCCATGCCGGACCCAACTGGTTTGAGCCAATTGAGATGTTGGTTCACCAGATGGAACTTAATGGGGTCAGCAAGGCATTATTAGTACAGCATGGAATGCCCGAATTTGGACACTATGATCACTCTTATCTGTACGACTGCCGGAAACGCTTTCCTGGCAAATTTGCACTTGCTGTCATAGTCGATACTACTTCATTGGACCCATTGGGAGATCTTGAACGTCACAGAGTTGAGGGTGCCGTTGGTGTTAGACTGACGCCTGATAGTAGGACACTTGGAGAAGATAAATTATCGTTGTGGCGGAAGGCAGATGAGCTGGGCATGTTTATCACGTGTATGGGTAGCGTGGAGCAGTTTGCATCAGATGAGTTTGCCTCTGTTGTGTCTGAATTTCCCGACATGCCAATCATTATCGAACATTTGGCGGGTGGAGGAGAGTCCTCCGCATTTCCACTAAATGGCCCCGGCCCATCTCATCCATACGAAAAATTTAAAAAGGCACTGACTCTTTCCGACTATCCTAATGTATACATCAAGATTCATGGGCTGGGAGAAATAGTTAATCGACCGAATGTGTTGCCGCAGGATTTTGGATTCGACTTTTTTGATGATGTTCCTCCTTTGGTGGAGATGGCCAAAGACTCTTTTGGTGTAGATAGGATTATGTGGGGCAGCGATTACCCACCGGTTAGTGGTCGCGAGGGATACAGAAATGCCCTGAAAGGCGCTAGAGAAAATCCTGTATTTACAACTTCCGAGGAGATTGAGTGGGTACTGGGTAAGTCAGCGCTGAGAGTCATAAATTTTGACTGAAAACATTCTTATAACTTTAGCCTCATCTGCCCGAGAAAGAAGGTGGGGTATAGCTCTAGCCTGCTTCTTGGCATGTTCTGTGGCAATAGGGGGATCACAATATTCGTTCGGGCACTTTGTTGAACCGATCAAAGACTCGTTCGGGTGGTCAACAACTCAGATAGCATTCTCTCTTTCTATATTGGCACTTGGCAACTTCGTTTCACCATTTGTAGGAATGATGATAGACAGATATGGATCGAGAAATATTATGTCTTTTTCACTTGCCGTTTTTGGATTTAGTTATTTGGCAAGAGTATTTATGAGCGGTATATGGCATTGGTATTTTCTGAGTATTGTCCAGGCACTTACGGTAGTGGGGTCCGCTGCTTTACCTCCTGGGAAACTTATTGGGATGTGGTTTCCTCAAAATCGAGGGAAGGTATTGGGAGTCACGGTTATGGGGAATAATTTTGGCGGCATGGCTATTCAACCCCTGGTGGCCTTCTTAGTTTCTTTATACACCTGGAAGATGGGATATGCCGTTATAGGAATACTCGGAATATTGGTATCGATATATTCTTTCTTCATAGTTCGGAATCCCCCTGAAACCCTGACAGCTTCTTGTAGTGACCAAGAATCATTGGAAATAACTCCTGCCAGTTACACATTGGGAGATGTTCTAAAGATGCGTAGTTTTTACGCAATTGTTATAGGAGTGACGTGTGGGAGTTTTACTTACAGCGCTTTATTGCCTCAGGTTTCACACCATTTAATTGAAAATGGAGTTACCCAGGCGACAGCCGCGGTTGCGATTAGTATTTTTGCGACATGCGGAATGGCGGGGAAGTTTTTGTTTGGAATGTTTTCCGACAGGTATGGAGCAAAACTTGCGACTATCATTGATTTGGCTGGGCAAGCTGTTTTCGCTGCTTTGCTCGTCTATGCTGGAGACGGACTTCCGGTCTGGTTGGTAGTCCCATTTATGGGGTTTTTCTTTGGGGCATACGGAGCTTTATATAATTTGCTGGTATTAGACTCATTTGGCGTCAAACATTTTGGCACGATAATGGGGTTTGTCTCTATTGCTATAGCAGTTCCCGCATTCCTCGGACCTATCATAGCGGGTCAAAGCTTTGACCAGACAGGTAGCTATGCTACGGCTTTTTTCATCACTGCAGCCATATTTGCTATGGGAGCTTCTGTTTTAGTTCTAGTTCGTACTAACGAAGCTTTACTAAGTAAGTGAAACAGGATTTATAACCACGGTGAATGATGAGCGCTTAAAGGCTATTTAGATATCGGACCAAATTGGAATCTTCCCAATTAGCCGTCGTAAGTTCACTAACTGCAAAACTCTCCCTGTGCTGTTCCTGCTCAGAAAATCTACTAGCTAATTCTTGGGCGTCCTCCTGGCTCTGGTAGTTTCTAAGACCCTTTACTTTCATATCTATGGAGCTTGTTATGTCGACAATTATGTCAAGCTTTTTTTCCTCATCGCTTAGGTCAAGGCCAAATTCTTGAGCTAAATCCTGAGGGATCGAAGGAAACATTAGAATTGGCTTTTCGCGAGTCTGAGTGCTTTTCATGTATGCCTCAAAAGCTAAAAGGGTGGCTTTGTGTATGGCAATATGGTCTGGATGATTTGATATGCCACTTGGTCCAAATGTAACGATTATGTCAGGCTCTACTAGGTGGATTATGTCCAACACCTTCATCGACAAAATGTGTGGATCTTCCTTGTCCAAGTCCTGGTCTCTGTACCTGAGTAAGAAAGGAGGGTTGGCCCCGTACATATTTAAGTTTTTTCTTAGTTCAGCTTCTCGAACTGAACCTAGTTTATTCCGTTCGATTACTTGCCCGCCGGTGCCCAAAGTCCCCTCTTCTCCACCTGTAGCAGTCACTATGTAGACTTCGTTTCCTGCTTCTATCCATTTGACCATGGTCCCAGCGCTAGCCGAAGTTTCATCATCTGGATGTCCAAACACTCCCAGCCAAGTAAATGATTTATTGTTTCGGTTAGAAGGGGACATTAATCTATTCCTGTTGCGATTCTCACTATCAGGTTATCTAAGTTCCGACATTCACGACATCGACCTCTAGGAGCTGGAGGCGTTTTCATCTCATATACAGTACGGACTTTTTCAAGTAGAGGTGGTATTAAGTTCTCAGGATGCCTTTTTACGGGAACGATTCTCGCCACAAAACCAAGATTTAATCCTTGAGATGAGAATGAATTTACATTTTCTACGGATTCCCTACTATTGTCGGGCTCCATGAATATAAGGGAAAGTTTGTTTACCGGGGAGAATCCAGCTAACTCTGCTATCCAAGCGTATGCGTTAAGTTGTACTTCGTAAGAATCCAAAGCGTAGGTACGTTCTGGATTATATTTAGAGGTTTTATAATCTGCTATGTGGTATGCCCCGTCATTCAATTTAAAGATTGCGTCTGCCTCTCCCCTGACACTAACTTCGGTATTGTCATCAATACGAAAAAATTTTCTCCAGCCTGGGGGTTTGATGAAAGAATGTATTTCCCCAAGATCAGAGAGCCAGTCAGGGAGTTTTTTATGGGTGTCAAAATATGCCTTAATGGAATTCTTAGTAAAGGAGTCTATGGTGCTGAATATTGCAGGAAATGATTGGTAAGGAAGATCTTTGACGTGCATCTTTATCCAGGCGCATCGGAGACAAGGATACCTTGACGCATAATTTGCAAGTTCAGTTGCAGATATCGAAACAGGCAAAAGATGATACTCCGTTGCTGATGATATGCTCGTAGGCTGGGCATAGTATTGAGGCAATTAGATTGGTGTTCGGGAGAGACGTTTATACTAGCATAATACTATTTTAAATCGTGCATTTTATATCCCTAGGGAGCTGGCAAAAATGGAAAAACGAAGACTCGGAAAAACAGAGCATCTAAGTAGTGTTGTCACCTTTGGATCCTATTCGATAGGTAAATTAGATCAAGACTCTGCAGACGACGTTATACAACTCTCGCTCGAGCATGGCGTTAATCATATAGATATAGCTCCCGGCTATGCGAATGCTATGGAAAGAGTAGCTCCATGGATGCCTGACCTTCGATCCAAAATGTTTCTGGGAGCGAAGACACCTATGAGAACTAGAGACGATGCATGGAGAAACGTGGAAGACATAATGCATAGAATGAATGTAGATTCATTTGATCTTTTTCAACTCCATTCAGTGATAGACATAGCTACGTTGGATACAGTGACTTCTGATGACGGGGCACTTCAGACTCTTATAGAGATGAGAGAGCAAGGTTTAACCCAATGGATCGGTATAACTGGTCATGGCCCTTCAGTACCTCGAACTCATATAGAAGCATTGAGTAGATATGAGTTTGATACTGTAATGTTCCCGGTTAATGCGGCGATGTATAAGAATTCCGAATACCGGTGTCACGCCGAAGAGTTAATAAGAATCTGTAATAAGAAAGACGTCGGGATTCAAGCTATAAAAATGCTTGCACGGGGTGGATGGGAAGGAGTAACCCCTGATATTGGGACCTGGTACGATGCGCATCGTGAACAGCCGGAGATAGAACAAGCTCTTTGGTGGCAACTTTCACAGCCAATACATACCGCACCCAGTTGTGGTGAATCCAGTCTACTCCCAATGGTTTTAGACGCTGCTGAAAGATTCGAAATACTGTCTAATAGACATCAGGAACAAATAATAGAGGGTCAAAATCCTCCGCGTCCACACCCAGCCCTCGCCATCCTGTAAATTGAAGACTATGGGTACCGGTAATTTCTGAGACCGGAAATAAGCCTCCAAACGGCTATAACGACCATCACAGAAACGACTCCACCGAGTAGCATTGTGTTACCTGCTCCAATTCTGGATGACATGTAACCTACTTCAAAAGTACCAATATTGTTGGCAGACATGGCACAGAAGGAATGAAAACTAACAGCCCTTCCTCGCATGTTATCCGGAGTTGTTAGTTGGACAGTTGTTTGCCGAGTTGTCATTCCTATGGCGTCGGTCATGCCCAGCCCAGATATTATTGCACCACCTACAACTAGCAGAACAACCGGATTACCGGGCAAAAATTGTAGTGATCCAAATGCAAATAGCAAGATAGCGTAAATACTCGTAGCATATAGAACCAGCATTCCTTTGGCTCTGAAGTTGGCCATGAATAAGACCAGGAAACTCCCTGCAACTCCCCCAAGCGAGTTTGCTGCCGTCAAAGGTCCTATGGCCCAGGCTCCTTGTCTAAAAAGTTTATCCACGATAAGCGGCATAATTTCTCTGTAATAGCTGACTATAGTGACTCCTATGTCCATCGCGTATAGACCCGGCAATATCGGGTGGGTTCTAACAAAGGTAAACCCTTCCCACAGCCTTTGAATCATAGGTGCTTCATTAGTTTTTTTATCCTGTTCCATGAGGCTATAACGCAGTTTCACAAATAGTGGCATCAGGGTCGCGGGTATAGAAGTACATACTCCCAATACGAACACTGCAGAAAGTCCGATAAGTTCATAGGCCGCCGTGAACATTAACGGACTTAGTATGGAACTGATTTGATATGTTGCAGTGTTTGATGTGACTGCATGCATTAAATGTGATGTGGGCACAATATTCGCTGTTATCGCGGATCGGGCCGGTCCCCCAAGAGTGCTAGTTAAGCCAAGTATGAGAACAATGCCATATATGTGCCATGGTCTTAATTGATCTGCTAAAAGTAATATAGTTGCTAAAGCGATTAGGATAAAACTGAAACTTTGAGTGAAAGTGATTAGTTTTCTTCGGTCCATCGAGTCAGCGAAAGCTCCGCCAAAAAGAGTTGCAGGCATTTGAGCTATTAATTGGACTACACCGAGAAGCCCAAGCATCACTCCGGAGCCTGTTTCCTCATATAACCACACACCAAAACCGATGTTTCGCATTTGCATTGTGACTGACGATGAGACCCCAGAAATCCACATCATACGAAATCCAGAGAATTCGAATGCGGACCATGGTTTCAACTTCGTACTAGAAGAAGATGTATTATCTTCTGGATCGCTATCTGATCCCTCATCGGGATCTTTTCTCAAATTCAATGTTGGTCTCTCAATCGAAATGTAGAGTTAGTAGTAACCACAACTGTTCGATTATAGAGATATAAATCAAAAAATTGTAGGTATTCCAGAATTAAATTTTTTGTTTGGATTTCTCTTCTACCACTTATCCACATTATTAATTTCCATAAACAGCGCTTGTTCCTCCGTCCACAAAAAGGCTTGAACCTGTAACAAAATTGGACTCATCGGATGCAAAATAAAGCGCTGCGTAGGCAACATCCATCGGATGCCCCATACGTTCAAGAGGTTGCAACTTTCTTCTATTATTAATTAGCTCCGTGTCCTGTAAGTCGTCCCAATCTATTCCTGCCATTTCAGTCGCAATGGCCCCAGGTTGTACGCTGTTGACCCTTATGTTGTACTTGGCATACGAGAGGGCCGATTTTTTTGTCAACATTGCCATTCCACCTTTTGACACATGATAAGAAGTGGACGAGGAAGAATTTGCCCTCGTGTCTAGAACTGAAGAGTTATTGATTATTGATCCTCCTCCCCTATTCATCATGTGGGGCACAACATATTTCGTACATAGAAATGCTCCTTTAATATTGATCCCCATTACTTCATCAAACACAGACTCATCTTCATTGTGTGGATCACCATCACCTGAGTTATTTATGCCGGCATTATTGAATAGGACATCGATGGTTTCATAATGGGATATTGTTTTATCCACCATGGTTATCACGTCTTCCGTACTTGAGACGTCAGCCTGTATAAATATTGCGGACCCTCCATTGTCCCTGATTGTGTTAACCACCATTTCTCCCTTTTCTATGCGTCTACCTGCTATGGCGACTTTGGCACCCTCGCTGGCGAACAGTTCTGCTGCAGCGCGTCCCATGCCAGAAGTGCCACCGGTAATGACTGCTACCTTTCCTTCTAATCTAATATTTGACATTATCTATCCTGATTTGATTTTTTGAGTTACCTTCAATATATAAAACGACGACGTCTAAATGAACGAATGATTGGCTTTAGGGATTCAATTTAAACTGTTCTAGCAGTAGGTACACATTAGCATATGATCAATAGAATAAAGGTTTATTTACTGTACGCTGCTGGTTTTGTTTTTCTTGGACTCGGTATAGCTGGTTACGTTCTTCCTGGTCTTCCTGGTACGATTTTTCTGATTCTTTCAGCGGGATGTTTCGTCAGGTCTAACGACCGCATGTATCGATGGGTCACGGAGCATCGGATATTTGGAAAACCGGTCAAGAGATTTTTGGAGACTGGTGGAATGCCTCTGAGGGCGAAACTTATTTCAATAGGTTGCATTTGGATTTTTAGTGCAATATCAGTATTTCTCACTGACTATGACGCGCTTTTTTATCTGTTTAAGGGCGCAGTTGTGTTACTAGCAATTGTCGGAACTTGGTATATTTTGTCTAGGCCTACAGTACGATCCTAGGATATAGGACTTTAGGCCTAGACAGGATGTGAATCTATCATGTCATCAGCAGTGAGTTGGGACACCTATAGAACAGATATTTGAATCTGGGGATCGGCTTCGCCACGTTCTAAGGCTTTCATTATGGAATCTGCGAGCAATTTGGCAGACTCAGGACTGAGCTCGACAGCGACTCTTGCTCCAACTCCTCTATCTTCGTTCACAAAGTCTATATTGACAGCATATTCCCACGGCGCGTTGAATGGATGGTCATATGAGACATTTGCATTCTTAAGTGGAAACCAACCTTCTCTGCCTTTGGCACTTCCTTCCATATCGGCTTTCTCACATATCATTGTGCACATGTATGTTTCCCCTTTCTTTTAACCTAATTGCTTTCCTAAGAAATTGAACATTTTGTCCCATCCGTCCACCGCAGAACTTTGATGATAGATTGGGCGATCAAAATAAAAAAATCCATGCCCTGCCTCTGGGTACCTATGAAATTCAATATCTTTTCCCGCTGCTTCTAATTCCTTTTCGTGCTGATTAACTTGTTCTGGAGTTGGGCTTTGGTCTAGATCGCCAAACAATCCTAGCAGTGGTACGTTTAGATCTTGAGTGTACGAATTTGGTGAGATTGGTTGTTTATCGGTAAGCTGGTCATCAGACATGATCACATTCCCACCCCAGCATTCTACTATCGCGTCAAAGCAGTCTAATCTGCAACCTGCTAGGAACACATGCCTTCCCCCGGAACAGGTTCCAAAGGCTGCAACCTTACCATTAGAACTGGGTAGTGAACGAACATATTTTGCCGCGGCCTCCAGATCTCCCATGACTTGGTCATCTGAAACTCCCCCATCCGCTCTTACAGCAGCAGCGACATCTTCAGGTGTACCGTGTGCTTCTCTGCAATATAGGTCTGGGGAAATAGCTAGATATCCGTGATGGGCAAGTCTACGAGTAAATTCACGGTATAGCTCATCCCATCCTGGTAAATGATGAGCAAGAACTACTGCAGGAAATGGGCCAGGGCCCATAGGCCTCGCAAAATATGTGTTGATTGCGTCACCATTTGTCCCGCTTATGGTGATTGTTTCTGCGATCATTCCTTCGTATTGATCAGTCGTATACATGTTAAATTCTCCTGTACGGTATTTATGGTTCTATTGGAAAACTGCAGATCCAGCGCCGCCGCCTGCAGCGATTGACTCCCCTGTTATCGCTGAAGCTTTTGGTGAAGCGAGGAAAGCTGCTAGAAATGCGACTTCCTCAGACTCCACTATTCTTCTTATATCTATCCCAGCACTGGCGGCTTCCTCCACCTCTTTAATTGAAACGTTTTTCTCCTTAGCCTGTGCTTGATTCATCGGGTCTGTTCTCTCTGTTCTTGTAGCGCCCGGATGTATGATATTTACATTAACTCCCTGTGGCCCTAACTCGTTTGATAGCGTTTTCGTGAAGTGACTTAGCGCCAGGTTTCTCATTCCGCTGATAGCGCCTCCACTACGGGCCGCAAGGCCCCCAATATTTATTATCCTTCCCCAGCCTCCCTCTTTTAGAAAAGGTTCAGCGGCCTTGGCTACTCTCATGTAGCCAACTACTTTTGTGTCAATGTCTGCAAGTAATTCGTCAGGGTCAGCAGTATTTAATGGGCCCATCACTAGGCCACCTGGGGCTGCCGCATTGTTAACTAATATGTCTATTCCACCGAGGTGGTCAGCGGCGGCCGATATAAATGATTCTACTGACGCAGTGTCTGTTGTGTCTGCTACTACCGTCAGTATGGATTTGCCCGTTTCATTTAAAATATCCGCGGAAGCTTGATCCAAAGAATCCTTATTCCGACCACATATAGCAATCTCCACTCCCTCAGTTGCCAGAACTATTGCGATTGATTTTCCTATTCCCCTGCTACCGCCTGTAATAACGGCACGTTTTCCGCAAAGATCGAGATCCATACTGCCAACTCCGTGTTTCTCTTATTCGCCTTCCATTGCTCTTAGAACTTTTTCGCCTTCATTCTTCCAATAGGAATATAGAATCGTTATGTCTGTTCCTAGAGAGAAATGCCTGACACCCATGTCAAGGTATTCCTTCATTTCATCAGCTGACTGAATTTCTGCACGTGGCGGAACTCCCATTTTTAAAGAAACTTCGAAGGTCTTCTTTTTTGCTTCTGCAACCTCTGGGTCATTCATTTGTCTCGGTTTACCAACGTTCATTGAGTAGTCTGCGCCCCCCCACTGTGTCATCTCGACCCCTGGTTCTGACAAGATTTCTTCAAGGTTGTCCACGGCGCCTTTCTTTTCAATCATGAATGCTAGAACTACGTCACCCAGTGCGTCTACGTACTCGGGTGACCCTCCGTATCCCATATAGGAATTTCTTCTAGTAGCTACTCCGTACAAGCCACCTTGGTCTGGGTGATCCGCTCTTGCGGCCTTAATACACTCTCTTACTTCATCAATGCTTCTTACATCGGTGAAAAGAATACTTTCGAATCCTGCACCTATTCCTCTCTGGGCTAAAAACGGCATAAGGCTTTGATCAATCTTGAACATTGATCCTAGGTTATGAAGCTCTGCTGCCCTAACCATATTGTCGAGATCGTGTAAGTCTGATGGACCATACTCAGCTACAAATTCCACGTAGTCATAAATTCCTGTATGTCCAAGAGCTTCTATCTCAGATGGCCAAACGCTGTGTATGTGGGTGCTAAGTGTTGGGGTGTCTGAATTTAATTTTTCTCGTATAGAGTTTGCTCTCATTATTTTTAACTCCTCTAGCTATTGTTTTCCGGTTAACCGCTTCGAACTTGACATACTAACCCTCATTATTTCGCGAGTTTCGCAAGGGTATCAAAAGCAGACAATGTTTTCATACTCTTGAACAAAAATTTGGGATCTCTACCAGCTACCCTTGCCTATTGACTTAACTTTTGAGCAGACATTGAGCCAACATCTGACTATAATTGGAGCAGCTACGCTAAGGAGCAGTAATATTCCTTCGTTTCAAATGGGAGACAGAAGTCCTAGAGTACCAATCCAGTTTGTGATCGTTACCATCATAAGTGTGATGCTTTTTGTTTTTATTGCTGCTTCTGCTGCTGCTACACGGATAGAGGATAGATCTGACAATGTCGCTGGCACGGTTAATAAACAGACTTGGGAACAGGCTGCTTTGTGGGCATGCCCACTGCATTGAGTTTCATCGAAAGGGAATGAGTTGAGCCAAATAACTGCGGGTCAATCAGATGGGAATAGAATTTTCTATAAGCATTATGCTTGGGTGATCGTTATTATCATCGCAGGGATGCAGATAGTTGGCACATCTATCAGAATGTCGTTTGGAGCTTTTGTTGACCCATTGGAGGAGCAGTTTGGCTGGAGTCAAGGGAATATAAGCACCACGTATGCCATATGTAGCATAGTTACGGCTGTAATTTCCCCTTGGGCTGGTAATTTTGGTGACAGATACGGGGCCAAAAAGGCCATGTTAGCGGGGGTTGGTTTGTTTTGCGCTGGAATGCTGGCGACTGCATTCATAAAAGAATATTGGCATTTTTGGGTTACCTATGGGGTGGTGCTAGGTGTTGCACAAGCTATATTTCTTGTACCACTGATTCCCGCGGCAATGATTTGGTTTCGGAGACATCTTGGTTTAGCGATGGGACTGATTATGGCCTCTTGGGGATTAGGTCCTGCTCTCGCCACTCCATTGGTCGCATTTATGGTGGAGGGAATCGGATGGCAAAACTCTTTTATATTTATAGGGATTATCTCTACTGCATTAATGCTGGTTATGATTGCCGTTTTTAGGAACAGACCTGCGGATATGTCTCTTCTCGCTTACGGAACGGTTGAGGGGGATCCCCCTTTAAGTGAAAAAGCCCCGCCCCTCGAACTTTTGAATGAGTTCAAAGGCCACATGCGACGAACTGCTGCCTATTGGAATCTTAGTTCGATCCATTTTCTGGGGTGTGTTGGGCATGCAGTAATACTCATATGGATCATACCTATGGCAACTGATAGTGGTATGACTTTAGTCAGAGCCTCAATGATTTTTACTCTAATGTCTGGGGTCAGCATACTAACAAGGCTTACCACGCCGGTTCTTTGCGAGAGATATGGTGTTAGAAGTGTTATGACTATCTTTTACATTTTGCAGGGGGCCCCTGTTATCTTCCTATTTTGGGGAGATGTTCAGATGGCATTTTATTTATTTGCTGTGAGTTTTGGCATTGGATATGGGGGAGAAACCGGAGGATTTCCTATTCTGAACAGAAAATATTTTGGCCATGCTCCTATGGGCGGAGCCCATGGATTCCAAATGCTGGGAGCGGGTATTGGAATGGCTCTAGGTGGATGGGTAGGAGGCCCTATTTATGACATATTCGGGAGTTATAATTGGGCTCTAGTTGTTTCTATTGCTGCTAGTATCGGTGGTGCTGTTAGCATCGTATTACTGGAGAACCCGGCCAAGCTTCTTATACCGGACTGGCAAAAATCCGAGGAAGATTTTAATAGGATGTCTGCTTCCAATTCAGCAGATTAATGTAGAGAAGGCCTAGGAAAATGACAAACAGACAACGTGTAGACGAGCTTGTAAACAAGACAGCCGTGGAAATGGTTTCTTTGATAAAAGATAAACATATTTCTGCTAAAGAATTGATGGAGGCTCACCTGGACCATATCGCCAGAGTGAATCCAAAAGTTAACGCGATAGTTACTTTGCGGCCTGAGTTGGGAATCGAAGGGGCCGAACAAGTGGATAAGGCAATTGCTAAAGGCGATCAACTCGGCGTGCTTGGGGGACTTCCAGTGGCCCACAAAGATCTGGTTCCAACTAAAGGTATACGTACTACCTACGGATCCCCCCTATACGCTGATTTTGTACCAGATTATAGTGCTTTGATTGTGGAACGTATTCAGCAAGCTGGAGCAATCACTATTGGTAAAACTAACACTCCGGAATTCGGAGCTGGGTCTCAGACCTTCAACGAAGTGTTTGGTGAAACTCTTAATCCATATGACACATCCAAAACCTGTGGAGGTAGCAGCGGAGGTGCGGCTGTAGCACTGGCTACTCGAATGTTACCCATAGCTGATGGGAGTGATACTGGAGGCTCTCTTAGGAATCCTGCCAATTTTTGTAATGTGATTGGCTTTAGGCCTTCACCAGGGAGAGTTCCAACCTTTCCATCCAAAGTGGGTTGGGGTCCTATTTCGGTGCAGGGACCTATGGCAAGAAACATAGATGACTGTGCCCTTCTTTTATCTGCTATCGCAGGTGAGGATTCCCGTGTGCCGATTTCGATTACCGAGTCAGGTGAGAGGTTTTTGGAACCACTTGAAAGAGACTTCAAAGGTGTCAATATAGCATGGAGTCCTTCTCTTGGAGGACTTCCAGTTGATCCAAGTACCAGTGCCGTGTTGGAATCTCAGAGACATATTTTTGGAGAATTAGGATGTAACGTTTCTGAGGCGGACCCAGATTTCACCGATGCTGATGAGCTTTTCTTGATATGGAGAGGTTGGGGAAGAGAAATAAGCCAAGGGGAACATCTTAGAAACAACCGGGACAAGCTTAAAGACACCATGGTATGGGATATAGAGCAAGGTGTGAATTTGACTGGCCCCCAAGTGGGTTGGGCTGAAGCAAAAAGGATGGAATTGTTTCAGCGCATGCATAATTTTATGGATGAGTATGAATTCTTAATATGCCCTGTGAGTCAACGACCTCCGTTTGATGTTAAGCAACGTTGGGTCACGGAAATCAATGGTATAGAAATGGAAAATTTTATTTCGTGGATGAAATCTTGCTATTACATAACAGCGACAGGTCATCCCGCTATCTCAGTCCCATGTGGTTTTACACCGGACGGGTTACCTGTAGGCGTACAGATAGTTGGTCGATATAGAGATGATTTTGGAGTTCTTCAGATGGCAAAAGCTTTCGAGCGGGCGACGGGTTTTTGGAAGGACGTACCTGTAGTTTGTGACTAGATCGACAGCTATGTTTTTGTTCTTCCGGAAATTTAGGTGTGCTGAGGTGCAGCTGATTTCAGAAAAATATTTTATGTTGGGTTTGAAAAGGGATTCTTATGAAAATTACGAACGTTAAAGTAGATATGTTTGATTGGGAAACAGAAGTGTGGAAGACAGGTGTTGGTACCACTTTTGGCAAAACACAACAGCTAGGTGTAGTGACGATAGAAACAGATGAGGGTGTGTCTGGTAACGCTTTTCTCGGATCATCAAGGGTAGGGGCTAATCATTTCGCACCGGGTCTTATCGAATTTATTAAGCCTATTATTATGGGTAGGAACCCTCAAGACATTGGCGCTATTTGGTGGGATCTATGGAAGATGAACAGGTCTGTATCAACATACGTGATTGGCGCGGTAGATATCTGTCTATGGGACATAAACGGTAAGATATCTAATCAGCCGATACACAGACTTCTTGGAACCTGTAAAGAGACCGTTCCCGTATATTCGAGTACTGCCTATCATGAAACTAAGGAAGAGTATGCCGAAGAAGCGATAAAGTTCAAAGAGATGGGTTGGACCGCTCATAAGATTCATCCTCATGGAAACCCTATGTATGACATCGAGATATCCAAGGCAGTTCGGGATGCAGTTGGCGATGACATGAAGCTTATGCTCGATTCTATGTGGGCATACCAGTATGAGGATGCTATGCGGGTGGGGAGGGCTATCGAGGATCTTGATTTTTACTGGTATGAAGATCCATTAGTAGAAGAAGACTTATATAACTACGTAAAGCTTCATCAGAAGCTGGATATACCGATAATGTCAACTGAGTACGCCCCGGGCCGGTACTATGGAATGACCCAGTGGATCACCCAGTACGCAACAGACATACTCCGTGGTGATGTTGCTGTTACCGGAGGCATTACCCCAATGGTCAGGCTCTGTCATCTTGCAGAGGGATTTAATATGAAATGTGAAATTCACCATGGTGGTAATTCTTTAAACAATGTGGCCAATCTCCACATAACAATGGCAGTCCCTAACTGTGAGTTCTTTGAATTTTTCCCATGCACTGGTGCGAATATGTTTGGGCTAGTCGAGGATATACAGTTTGAGAGTGGGTACGTTCATGCCCCAACCAAACCAGGACTAGGATACGAAATAGATTGGGACCTACTACACAAGGGCTATAACGGAACCGCTGAATAATAATTTGCTACTATAAATCAAAATGACTGAGAAAGGCTGCTTACAATAGCTCCTCGTATTAGCGTTCCTAGAATTCAAACATTGGATTCGTGGAGAGCATATCGCAACTATAGGTTTATTTGGGCAGCCAATTTTTTTGGTAATACCGCTCTATGGCTTCAGCTATTAACACTGGGGTGGCTTGTAAAATTCCTGTCTGAAGATGGTGCGAATTCCGCCCTTCTAGTAGTGGGTGTGGGTGGAACAGCAGCGCTTCCAGGAGTCTTCATTGGACCTTGGGGTGGTGTTATTGGTGATCGACTGGATCGTCGTAAACTCATAATTTGCATAGAAATATTTATGGCTTTTTTTGCATTATCTTTCGCATTGCTTGTGAAACTGGATATGGTGGAAATATGGCATGCTTTTTTTTATGCTTTTGTTGCAGGAAGTTTTGAATCGATCAAGATGCCAGTGAAGCAAGCTCTTATTGCAAATACAGTGGCGCCAGATTCTCTTAGTAACGCATATGCTACGAATGTATTAACTATTCCAGGAACTAGGATGATAGGTCCATTTGTGGGTGGAATCCTCGTCGCATCTTTTGGATTTTTCTGGAATTTTATTTTTGAAGCGCTACTTTATCTGGGTGTGGTATGTGCACTTATTCCCATGAAAACTCCTTTCAAACAGGGTAATTTGAATTCTGCTCCTGGTGTAACAGGTTTTCTAGCAGATATGACGGAAGGGTTCCGATATTTGTGGAAAAAACAGAGGGTTTTGGCACTAATGATTGGCCTCTCATCTGCGCCAAATATAGTATGCCATCCTGTGATTTTTCTCTTGCCGATGTTCACGGCGCATGTGCTTAACCTGGGACCTGACTTCGGTGGCTATTTTATGGCAGTAAATGGCGTTGGAGGCCTAGTAATGGTGTTCCTATTATCTGCTTTTGGATTTCCCAGGAAAAGAGGTATGGCCTGTATAGTCTCTGCTTTGGCCAGTGCTGTTCTCACTCTTATTTTGAGCCAGTCTATTTGGATGCCGATCGCATTTCTTGTCTTGGCACTTTTTGGAGCTACTCAAACTATGTATAGAACTACGAATGGCGTTCTAACTCAAGTATTAACAGATGATGAATACAGAGTCAGGATCACCAGTCTTAATAGGATTGTGATGGGGATGGTGATTTTTTTCAGTCTGGGTATTGGTTGGTTTGCTGACTCTACCTCACCCCGCTGGTCTCTGGCAGTCATGGGGGGATTGGCAATTGTAATTTCGGTGCTTTTTTTTCTATGTTCGAAGAAGATCAGAGAGCAGGAATAATAGAGCTAGCCTGATCTATGGGCGTGCGAGGATATCATTTCTGGATTCCAGAGGTGTCCCGGTAACGGCCAATTTTGAACTTCGCAGCGGGCCATCCATTCTTTATACGAGCTAAGCATTTCCTTGAAACGGTCACTTTCTCCGTCAAGGAGGTCGGACAACTCTGTCCGGTCTTCTAGCATGTTATATAACTCCCAGTTATGACCGACTTCGCTGACTAATTTCCACTCTCCATATCTCATAGCCTTGCTTCCCTCATGTTCCCAATAAATTGGTTCTTTTCTTTCCCATGAATCTGACTCAACTGCTTGCATGAAACTGCGTCCTTCTAGAGGCTTGGTGGCGTTGCCATTTATTTCTGAGGGATATCTAGCGTTGGCTGCCTCATAAATGGTGGCGGATATGTCGATGATGTGGGTTGCCTCGCTGATTATTGATGGTTTGGAAATTTTTTCCGGCCAGTTTAAGATAAACGGTGTCGAAATTCCCCCCTCATGGGTCCATCTTTTGAATCTGCGAAATGGAGTGTTACTGGCGTTTGCCCAAGGTAGGTCATAACTCATGAAAGTTGTATCGGGGCCAGGTTCGATATCCTTCCTGTTGCCGACAGTCACGGATCTACCATCTCTTGTTGGAGATGAATATTGTGATGGATCAGGTCTATTGGTATCTTCAGCAAGAAATTCAGCACATCCACCATTGTCGGACAAAAACATAATCACCGTGTTCTTGTCTTCGCCAAGGTCTTTCAATTTACTCACTATTTTTCCGATTCCCTGGTCCATGCGATCGATCATAGCGGCGTATGTGGCCATCCTTGAGTCTTCCCATTCTTTGTTTTGAGCTTCTTTCCAAGGGCGTGAAGAAGAATCTCGGGGGGAAATGTCCCAATTTTTATCAACAATTCCC
>CEUS01243063.1_pt1 | contig 19188 bp, 16 predicted proteins | sample 427031 | NCBI WGS metagenome assembly CEUS01 (sample SAMEA2622837, study PRJEB7988) | marine metagenome | biome: marine biome (ENVO:00000447); feature: marine epipelagic mixed layer (ENVO:xxxxxxxxx); material: "saline water (ENVO:00002010), including plankton (ENVO:xxxxxxxx)" | depth 140 m | reverse complement strand
AAAGCGGCTGCCAAAAAGGCTCCCGCCAAGAAAGCGGCTGCCAAAAAAGCCGCCAAAAAGGTAGCGAAGGAAGAAACCAAAGACGAGGCCGCAGAAGAAAAGGCAGCCGAAAAAACCGAGGCGCCTGAAGCAAAAGAAGCAGCACCAAAAGTAGAAAAACAGAGAGAGGAAGCTCCCAAGGCCAAAGAAAAGAAGGAGTCTACTAAAGCTGAGGAAAAAAAGGACGAGAAAAAGCCAGCTGACGCGTCCAAAGGCGAAGCAGGTTCAGATGAAGACAAGGCTGAAGAAAATAAGGAAGATACAACCGTCCAGGACCTATTGGATGACGGCCTGGGTGATATCAAAATTCGTCGTGCTAAGGGCAGCAAAAATGTTACTCATGGCATTGTCCACGTGGTTGCCACTTTTAACAACACCAAGGTCACCGTGACTGATCAACGTGGGAACGTGATTTCCTGGAGCAGTGCTGGAAAGTGCAATTTCCGTGGCTCCCGAAAGTCCACCGCCTATGCTGCCCAAGTTGTAACTCAAGATGCCACGCGGGCTGCCATGGCCCACGGGCTTAAAGAGGTGGAGGTTCACTTGAAAGGACCGGGGCTCGGGAGAGATTCCGCAGTCAGGGCCTTGCAAGCCCTTGGTATAATTATTGTTTCTATCGTCGATAAAACTCCAGTTCCGCACAACGGTTGTCGGCCACCCAAACGTAGGCGCGTTTAATCCTTTCATAATTTGTAGTATGGCTCGTTACACAGGTCCAACCACCCGCATCAATCGCCGTTTCGGAATGGCGATTTTCCCGCCTAATAAAGCTTTCGAACGGAAAAGTTATCCTCCCGGAGTCCATGGACCTCGATTGCGCCGAAAACAAAGTGATTATTCGATAGGCCTTAACGAAAAACAAAAGCTTCGCTATACTTACGGCATGACCGAGAAACAGTTCCGCCGTACTTTCGAGCAAGCAAAACGCGCCAAGGGTGTTACAGGGGAAGTATTTCTCCAAATGTTGGAAACCCGCCTGGACAACGTAATCTATCGCATAAATCTCGCCAAAACTAGATCTAGCGCTCGTCAGTTTGTGAATCATGGCCACATTAAGGTAAATGGCCAGAAGGTAGATATTCCCAGCTACCAGGTGGAAGCCGGGGACGAGATAGAGGTTAAGGATGCGACCTCATCCCGGCAGCTTGCCACGCGTGCGCTGGATGAAACCCGAGCCCGAACCATCCCGGAATGGGCGTCTCTAACTGAAGATACGTTTAAAGGAAAAATTAATCGCCTGCCCACACGTGATGAAATCGAAGTAGGCATTAATGAGCAGCTCATTGTTGAATTTTATAGCCGGTAACTTAAAGCCGGCATCAATTAACCTTTCACCTCCAGTAGTTTTATGGCCACTCGTTTAGGAAGATTCGAAATACCCAACCGGCTCACCAAAGATGAAGATACGGCAACCGATACCTATGCCAAGTTCATTGCCGAACCTTTTGAAGGCGGATATGGACACACCATCGGTAATTCACTTCGCCGTGTTTTGCTAAGCTCCATTGAGGGAGCTGCCATCTCTTCGATTAAAATCGAAGGGGTCGACCATGAATTTCAAAGTGTAGATGGAATCGTTGAGGACATTACCGACTTGGTTTTGAATCTCAAAAAGATCCTTCTCATAAACCATAAGCACGAGCCGGTTAAATTGTTGCTCGATGTTACGAAGGAGGGCGAGGTTACTGCGGCGGACATACAGCCGGACTCCAATATCGAGATCATCAATCCCGATCAGGTGATTTGCACCTTGGACAAGGAGCAAAGAGTGTTCGCCGAGATCGAAATCAAGGTGGGCCGCGGCTACGTTCCCGGTGAAGAGAACAAGACTGAAGATGATCCAATCGGCGTAATACCGATTGACTGCCTTTACAGCCCAGTTCGCTTGGTTAAGTACAGCGTCGAAAACACCCGTGTCGGTCAGATGACTGACTATGACAAGTTGATCTTGGAAGTTTCAACGGATGGACGAATCACTCCTGATGATGCGCTAAAACATGCCATTTCCATTTTGAAGCATCACCTCGATGTATTCGACAAGGTAAGCGAAGAGGACGTCGAATTCGAAAGTGAAGAGTCCGAAGTCAGCGAAGAGCAGAACAAGCTGCGTAGGCTGCTCAACATGAGCGTCAACGAAATCGAACTTTCGGTGCGTGCTGCCAACTGTTTGAACAACGCCAACATCACCACCGTCGGTGAATTGGCTATGAAGTCTGAGCAGGAAATGCTGAAATACCGAAACTTCGGCAAGAAGTCGCTCAACGAGATCAAAGCCAAATTGGAGCAGCTCGGACTATCCTTAGGGATGAAAATTGATGAACGCCTTCTCGATTCCCGAATCGACTAAGCGGATTAGGGAGCTACTCAAATGCGCCATTTAAAACATAGACACGAACTAGGGGTCAAAAAAGCCCATCGCATGGCTCTTATGGCCAACTTGGCTTGTGCATTGATCCGGGAAGGCCGGATCAAGACCACACTGGCTAAGGCAAAAGCTTTGCGGCCCTTTACCGAAAAATTGATCACTCTCGCTAAACGAGGAAACGTGGCAGATCGCCGTCTCGCCAACTCCCGCCTTCGCAATAAGGAAGCGGTACAAATACTCTTTAACGAAAAGGTTGAAGAATTTCAGGACCGCCAGGGTGGGTACACCCGTATCTATAAAATAGGTACGCGAGTAGGCGATGCGGCAGAAATGGCAATAATCGAGCTGATCCCCGCCGCAGATGAAGGCTACGGAAAGAAAAAGAAGAAGAAAGCCAAGAAGGCCGCCAAAAAGAAGGTTGCGGAAGCCACAGAAGAAAAGTCTGAAGCAGCGGTAGCTGCCGAGGAGCCCGAAGCTGCTGAGACAGAGAAACCGGCCGAAGCGGAGGCCGCCCCTGAGCCCGCAGAAGCCGAGGACAAGGCGGAAGCAAAGGCGGTCAACGAAGATGCTGAAAAAGAGGAAGCAACTTCAGAAGAAGCCGAAGACTCGGAGGGCGAAAGCAAGAAATAAGCACTGAAGGCATACTTACTTAACCATACCAATTTACAATGCGCCTGAAATCCGGGCGCGTTTGTGTTTACGATGATTACAATCACCTTGGCTGACGGCTTTCTGATTTACCTGCTCCTTGGCATCGGCGTTGTCCTAGGCCTTTGGATCTATTACGACCTTCGGGATAAAAGCCTCTATCAGGCCGAACGTTCCAAGGCCGTTTTTCACTGTGTGAAATGCGGCAAGATTTATGCTAAAAAGATGGAGGTGAAACGATCGACATGCCCACGCTGTCAATTTAAAAATACTCATCTTGAATTCTGATCATGGCCGAGATTGTTGCCGTTTTAGATTTTGGTTCTCAGTACACGCAAGTGATTGCCCGTCGACTCAGGGAGAGTAAGGTATATTCAAAGGTGTACCCATTTTCCACCACGGCTCAGGAACTGAAAGACGAAGAAGTCAAAGGTATTATCTTGTCGGGCGGTCCTTCGAGTGTGTTTTCCGACAACGCACCCTTACCGGACCGCGCGATTTTTGAACTTGGTGTGCCTGTATTGGGGATCTGTTACGGGATTCAGTTGCTCGGGTTCTTGCTAGGTGGAAAAGCCGAGCCCAGCAGTGAGCGCGAGTACGGGAAAGGTAGGCTTCAAATTACCGGTGAGAGCCTGCTCTTTAAAGGGATTCAAAAGTCTATCCAGGTGTGGAATTCCCATGGAGATAAACTTACTGAGCTTCCGGAGGGTTTCGAACCCGTTGCAACAACTGAAAATAGCGATTTTGCCGCCATACAGGATCCCGAGCGGAATATCTTTGGTCTACAATTTCATCCGGAGGTGTTTCACACCGAGCAGGGAACAGGTATCCTGCGCAACTATTTGTTTGAGGTGTGTAAGTGCGCCGGCGATTGGACGATGGAAAGTTACATCGAAAGTTCCATTGCAGCCATTTGCGATCGTGTGGGCGAGAGTCATGTAATTCTTGGGTTAAGTGGAGGGGTTGACAGCTCTGTTGCGGCTAAACTTATTCACGATGCAATTGGCCCTCAACTGACTTGCGTGTTCGTAGACAATGGATTGCTCCGGAAAAACGAACGACAAGCCGTGGAAAAGCTCTATGGAGAGCATTTCCAGATTAATTTAGTGGTGGCGGATGCGGCAGACAAATTTCTTAACCGATTGGAGGGCGTAACCGATCCCGAACAAAAACGAAAAATTATTGGAAATACATTTATCGAAGTATTTGAGGAGGAAGTTGAGAAAATCGGTGAAGTGGATTTTCTTGCGCAGGGCACGATCTATCCGGATGTCATCGAGAGTATCCCTATCGATGGAAATCCTGCATCTCTCATCAAGAGTCACCACAATGTCGGCGGCCTTCCTGACCGGATGAAGCTCAAGATTCTCGAACCCCTCAATCAGTTGTTCAAGGATGAGGTACGAGTTCTGGGCAAAAGTTTGGAATTGCCTGATAATGTGGTGTGGCGCCAACCGTTTCCAGGTCCTGGGCTTGCTGTTCGGGTGCTTGGAGAAATTACACGGGAAAATTTGAAGGTCCTCAGGGAGGCTGACGCGATCCTCTTGGAGGAAATGAAAGCGGCTGACATGTATTACAAAGTCTGGCAATCCTTTGCCGTATTTTTGCCGGTGAGAACCGTAGGTGTCATGGGCGACGAACGAACTTACGACAACGTGATCGCATTGAGAATCGTTGAGAGCGTAGATGCGATGACCGCGGATTGGGCACGATTGGATCACGATCTTCTCGGAAATATATCGAGTCGCATTATTAACGAGGTTAAGGGAGTAAATCGTGTGGTCCTCGATATTAGTTCAAAGCCTCCCAGTACCATCGAGTGGGAATAATTTTGCCGGTTAAAGAATTGATTTGAACATCCTGCGGTTAATAGAGTGCTATACCGTCTATTCTCTCGTCCCCGATGAAATTCGATTCCTTAATGGTTTATAAATCCCGTATTTGGATGGCGCTCTTTGCTCTCAAGTTGGTCGCATTCATGTGCCTTTCAAGTGATGCATCGGCAAAAGTTGTAGACCCACGCGCAAGGGCTATTCTAAAGAAGGCGCGTAGCCATATCGGCGATGAGGTGACTCTGAACAAAATCGAATCGCTGAGGTTTCAAGGGAAAGTAACTGACTCTAACGGAAATAAAGGTACGCTGGAAATCGCGATTCAGAAACCTTACCAGTCCCTGCAAAGACTGACTATCAATAATTCTGTCACCGAGTTTGGACTGAACGACTATGAGGCGTGGATTAAAATTTATAAAGTGGGCGACGAAGCAAACTATGGTTTAGTGCCTGCCAACCCTGATCAATTGAGAAGGACGCGTGCGAATGCGTTTGAGAATCTTACCTTCTTTTCGGAAAAGACTGGCTTCTTTCGTAAGATCGAATACTTGGGTAAGGATATAATCGATGGAGCTGAGGTCGAAAAAGTAAAAGTGAAATACGGTTCCATCTTTTTTGACCGCTACTTTGACAGTCGAAGTGGTGAGCTTGTTTTCACGAAGATCGAGAGCGGAGAAGGTATAAAGGAGAATGGTGAAATGTTTGTGGATGGCATCCGTTTCCCAGAGAGTGTGACGACCATTCTTGACGGACAGCAGAGGAGTTTTGTACAGTTCGACCTTATTGAGGTGAATCCAGTTTTGGAGGATTCGCTTTTTCAACAGCCACCCTTGCCGGGCCTCAAAAAGGAATAAATGCCACAATTTAAGTTCGGTTCAGTCGGGTTTTATAAACGGCTCGCATCATTTGCGGAGGATGCCAAGGGCTCGGCCAAAGTGGAGAAAATCGTCTCAGATATCATCAGCTCTGTCAGGAACGACGGTGACAAAGCTTTGTTCCAGCTGACCGAAAAATTGGATGGCGCCAAGCTGAATTCCGGCACTGTGCGGTTGACCGACTTCGATCTCCGTGCCGGGGAATGGAGTTTCAGCCGCAGAGATCGCCAAGCTATTCGCGAGGCCATACGCTGCGTAAAGGCATACAATAAAAAGTCGGTTCCCAAGAATTGGACAGCCAGGAACCCACATGGTGCGAAAGTCGGAGAGCGGTTTTACCCGATCCGTCGTGTAGGAGTCTATGTGCCGGGAGGAGGAGTCCCCTTGGTTTCAACGATCATAATGACGACCACCCTGGCCAGAATTGCCAAGGTTCCGGAAATCTGTGTTTGCACACCTCCCAATCCTGGAGGCAGCATTACACCTGCTATGGCTGGAGTGCTTTCCCTCTGCGGGATAAAGGAGGCCTATAAAATTGGGGGTGCCCAGGCAGTTGCCGCGATGGCTTTTGGAACAAAATCGGTTGAACCAGTCGACAAGATCTTCGGACCGGGAAATGCGTTCGTCAACGAAGCGAAACGGCAAGTTTACGGAGCAGTCGGGATTGATTTATTGCCTGGACCCAGTGAAATGCTAGTGATTGCCGATTCCTATGCAGATCCCAATTTTGTTGCAGCTGATTTATTGGCCCAGGCTGAACACGGTTCGGGAAACGAAAAGATTTACCTGGTAGCCACTTCGGAAAAGCTAATCGCCAGAGTTGAAGCCGCCGTAAAAACGCAACTACCTGATTTGTCGCACCGTGTAGCGATATCCAAAGTTTTGAAAACAAACTTTGCTGTCATTCGGGTACCGAATTTGCAGGCTGCCGTAAAAGTAGCCAACTTTGTGGCACCTGAACACATGGGGCTTCAGATTAATCCACATAAGTTGGCCGAAGTCACACAGTCGATTGCTACCGCTGGTGCGATCCTGCAGGGGAATTATTCTGCAACGGCACTTGGCGATTTTACTGCGGGCCCAAGCCATGAATTGCCGACTGGCAGGGTAGGGCGGTTTTCAAGCGGTCTTACGGTATCGGATTTCTTGAGAAGGAGCAGTGTTGTCCGGTACGATAAGGGCCATGTTGAAAAGGCGGCTTCGGTGATCGAAGTTTTTGCTCGTTTGGAAAAACTCGACGCCCACGGAAGATCTGTATCTATTCGGGCGAATTAAGGGAATTCTAGTACCCATACAATGCGTGCGAAATCGTCCATAAAGGATCTGGCGCTTGCTCATATGCAAGCTTTGCATGCCTATGTACCCGGAAAACAACCACGCGATAGAGATTGGATAAAGCTTAACACGAACGAAAATCCCTACCCGCCTAGTCCCGCCGTAGCTGAGGCGTTGGCAAATCTTTCTGGCGACCAGTTAAGGAAATATCCGAGTCCCATTAGCGGTGAACTGCGCAAAGCGGTTGCCGAATCGTTCACTCTTCCGAATGAAAATTGGGCATTTGTCGGAAATGGTTCCGATGAGATACTCAATCTTCTCATGCGGACATTTTGCGACCCGGAGCGTGGTGGAGGTTATATGGTCCCAAGCTATTCTTTGTATCCGGTCCTGTTGTCTATCAAGAACGCCAAACAAATTGCTGTCCGTTACGATGATACTTTCGTATTGCCGATCGAAAAAATTGCGGATTGTGGCGCCAATATATTCTTCCTTACTTCTCCAAATGCGCCAACAGGGGTGGGCATCCCGACAGAATCCATCCGCAATCTGGCGGCTGCTTTTGATGGAGTCTTGGTCGTGGACGAAGCCTATGGTGCCTTTGCCAGTGAAAACGCGCTTTCTCTCGTCGAGGAGATTCCGAATCTTTGCGTAACCCGGACGCTATCGAAATCGCACAGTCTGGCTGGAATGCGCATCGGATTTCTTTTGGGGAATCCCGAAATGGTGCAATTACTCGATAAAGTCCGGGACAGCTACAACGTCAATGTCGCGTCTCAGGCTGCGGGATTGGCAGCCATTTCGGATCCTGAATATTACAATGGGTTAGTGGATAATATTATCAGGACGAGGGAGAAGTTCTCGAAACAATGGCAGTTTATGGGATGGAAAACCTATCCCTCAGAAAGCAATTTTCTATTTATACGACCAGCTGATTCCACCGGCACTATTGGTCCTAAGGTGGCACTTTCCTTATTTGACTTTCTGCGCGAACACAAAATTCTGGTTCGCTATTTCGGAACAGACCCGTTGACGGATTCTTTTCTTCGGATTAGTGTGGGATCAGATTCAGAAATGTTAACCTTGAGCGAAACGATCGACCAATGGCTGAAGAGCGCATAAGCACAGTAACCCGCAAAACAGCGGAAACCGATATATCGCTTACTATCAATCTGGATGGTGCCGGTGAGTATGAGGTGGATACGGGGATCCCTTTTTTTGATCACATGTTATGCTTGTTTGCAAAGCATGGTATGTTCGATCTGAGCCTGAAGGCCCAAGGCGATCTGGATGTCGATTATCACCACACTGTGGAGGATGTTGGAATCGTCCTTGGCGATGCAATTAAGCAGGCACTTGGTGAGAAGTTGGGGATTCGTCGGTACGGATTTTTTATTTTACCAATGGATGAATCTTTGGCGCGGGTTGCCTTGGATTTAAGTAACAGAACATTTTTAAAATACGAGGTTCAGTCACCGGCTAATTATATACGGGATTTCAACATCGTTTTGATTCGTGAATTTTTTCAGGCTGTTGTTAACAGCCTGAGCGCAAACATTCATCTGAAAGTGGTATATGGAGATGAGCCTCACCACATTATTGAAGCATTGTTCAAGTGCTTTGCGCGTGCTTTGGATGTGGCAAGTTCTATTGACCCTCGCAATGCGGGAAAGCTTCCTTCCACGAAGGACCTGTTGACCTGATGAACCCCAAGGTTGCAGTCATTGACTACGGAATGGGAAACCTCCGCAGTGTTTCAAAAGCGTTTGAGGTTTGTGGCGCTCAGGTGGAAATTATTACCGGACCGGATGAAATTAAAGACGCTGACGGTCTGGTACTTCCCGGGGTGGGTGCGCTTGGCGACTGTGTTGAAGGTTTGAGAAACTGCCGGTTGATTGACACCGTTGAAAGTTGGATTGCCGACGACCGTCCCTTTTTCGGTGTCTGCCTCGGCTTTCAGGCGCTTTATGATTTTTCTGAGGAAGGTTCTGTGCGAGGTCTCGGGATATTCCCCGGCCGGGTGAAGCAGTTTCGTCTTCCGGAGACCTATAAAGTTCCACACATGGGATGGAACTCGGTCGAATTTAGTGACCTCGATGATCCCATTGTCGAAAGTCTTTCATCGAGCAATGATCAGTTTTATTTTGTCCACAGCTATTATGTGGATCCGCAAGATGAAAAATCAGCTTTCTTTAAAACTGACTACGGCCATGTATTTGCAAGTGGTATAAAAGTTGGAAATGTTATCGCCACTCAGTTCCACCCGGAGAAAAGTCAGAAAATTGGACTCACTCTTTATCGAAATTTTTTGAAATTAGTTGAAAATAGTTAACGAGTGTTGAGTATCGTCCTTTTACTCGGATTCAATATTAGTTGGAACAGTCTATGTCAGAAACAGCTACAATTACCATAGAAGGTAAGGAATTTGTATACCCGGTTATTCATGGCACCGAGGGTGAGAAAGCGATCGACCTGCGCAAATTGCGCGGCGATTCCGGTTATATCACTTACGACGATGGATATGGAAATACCGGTTCTTGTCTTAGTGAGATAACCTTCATTAATGGTGAGGTCGGAATATTGCGGCACCGCGGCATACCGATCGAAGAGCTAGCCGAGAATGCTTCTTTTTTAAATACTGCATTCCTGGTAATTTACGGACACCTTCCCGGTAAGGAGGAATACGAAACTTTTAGTAATAGCATCGGTAGTAATGCCTCTGTTCCCGGCGACTTTTCCCACCACTTTTCCGGGTTTCCAAACGATGCGCACCCCATGGCTGTTCTGAGTGCAATGCTTAATGCAATTGGTTGTTACCACGGTAAGTTGACCTCCAACAATCGGGAGCAGGAACTCGAACACTTTTACAAAGCTGCCAGCCTTCTGATCTCGAAGGTACGCACGATCGCTGCGATGACATACCGTATGAGAAAGGATTTGCCTTTCGTTGAGCCCCGTGAAGATCTGGGGTATGTTGAAAACTTTCTGCACATGATGTTTCACGGGGAGAAGGAAGACTATCAGCCGTCGGCTGAAGAAGCCCACGCTCTCGATCTGTTTTTGCTGCTTCATGCGGACCACGAGCAGAATTGTTCAACTTCGACCGTTCGCATGGTCTCGAGTGGAGGAGCTAATTTATTTGCCTCGGTATCTTCCGGTGTATCCGCTTTGTGGGGACCGCTACACGGAGGTGCCAACACCGCTGTGGTAAAAATGTTACAATCCATTCACGATTCCGGGGATGATGGCAGTCAATTTATCGAAGCTGCAAAATCTGGAAAAGCGCGGCTTATGGGATTTGGCCACCGAGTCTACAAGAATTACGATCCTCGAGCAAAAATTTTAGGTGGTGCCGCTGAAAAGCTTATGGCAAATATGGGCCATTCTGATCCGTTGTTGGATATCGCCCGGCACTTGGAGAAGGCGGCCCTTGAAGACGAATATTTCATCCAGCGCAAGCTCTACCCCAATGTGGACTTTTATAGCGGGCTTATTCTGAAGGCTATTGGAATTCCTGTCGAAATGTTCACGGTGATGTTTGCAATCGGCCGCATGCCGGGGTGGATTGCAAACTGGCACGAATTGGCTACCACTTCCTCACGCATTCATAGACCCCGCCAAATATACACGGGAAAAACGGACCAACATTATGTGCCGGTAAAGGATCGTTAATGAATCCTTAGGCTTCCGAATTTTTCTTCGGCGCTTCGTGCATCATATCCTCCAGCTTCAATCCGGTCAATTTGCCCAAGCTGGATATTAACTTCCACAATGCGATCATCATTATGATTGTGCTTGGAACAGCAATAATCGGCCAACTCAACGCAGTCATTTTACCGAGCTGTGCGTTAAACTCAGCCAGGTTCACAGCCGGATGCGTGGTCACGATTATTTGAGCCAAAACAAAGTTGAGTATGGCACTAAAACCAAAGGAAAGAACCAACAACCCGTTACAAAATGCGAAGGTTCTGTTGAATGCCTCTCTAGTATTAGATGCTTCCAACTTTTGATCTATGAGCTCAGTGTTTAAAATTTGGGGGTTGTAAAGAAAGGTTTTTATCAGCGGTCTTTTGGTGCGAAAGGTGACAAGGACCATGATTCCGATTGCAAAGGGAATGGACGCTTCTTTAACAGCCAGCCAGAACGGATCTACCTCGACCAATCCGAAAGTTCCGCTCAGGCCAACACTGATTAATCCGAGGACAGAGATAAAATTCACCTGCTTGCGGGTTAGGAGATCCCATATTCCGTACAGGAGCGGGAAGGAAAGGCCAACCACCAGAGCAACGACCGGACCCAAACGATCCGGGCTGCTTAACTTAGTTAGAACCAGCAAGGGAATTGCGATGTTGAACAAAATACTGAGCAGCAAATTTTCCCTTTTCGGAGCTGATTTTGCATCGCCAGATTGATTCATTGATGGGACAGTGGGTTGCCCTAAAAGACTTGGCAATCTCAATAAGGTAGGCGTTATTAAGACGGTAACTCTGTTTTATTCCAGTTCCCAAAATGAAAGATAAACGTCATTCGCCACTCGATAGAGCTCTTGGCCAGCTAGACCACCTGGATGAGACAAACCTTCAGATCTTAATCAACAGGCTGGCACAGGAACGGGAACTGTTCGAAGGAATTTTCAATGCGGTTCGCGAAGGAATTATGGTAGTGTCCCAGTATGGAGTAATCGAGTACGCCAATAATGTCGGAGTTAAAATGGTGGGGTTCAATGAGTCCGATATCGGCTCCGCAATCTTATGGAAATGGATTCCGGACCTGGCCCCTGTCATTAATATGGATGGACAGGAACCCGAGCTCGAATCGGTCTCAGTGACACGCGAAATTGAAATGAACTATCCTGAGCATCGTTTCGTTCGTGTGTATATGGCGCCCTTCGATGCTTTCGATGGAGATGGTCCTCAATTTATAGTTATTCTCAGCGACATCACTCGCGAAGTTGCCTCTACTGAGGAGAAGATTGAATCGGAGAAAGCCTCATCCATTTTTTTGCTGGCCGCAGGAGTCGCCCACGAATTGGGCAACCCGTTGAACTCCCTGACAATCCATTTGCAACTCATGCAGCGTTTGTTGGACCAGGTTGAGAACAAGGAGATCCGGGAAAAATTCGCACGTTCCTTGTCCATATGCGCCGGGGAGGTGGAGCGACAGGATGGAATCATTACCCATTTTTTAGAGGCAATTCGACCATCTCCGCCTGACTTTCAGGATATGGACCTGATCGAAGTTTTGGAATCCGTGCTGCAGGTCCAGGGACAGGAGCTGAGCAATTCCAAGGTAACGGTCGAAATGGAAGTCGGCGATGAAGCGCCCATCATTGCCGGTGACATGAACCAGATGAAGCAGCTGTTTTTCAATGTCATAAAGAATGCACACGAAGCCATGCAGGAAGGGGGCACTTTGCATATTGAGACTCGGTCGGACGATGACCATTTTTACGTAATTATTGCCGATACCGGAGCGGGAATTGAAGCCGAGGATTTATCGCATGTGTTTCAGCCTTACTACTCGACTAAATCTTCAGGCAGTGGACTCGGACTGATGATCGTAAATCGAATCCTTCGTGATCACGGTGGCCAAGTAGGCATTGACAGTAAACCGAGCATTGGCACGGTTATTTCACTCAAGTTTCCGAAAAAGCACAAACGTGTCAGGCTTCTGCCCCAAACCTGAGCTTCCGGGGCTTTCTGCAAATTGATACCATACCATGCCAGCTTCCATTCTCATTGTAGATGATGAAAAGCATACGCGGGAAGGCTTACAGCTAGCCCTTGAGGACAGCTATGATGTGTATCTTGCCAGTGATGCCGATCAGGCTTTCAACTTGTTGGAAAGCCAGCCATTCGAGGTTGTATTAACCGACCTGCGAATGTCCGGCAAGTCCGGCATGAAGGTCATCGATCATGCACTGACCCTTTCGCATAAGCCAATTTGTATTATGATGACGGCTTACGGGAACGTCGAGACTGCCGTTGAGGCTATGAAGCGTGGCGCATTTGATTTCCTGACCAAACCGGTTAACCTCGAGCGGCTTGAAATTCTAATCAAGCGTGCCCTCAGCTCGCGAACGATTGAAACTGAAAATCAGGCGCTGCACCAGAGGTTGGATAAAAAATTCAGCTTCAAGGGGATTCTTGGAAACTCAGCGGCATTAAAAGCGGTTATTGAGCGCGTAAAGTTGGTGGCCCCATCTAAGGCAACTGTTTTGCTGGAAGGTGAGACGGGTACGGGCAAGGAGCTGATTGCCCAGGCCATTCACCAGAACAGTGATCGTTCCCGAAAATCGTTTGTTGCCGTGAATTGTGCTGCTCTTCCGGCCAATTTATTGGAAAGCGAATTGTTCGGGCACGAAAAGGGTGCCTTTACCGGAGCGATTGAAAAAAGGGTGGGGCGTTTTGAGGCCGCGGATGGAGGGACGTTGTTTCTCGATGAAATCGGAGAAATTGATGCGACAACGCAGATCAAGCTGCTTCGTTTTCTAGAATCGAAAACTTTTGAACGTGTTGGCAGCATTAAGCCGATAACTGTCGATGTTCGTTTGGTGTGCGCTACCAACCAAAACCTAAAGGAACTTGTAGACAGTGGCAAATTCCGCGAAGACCTTTATTATAGATTGAATGTTGTTTCCATCTATCTACCACCCTTGAGGGAGCGAAAGGATGATACGGTACTCTTGCTGAACCATTTCCTTAAGCTTTATGCCAACGAGAACAATGTTGCGGTACCTGAAGTGGATCATGGTGCGGTTCGTGTTTTGACTGGCTATCGCTGGCCCGGAAATATTAGGGAGCTGAGGAATTTTGCTGAGAACACTGTGGTGCTTCACCGTGGAGGATTAATCACCGAATACGATTTAGATACTCGGCTCAGAGATGGTGGCCCAACCAGCCTTCCCTCCGAGGATGTGAGATCGAATCTATCCGTTGAAGAAAATGAAAAACACCTGCTTCGCAGGGCGCTGCTTCAGGCTAAAGGAAATCGAACCAAGGCCGCGGAGTTGATGGGCATTTCCCGACGGACCTTACACCGCAAGTTGGTACAATGGCCGGAACTTGATACACTGGGTAAGAATTCCTCCTGACTATGCCCATGAGAATATGGCGTAGGAATTTGTTTTTGATTGGAGGACTACTGTGTGTTTCCGCTGCGCTATACTCGATCCACGCTGAAATGATTCAGACAGCAGGTCGTGATTTTGCGGGTACTGCCCTCGGTTGGGATGCACAGAGTGGGGCTAAGGTCTCGAACTATCAAGTCTCGTACCGAATGCCTGGAAGCCTTGCCGTCTTACTAAAAATCAGGGAAGGCCTTACAGATGTCGCGTTCGTTTTGCAGACAACCTACGGGCATCCGAATCTGGGTTGATTAGTTTCCGTGTCATTAGGATTTAGAGGATTGTATTTTGCCGTTCCTGAATAAAATTCGTTGAAGGAAGTTCTTCAACAAACCAAGGACGGCCTCAAATTGGATTGGGGGCTTTTGTTAGAGGGCTTCCCGCATTGGATAAATCGGCATATTTTTGTTACCTTTGTGGTCGATGAAACTTCCCCCTTGTACCCGGTCTTGAGGGATTACATTTTTGACAGGAGGGCGCCGGTCAATTTTTCAACGATTAGTTAAAGGATCGATAATCCTTACCTGCCGGGCATTCTAGCCTCCTGGTCCTGTCGCGGCTTCCCGATGCTGAATAGGGATTGTGGCTGGTCTCTCTGATTCAAAACTAGGAGGGAATCCGATTTCCACCATCCGAAGAAAGTTTGTTTTTGGCGATTACCCGTTGAGAATGCAACTTTCGCTCGTTGTTAATGATTCAGAAGTCCTCAAAGCCTGTGAGTTTGTGAAAGATTTTTCAGCAAAAATTACCTCGAGCTCTTGGAAAAAAGTGGCCTTGTACTCGCTCTGGAAACCCCGCAAAAACGTGCTCTTTTAGAGTTTGACTTGGAATTTTAATTTTCTCTTACTCTGCTCCTTTTGTTCGCGGGCGTAGCTCAGATGGTAGAGCACAACCTTGCCAAGGTTGGGGTCGTGAGTTCGAATCTCATCGCCCGCTCCATGTTTCGTCCCACAGTCGCGGGACTTCGTGTGGTACGGTCTCTACCAAAAAGTGGGGGCTTTGTTGTGCTTGGATTAGGCTATCAGGGTTCGGCCTAGAATAATTCTCCAGAAGGGCCTTTTCAATTCTGTCTAATTCTGTAGATTTTTTCCTTTTGCATGGAATCACTTCTTCACGAATTTGTTTCAGGGCGTTCTACACTTGTTCTCTTTGTCTTTATGGCCGTCCTGTTGGTGTTTCTTGCAAATGGCGCAGACTTACTCGTCGACAAGGCCGTAGATCTTTCGCAATTGGCTGGCGTCCCTAAAGCGTTAGTTGGAGCAACAGTCGTCAGCCTTGGGACTACTTTACCGGAAGCATCCGTATCGGTATTGGCTGCAGTAGAAGGAAATCCGGGGTTGGCTTTAGGTAATGCCGTTGGATCCATTATTTGTGACACTGGCCTTATCTTGGGACTCGGAGCAACGCTTAAACCCCTTCCTTTGGATCGATGTATTGTAAACCGCCAGGGTTGGATTCAACTTGGGGCAGGTTTGTTGTTAGTTTTTCTTTGTTTGCCCTATTCGAACCTAAATCGGATCTTCGATGTTGAAGGCAACCTACCTCAAATAGCCGGCTTTTTATTTCTGGCCTTGTTGGCTATCTATTTTTATTGGAGCTATCGCACAGCTATGCAGGAGGAGAACCGCCTGGCATCAGAAGCCGATGAAAAACTCTCCTGGCAAAGAATTACCAAGGATTTGTTGATCATGGCGGTCGCTGTAGCGGTGGTTATTGTTTCATCCAAAGTGCTTATCATTTGTGCAGAGGAGTTGGCTTATCGATTGAAAGTCCCGGAAAGTGTTATCGCCGCATCTTTGGTGGCATTTGGAACTTCCTTGCCCGAGTTAGTTACCGTGCTCAGTTCTATACGAAAAGGTCAGGGGGAACTGGCAATAGGCAACGTAATTGGTGCTGATATTCTAAACGTATTGTTTGTTGCCGGGGCCGCAGCTGCGGTTACTCCAGGAGGGCTTACTGTGCAAAGGGATTTCTTCACTACCCATCTTCCGATAATGGTGGCCCTGCTTGTCATCTTCCGAATTGGCATCCTGGTTTGCAAAACTCATTTAAGCCGTTGGGTTGGTAGCATCCTTTTGCTTACTTATCTAGGATTCTTGTTTACCAATTACCTAGGCTGAAAAAAGCCATCTCTAAAGTACGAAAAAACACAGCCTTTCCCACGGGCTGTGTTTTTTAATTAGGATATAGTCGGGAGTGGGGTATGCTTATTGCAGTTTCCTATGACGTATAAAAATGATTGCACCCAGGAAGATGGTACCGAACAACCGCAGGTTGAAGGCTCAGGTACTTGTGCGGTAAATTTTAAGCCTGTTATAGCTCCGGATCCTCCGAGCTCGATTTTCATCCGCTGTACATCAAAGGTTTCGATGTTTGCTTCTTGGTACGAATTATCGCCTAGTTCGCCGATCATGTTAGCGGGGGTCCGATTTGGGCATCGAATTCATCGTAGAACTGAATGTCGGAGTTTGGTCGGCTACCGTCTATATCGTGGATGTCGAGAATGCCGATGTTGTTAATGGCGACCAAGTCATCGAAAACAATATTCGTGATGCCGCCTTTTGCTTCATCAGGAGTAGTTTTGCTGTTTTCCTGAATTATGAGGATATTGTCGGCCCTTCAGGAATTTCCGGAAATGCAGTTTTTGTTTGCCCAATCGGAAGCGGTATTACCAACTCCGACCGAACCATCTCCGGGAGTTTCCAGGTCATCATCGATTCCTTCCTGATTAGCGCTCGAGTCAAAGGCCCAAAGGTTTAGGTTCTTTTTGCTCGTGCTACTTCTTTTATAGCTGGAGGTGACACCTCAGCTTGAGTATTCGTTGTCCGGCGTTAATGTTGCGAACCATTCGCATCCTTATCGAAGTCGAGGATATACATCTGACTGAACCCTTGGCTGCTGATAAGGAGGATAAGACCCAGGATGACTGTTGCTTTATTCATTTTTCCTTCGCTGTTGGAAGGGCAAATTAGCAAGAAATCGTAAAAAGCTATATGGGAATTCTTTATTTAACCATCGAAGAAAATAGCAGATTATTGCAAGCAGTCCAGTCTAATAACAATGCAACTCTTTGTTTATAAGTCATTTAAATTATAAAGAGTAAACACTAATACAATCTGTGAAAGGTCTTAAATTTTTTTGGATTTTGAGCTCAGGCATATAGTTCAGCCGGGAAACCGGGTTTTTCTGCCGATTTCTCCGTTTCCAAAGTGCCTGTGGCATATCGAAAAATCTTACCTTCGAAATTCCGCAGGACGATCTCACCCTCGTTGATTCCCTCTACATAATCGGGGTTCACGGGAATTTTTCCGCCACCCTGGGGAGCATCGATGACATATTGTGGTATGGCGTACCCGGTGGTGTGCCCCCGCAATCCTTGAATTATTTCAATTCCCTTCTTGAGATCGACTTTGAAGTGGCTGCTGCCAGTGATTGCATCCAACTGATAAAGGTAGTAGGGGCGAACTCTCATTTGCAGCAGGCGATGAACTAGCTCTTTCATGGTCTCCACATCGTCGTTCACACCCCTTAGCAACACCGATTGATTGCCAAGGGGTATGCCTGCTCGACTCAATCGGCCGGTGGCCTCTCGCAATTCCTCCGAACACTCTGCCGGATGATTTACGTGTATGCTCATCCACAAAGGTTCGTGCTTGAGAAAAATATCGCACAATTCCGAAGTAATTCTCTGAGGTAAAAATACGGGTATACGTGAACCAATTCTGACAAATTCGATATGCTCAATCGCGTGCAGCCGACCCAAAAGGTAATCCAGCTTTTTATCTGACAGGAGCAAGGGGTCTCCACCGCTGATCAGTACGTCCCGAATATGCGGCGTTTTTTCCAGGTACTCGAATGCCTGCTCAATTTGCGGATGAAAATCGTAGCCTTGACTATTGCTGACCAGACGGCTGCGGGTGCAGTACCTGCAATAAGCTGCGCAATGGTTGGTAACCAGAAACAGGGCCCGGTCGGGGTATCGATGAACCAATCCTGGAACAACGAGGTGGCTGTCTTCCGCCAAAGGGTCGAGAGTTTCCCAGGGAGCGACAGTCATTTCATTGTCTCTAGGAATTAATTGTTTTCGAATGGGGCAATCTTTGTCTTCGCGGTCAATGAGGTTAAAAAAGTAAGGTGTGATTGCCAGCGCCAACTTTTCGTTAGCAAATTCGCAACCCGCTTTTTCAGCTTCAGTCAAAGTCATCAAGGACTCTAACTGGCTGATATTGGTGATGCGGTTCCTGAGTTGCCAGCTCCAACTCCCCCAATCCTCAGCGGGAGTTTCCTTCCAGAGTCCTTGTCCACTGAACCAGGGCATTCTTTTTTTAATCTTAGCCATTAATTGAAGCTGTAATGTTGTTTGGCGTGGGCCTGATCAGGCAAAGCAAAAATTCAAACTGATACAAAATACACGCCTTAGTGAGAAATTGGTTGCAGACCTTACATCTGCTCTTTTGCTAGACCGCTAATGTCAAAAAGTAGGTCCGGTGTTTTAGCCTTTGAAGACGGTAGCGTTTTTTGGGGATTACCTTTCGGCGCGAAAAAAACAGTGCTTGGCGAAGCGGTTTTCAACACTAGTATGACGGGTTACCAGGAAATCCTGACCGATCCTTCCTATTTTGGTCAGATCGTAACGATGACCGCTCCGCAAATCGGGAATTACGGAATCAACCCTGAAGATGAGGAGTCATCCGGACCTAAAGTCGCCGGATTTGTTATCCGGGATCTAAGTCCGGTTTCCAGCAATTGGAGAAGCAGAGAGGATCTGGATCAATATTTGGCCCGAAATGATATTCCTGGATTAAGTGGGATCGATACCCGAACCCTCACCAAGCGATTGCGGGTGCACGGCGCTCTCAATGCTTGTCTGTCAACGGAAGGACTCAGCGACGAAGAAGCCATCGCCAAGGCAAAGGAATGGCCGGGTATTGTAGGAGAGGACTATGTCAAGGAGGTCACATGCGACGAAGGATTTATCTGGGATGAAAAGGGTGATCAAACCCCCCCATTTACTGTTCCCGGTACGGA
>CEUS01014302.1_pt1 | contig 19207 bp, 15 predicted proteins | sample 427031 | NCBI WGS metagenome assembly CEUS01 (sample SAMEA2622837, study PRJEB7988) | marine metagenome | biome: marine biome (ENVO:00000447); feature: marine epipelagic mixed layer (ENVO:xxxxxxxxx); material: "saline water (ENVO:00002010), including plankton (ENVO:xxxxxxxx)" | depth 140 m | reverse complement strand
GGCGCGCCCGATCACCGCGAGTCAGGTTGATCAGGGGCCCGTTGTTTTCCGGTCTTGTTGCTGTTTGAGTTCCAGTGCCAACGATGGCTTGACTCGCACGTTGTCGTACGTGATCAATCCTCCGTCGGGGATGGCTTCCAGCACTTCGGCACCCTGGGTCAGGCCAATTGGAACCAGATTCTGCTGCCGGGCGATCTCGGCACGCTCTGCCAATCCACAGACGGTGAAGCCGCCCTCGCCATCCAGGATGGTCCCCGCAGCGAGCGGTTTCTTGACGGCCGCCACGACTTCGGAAATCTGGCCAATGGGTGCGCCGATCGTTTCTCCCGAGAGCATCATGCGGGCGATTCCCAGTGGCATTTCATGGCCGACGAAGTGCTGCGGCCGGTAGATCATTGCCTGGCCGCTCTGCTTTCCGATCATCATGCCGATGATTTCACCGTAGGCGGCCATGGATTCAATGGCCTGCGGGTCGGGAGCATCGATGACCGCAAAGACTCCGCCGCGAACATTCCGCTCGACGTTGGTGTTGTCCGGCTTCATCGAACTGACCGCTTCCACGACGCCCTCGCGCGTGAGGATTCCACCCTTGGATTGGAGCGCCAGCTGGTCTGGCATTTTCCGCAGATCGATGGCCGGAAAATGCATGCCGCGTACATCGATGGTTAAACCGGTTGCATTGGAGAGCGTCACCGATTCAATGGCGTGCTTGGTGCCGTCCAAGAACGAGCAGAACACTTGTGCGTTGTAGTCATCGCCTGTGAAGCCATAGAGTCGTGGTACGTCATCGGGAGTGGCTTTACGAAAGTCCGGGATGAAACGTGTACCTTTACCGGCGGCGATCACCCGGAATCCCAGCGTGCGGGCCCATTCATACAATTCGATGGCCAGGGCAGGTTCGTCACCGTACGCCAGGCTGTAGATTGTGCCTGCCTGGTCGGCCAGTTGCCGCAAGGTCGTCCCCACCACCACGTCGGCTTCAATGGTGACCATCACCAGATGTTTGCCAGCGGAAATCGCATCAAACCCATGTTGGGCACCGGCTTCGGCTTTGCCAGTCGCTTCCACGACCACATCGACAGCGCTACCGATGATCGCTGCCGGGTCATCGGTCACAGCGAATTCGCGTTGCCGCATGGCATCGTTGACGGCAGCGGCCGTGTCACAGAGCGTGACAGCTTCCCTGGATACCCCACCCATTTGCAGGGCTGAGGATCCACGTTCGGTGATCAGGTCGGCGACAACGGCAATTCGCATCCCCTGCATCTGGCAAATGCGGGCGATGATCTGGGTCCCGAATGTGCCAGCACCGATGATACCGACTTGGATCGGTTGATCGTCTTCTGCTAATTTTTCAAGGCGATCGTAGAGCATGGTCAAATCAGGAGAGTTCTTTGATCCGGATCGCCTTCCAGCGGCATTTGGCCCCCTTGGGCCAGCCGGTGCCGCCGTGTACTTGCACGGCGATGCGGCCACGAACCGTAAGCCGCTCGAGGATTGTTTCGCGGTTCTTACGGTAAACCTCGTTGCTGGAGTTGGCACCGTCAAAGTCGCAGACCTGTAAGCCGTTGATCCAGGTTGTGATCCGCGGATACTTTCCGGACACGCGGACCTTGGCCGTGTTCCAATCGTTAATTTTCCAGGCTTTGACGAACTCTTCCGGCGTACAACTGGCCAGCAGCCCCACCTGATCAATAGCGACGGTCTTGTCGGTGGTCAAACCGGTCAGCTGCTTGTCGGCATCGTATTTGCCATTGATATCAAACGTGCGCGTATTGAAACCGAAGGTGCCTTCACCATAGAGATGTCCGACGTTGCCGGCATCATGGTAATCCACCATCATCTGAATGCATTGACCGCGGTCATTGCCACGCAGGAACAGTCCAGAGCAGACGCCCCAATCGGGTTTGATGTCAATCGACAGCTCAAAATCACCGAACTGCCGATCGGTCAGTAGAATGCCCCCATTACCCGAACCGGGTGGGTCCTGCTCACCAGTAATCGTACCGTCTTCGGCTCGCCAGATGCCGCCGGTGCCGTGGCCAATGCGCTGGGGGTTCTTGTGCCAGCCGCGCAACGTTTTGCCATCAAACAACTCGATGGCGGCCCCTTTCTGGGGAGCCGCATAGGCGACGGGGTGCAGAGAGGCTGCGGTGGCACCGAGGGCCGTGGTCTGGAGAAAGGTACGACGTGCCAGCGGGAGACGAGCCATAGGGTATTCCTGTAGTGTCAGATAGGACGTGTTCTTGATCGAAACAGCACTTCGGTTGACATCATACGACCCCCCGTAGTGGTTCGCAATCAACCGCGTTCCAGGGGTGCATGGCCTAATGGCACAACAGAAGGCTGGCGTCTGCGTTACCAATCAGTAACGACGATTGCCAGCAACTGGTCGCCAAGATGTGGCCTGTGCTTGATGGCAGGCGAGCAACCCAGATGTTGGGCCCCTGACGAATCCCATGCGTGGAAAGAAAAAATGGTCAGCAGAGGACAAAAGCAGGAAAGCGCCGTGTCTGACGATTTTCCAGAAGCGACGAGTGAAGCACGCTCGCTGCCAGGGCACGGACTTCCAGAATTTCATCCTCTGCGGACCGAAAACCAAGGTGACTCAGGAGACCCCACATCTCCCAAGCCGCAATCGGGAGAAAACCTCCTGTTTTATCCCGATTGTCTATATATCGCATTTATCCCATTGGACCATTACTAGTCGGGTAACCGTTCGTCCATGATTTGGTAAACGCGCACTGGCCATATCGATTAGGCAAACTCTGACGATTACGTCGCCCGGACCAGGCGAAGCCCGCGGGCCACATCCACGCGCGCAGCGCGGCGTGCGTGGTGGCTTCCAGTTCCCAGAGGCCGGAGCGGGGCCTAGCGTTCGGCCGCCGTCTTGCCGATGCAGAACAAGTGCTTGTTCGTGCGTACGAACAACTGACCTCCCGAAAGCGCCGGTGAGGCGGAACAGAATTCCCCCGTCTGGCCTTCGGCAAACAAACGATTCTCGGCGAGGACTTCCAGTTTCTCAGCCGGTGCGACAATCTTGGTGATGCCGTCGTCGGAAAGAAAATAGACCTTTCCACCGCCGGAAATCAGTGAGGCACTGTAGTGTTTGCCCAGACGCGATTTCCAGAGCCGTTTTCCGGTCGTGGCGTCGTAGCAATTGGCGGTTCCGCGATCGTCGGCGACAAACAGCCGATTTTCCAGCACGACCGGCGAGGGCACGTAGCAGGCCGCGTTGCGAGCATGCCAGGCGACATGGGTTTGCGTGACGTTCCCTTGACCTCCGGGACGGATTCCCATCACGTGGTAGGTGGGAAAACCGGCTGCCATGAAGAACAGTTTTCCGTCGTAGACCATCGAGGCCACGAATTGTTCTGTTGGACCATCGATTTCCCAGATGGTGGAACCGTCATCCGGGTTGAGACTGATCACACTTCGACTGCCCGAAAGGACCATTTCTTGTCGGCCAGCAACGGTACGAATCAGCGGAGTGACATAACTGCGCGTGTGGTGTTTACGAGCGACTTTCCAACGCGTCTCTCCTGTCTTCCGATCGAGTGCCACCACATAGCCATCGCCGTCGTGGTCGCCGTTGAGAATTACCATATCGTTGTACAGTACGGGACAGCTGCAGAATCCATGTACGCTGGCAAATTCGCCCACTTGCTGTAGCCACTGGCGGCGGCCTGCAAAGTCATAGGCCGCGACCACGACTTTTCCTAGTGTGGCTGGTCGCGCTGCCCCTACGTTGAGCGCGGGAGTGGTTCCTCCATCACTCTGCAAGAACGCGACATAAACCAGTTCACCGTCGGTGGCAGGAGTACTCGAAGCGTAGCTGTTGAGCGCGTGCAGCCTTTCCAGGTTGGACTTGATCACCTCTTGATGCCAGAGCCGTTTCCCCGTGGTACGTTCGATACAGGTCAGGGTCCGCATCTGGCTTCCTTTCACACAGGAAACCACAAAGATGCGATTTTCCCACACGATGGGCGAGGCGTGGCCAATACCAGCCAGCGGAACTTTCCAGGCGATGTTCTTGCCACTCGGCCCATCCCATTCTTGGGGGATACTGGTTTCCAGGCTCGTTCCGTCACCACGTGGTCCACGCCAGCCGGGCCAGTTCTCAGCCTGTAAGGAGGCACACGTCACAAACGTCAAACAGCCTAGCAGCATCCCAGTGCGCAGGTGGTACATACTCGGAGTCCTGATCAAGTAAGGTGAAGTTGTTTGACAGGGGCAGCCACAGCCCACTCAGTCGCCTGGTATGCCCCTTTGGAGGTGGGCGTGGAACGCGTACGCGCTGACTGCGGTTTCGCTATTTGCCGATACAGAATAGTTGCGTGTTGGTGCGCACAAATAACCGACCAGAAGCGGCGACGATCGTCGATCGGTTCAGATCAGTGCCGTCTTCGTCCATGGCGATTTCGCTGAGTACCTTGCCGTCTTCTGCATTGACCACCGTGACTTTGCCCTCAAAATTGACCACGTAGATCTTACCGTCTCCCGCCAGTGGCGAGGCTTCATATTTGCTGCCACGCCGCACCGGAGTCGACCACTTGACGTCGCCGGTTTTGGGATCGACTCGCGTCAAAGCAGGTCGTCCTCGATTGGTGCCGTACAAGACAAAAAAGTCATTCTGGTAGAACGCAGGTGTTGGTACATCAGAGGTGACCCCGTTAACGCCTTTACTTGTCCAGGCAATTGAATTGTCGGTTAATGTACCTTTGCCACCGGTTTTGATGGCGTAGATCGGTTCCCGTTTGGGTGCACAGACCAGGACGACGTCTTCACTGGCAACTGGTGAAGGCACCAGACGCCAATGACCGATGCGTTTGGGATTCCAGGTTCCCCATCTCCAGAGTTCGGCGCCTGTTTCCAGATCGTGTCCACTGATCGCATCCCCACCTACGACCAGCAATTCCTGACGTCCACTGCTGAATGAAACGGGTGTTGGCGTTGTGAACGCTTCACGTGACTCTGCTTTGGCTTTGCTGGGGCGGACGTGACGGAACAGTTCTTTACCACTGGCCGGGTCCATCGCCAGGATAAAGGAATCGTGGTTCTTGCCATCGGATTCGTTTTCACGCACCGGGACATCCCGCTGCAGCACCTGCAGGTAGAGTTTTCCATTGAAGAGTACGGGGCTTGTGCTAAACGTCCAACCGAAGTGGAACCAGCCGTAATCTTTCTGGATGTTGCGTTTCCACTGTTCTTTGCCGTCGAAATCGTAAGCGATCAGATCGCCGTTGCCGTAAAAGAAAATGACGACTTTGCCATCGGTTGCAGGAGATGGTGAAGCAAAATTACTACGTGAGGCACGTCGCAGTCCGCTGGCGATCGTGTGTTGCCACAACAATTTTCCGGTGTTCCGGTGGAAACAGGCCGCTTGTAGTGTTTCCTTCTCGGTGTTTGTTGTGGAGACGAAGACATGATCTCCCCAAATGGCTGGCGTAGCAGCGCTCGGACCGGGCAGGTCGACCTTCCAGGCTACGTTTTCAGTGGTGCTCCATTTGGACGGGAGACTCTCTTCGTTTGCCGAACCATTAAAATTGGGCCCGCGGAATTGAGGCCAGTTTCCGGCCTGAACTGGTACGGTCAGAGTCAAGGCCACGAGCAGGAGCATCGTTAATCTCATCGTCAGCGTCTCCCAATCAGTAGGGGTTATCGTTGGGTGATTCTCTCGGTCGCCTCGCCGGCAGGCTGTTTTTCACCGATTTATCGGGAATTCAAACTTATGGAACATAAAGGTGTCCGGGTAGTTCTGCTGGGCTGAGGCACCCCGTGGGCTGCTCCCAGGCAGGACACATCATACGCAAGCTCTCCGGTGGCTGCCAAGTGTTTCCCACCGACAAGCGGACTTCCGGGGGAGATCAGGGGCTTCGTAGCGCGTACCCTCTTGACTTGTCCCGCGGCGGCGACGTACGAAGTAGAGAATATGAGTTCTTGAAAGGGCAAAACATGTTCGAAGTACTGCAGCAGGCACCTCCCGATCCGATTCTCGGTTTGACAGAGCTTTTCCAGCAGGATCCCCATCCCGAAAAGATCAACTTGACGACGGGAGTGTACAAGGATGAGAGCGGTAACACGCCGATTCTGGATTGTGTAAAGCAGGCCGAAGGGCAATTGCTGGAAGATGAGGCGACCAAGAGCTATCTGGGCATCGCTGGGCTCGAGCGACTGGCTGCTTTGACGCGTGAAATGGTGTTTGGTGCGGGCCACGAGATTCTGGGCCAGGAGCGCGCCTGTGGAGTGCAGACTCCAGGTGGTACCGGTGCTTTGCGTGTTGCGGCCGATTTTGTGGCAACGCGTTTTCCCAATCACAGTGTCTGGTGCAGTCAACCGACCTGGGCGAACCACCCGAATGTTTTTCGCGCCGCGGGGTTGAACGTTGAGAATTACCCCTACCTGGATGCTGCGGGTACAGGCCTGGATTTCGCCGCCCTGCGGACGCAAGTCAAGGAGATACCAGAGGGTGATGTTCTTTGCCTGCATGCCTGTTGCCATAATCCAACAGGAGTGGACCTCCAAATCGACCAGTGGCGTGAAATTGGCGAGATCATTCAACAACGGTCCTTGATTCCACTGGTCGATTTTGCCTACCAGGGTTTTGGTGATGGATTGGATGAGGACGCGGCGGGGGTGCGCGAGCTGTTGCAGTATGTCCCCGAAGCGATGGTTTGTACTTCGTTCTCCAAGAATTTTGGTTTGTACAGTGAACGCGTGGGTGTACTCACGGTGGTTGCTACGACCCAGGATGCAGCGAGCTGTGTCCTCAGTCATTTGAAGTCTTGTGTGCGCTCCAATTACTCGAATCCTCCCAAGCATGGCGCGGCGATCGTTGCTAAGGTGCTGGAGGATGCAACGCTGCGTGGCGTTTGGGAACAGGAACTGGCTGCGATGCGTCAGCGGATTTCTGACATGCGGTCGCAGTTTGTGGCAGGGATGCAGAAGCAGGCTCCGCAGCAGGACCTTTCGTTCATCACGAACCAGCGAGGAATGTTCTCCTACTCAGGACTCTCACCCGTACAGGTGGATGCGTTGCGCAACGAGTGGTCGATCTACCTGGTCGCGAGCGGACGTATTAACGTAGCTGGCATGACGCCGCAGAACATTGCCCGTCTGTGCGAGGCCGTTACTTCGGTATTGTGATCCACTCCGTCACTATTTCGCGGTCCAGTCTCTTTGCGGATGAGGTGGCCGTTCATGAACGTCTGGTGGGATGCTTCGCTGTACGGCCTGAAGCCTATAGATCTGATCGTCATCGTTGGATATTTCGCGATTGTCATGGTGATTGGGTTTTGGGTTTCGCGGCAGGTACGCACCGAGGAGGATTTTTTTCTCGGCGGTCGACGCTTCGGTAAACTGCTGCTGGTCATGCATTGGCTTTGCACAGGAACACATTCCGAACAAGCAGTGCAGGTAACTGGGGCTTCGGCGCGGGTCGGTCTGGGAGGGATCTGGTACCACTGGATGTACTTGTTTTCGACACCGTTTTACTGGATGATCGGACCGATTATCCGACGGTTACGCGTGATCACGACCGGTGATTTCTTTCGTATTCGCTACGGGCGTTCGTTGGAGATGGTCTATTCGCTGGTGGCGATTCTTTACCTCATCCAATCGATTGCGATGCTGCTGCGGGGTGCGGGGTCCGCGATCGCTGGAGCGACGGGGGGCGAAATTCCTACCCAACCAGCGATTGTGCTGCTGGCTGTTTTGTTTTCCAGCTATGTCGTGGCCGGCGGACTCTTATCCGCCGCTTACACCGATGCCTTGCAGGGAATCCTGATCATCGTACTCTCCGTGATCCTGGTGCCTGCGGGATTGCAACAAATGGGTGGCTGGGAACAGGTGCATGCCCAACTCGACCCGCATATGTTTCAGATTGCGGCTTCTTCGGAACACATCCCGACCGATACGTTCGAGGGTACGGTGGGGTTTATTATCTCGGTTTCTTTACTGGCACTAGCTGGAGTCGTCGTCCAGCCCCACGTGATGAATGCCACCGGCTCAGGAAAAACCGAGCTCGAAGCACGCGTTGGGATGTGTTATGGGAATTTCATCAAGCGTTTGTTAACGATGGCCTGGGCTTTTACGGGGCTGATTGCCGCCGTTCAGTTTTCGTCCCATTGGCAGAGTGCGAATAACCCTCGGCAGGCGAGTGAAGAGCTTTTTGGCATGGCGATCCGTGAATGGCTGGGGGACGGTTGGCGGGGTTTGATGATTGCCTGTTTGGTGGCCGGAGTGACCAGCGCGGAAGTTTTCATGGTGGTGGGGGCAGGTGTATTTACGCGAAATTTCTATCAGCCACTGATACCAGGACGAGAGCAAACGCACTATTTGAAGGTGGGCCGAATCGCTTCCGCGATGATGCTGGTGGCCGGCATCGCCGTCGCGTTTTACGCTGGGAGTGTCACCGGGCTGGTACTGGCTTCTGTCGAAGTGATTAGTCTTTTGGGCGCTGCGTTTTGGCTGGGTGTCTGCTGGCGGAGAGCGAATCCGACTGCCGCCTGGTGCAGTTTTCTGGCGAGTGTTTCGGTGTGGTTATTGAGTTCGGTACAGATTCCGGCCAGCGCAGGGCTCCAGCTCCTGCAGCCAGTTGCCCGCAACCTGGTATGGTTGGGTGAGCAACTTCAGCTCCGTGATCATTCCAAGCCGGTGGAGATCCTGATGATGCTGGCGGTGCAATTCGGAGTGATGGTGGTCGTCAGTCTGGTGACACGCGCGCAGTCGCGGACTGAGCTGGACTCATTTTTTGCTCGCTTGTTAACTCCGGTGGGCGAAGAGCAGGTCGCTGAGTCGCAGCATGTTGCGGAAACAGCGCAGACGTTAGGCCTTGGGAAGACTCGGCTGGATTTTGAGGCGGTGGCGGACAATGCCTACCAGGGCCCCCGCAAGTACGCCCTGGAGTTACCGCGCCTGACTGTCGTCGATTGGGGCGGATTCCTGGGGGCTTGGGTGCTGGTCGGTGTGTTAATTGGACTCTTGATGTGGCTTGCCAGCTGAACGGTGGCTTCACGAAAAGTGCACGGCCCTCACTAAAGTCCATGCCCCTCAAGAATGCATGACTATGCCTCCATCAACATTCATCGTTTGACCGGTGATGTTGTGTGCCAGAGGGGATGCCAGATACAGCGCGAGGGCAGCCACGTCTGCCGGTTCTTGCCAGCGGTTCAGCGGCGTTGTGGCCGCGATTTTCGCCGTTGCCCACTCGTCATACGATAGTTGCTGGCTCTCGGGCTGGGCATTCTGCCAGGCCTGCCAGACGGATTCGTTGACCGCGGTTTTTACCATTCCAGGACAGATCGTATTAACCCGTACATCGTATTGGGCCAGATCTTTTGCAGCACACTGCGCGAAATTGATCACAGCGGCCTTGGCCGCACTGTAGGGTGGATCGGTTTGGGAACCAATTTGCCCGGCAATCGACGACAGAAACAACACGGTCCCCTGGCGCGCAGCCGTCATTTCCGGCGTAAATGCATGTGCTGCGTTCACAGCACCCAGGAGATTGATGTCCAATACACGTTGCCAGTCTGCGGGGGATAAATTCCAGAAGGGGAATCCGTACTTTCCCGAACCAGCGCCTGCGGCGTAGACCAAGTGGTCAACACGGCCGAACTCACTGATTACACGTGCGGCGATTGTTTGCAGTGATTCGTAGTCTGTGGCATCAGCTACGGCTGCCAGTGTTTGGGCTGAGGTGGCCGCCGCCAATTCATCCGCGAGAGATTGGACGCCTGTATCGACATCCACGATTGCGACGTGAGCACCCTCTTGCGCAAAACCGCGAACGATTGCCTGGCCGATACCTTTGGCCCCGCCGATGATGACTGCGACACTATTGGCTAGCTGCAAGTCCACAATATTTCCCCCTCGTGCCGCCTTTTCGGAGGCCTTACGAATCAGCGACAGGTGGCTGGGTACAGAGCTCGAGGCAATGTCCATCGGGATCTGATACGTAGATCTGGAAGGCACCATCCGGTCGCGTACGGCGAGGGGTATAGGCGACGCCTTTTCCCTGGAGATACGCTTCCCAGGCGTCCATGTCGTCGATCATCAGCGCCCAGTGATTGCCCCGGCTTTTGGCACCGGATACCGGTTCGTCCCGTTCCCCGATCAAATGAAGTTCCTGATCTACTCCTAACAGGAACCACGCTCCGGGGAAAGTAAATCCCGGTCTGGGTATTTCCTTCAGTTGCATGACGTCGGAGTAGAACTGGATGCTTTTGTCCACATCTGCAACGTGTAAAGCCACGTGATTCAATTGTGTGGTTTTCATAGGGCTCGATCGGGCAACGGTTTGAATAGGCCGGTGAAACAGCGCGTTGTGAAACGGGGTTTAGCCATAGAGGCGGTAGGCTTCTGATGCGCCGATGCGACGCCCGCGGATCTTGCCTCCCGCTAGTTGTTCGCCGTTGGGGTCGACGTAGACACGCTTGGTACGTCGCCCTTCGGTGACTCCCAGAATGTGGATATTGAAAATGAAGCCAGTCTCGCTGGTCGCTTTAAACCAATGCACGTTGTCTTTTTTGTCCGAGACCGATGAGTACTGGCCAACGGTAAACGCCTGATCAATGGTGGGCTTGATGATCATGTGGTCTTTGGTGTCTTCCAGGCGATCGTAGTGACGCCCCTGGAAACTACCTTTCAAGACCAGGAATGCTGTTGCCATGTTGTCGTGCCCATGTGGTACGACCGACCGATCTTTCTTGAGCGCGAACATCTGGTTACCAAACACCAGATTGGTGGGAAGTCCTTCGACCTTTGGGAATCGAGGGCGCAGGCTTTTCTCACCCTTGTCACGAAAGCTGAGGCCCTTGGTGAGTTTGTCGAATTCGATGAATTTCAGTAATTCCACAAGTTCGACTTTTGAGAACAAGCCCTCGATTTTTTCCTGCCATTGGACCTCTCCGAGTTTTTTTCCTTTCAGATCGTGGCCCAGTTCGTCTAGTTCTGCCAACCAGCGTGCCGTCACCGGTTTGATCTCGGCCGCAAAGGCGTCCGTCGCATAGAGGGCTTCAAGCAGGGACAAGGTGAGCAAGGAGCCGACAGTCTGTTGGTTGAACGCACGGCGTGAAACATCGGTCATGACAAGCTCCAGCAAGGGATTACAGGTTCAATGTGATGAATGTTCAGGCGTTTGCCGAGGAGATGTACCATCGCAGACGTCGTTGTGAACCTTGGCCAATCTAGGACATCAGTCTGTGCCTGGCTGCCGGTGACCGGGGCTCGTAGCCACTACTCCTCCCAGTCTTCGTCCTCTTCTTCCTCGTCCTCCTCTTCCTCGTCGTCCTCTTGCCATTCACCGGCTCCATCTTCTTCCCAATCTTCTACGTCTTCTTCGTCGCCTTCCTCTTCCTCTTCGTCGTCTTCGTCTTCGACTTCCTGCCAGTCTCCATCAGCGAAGTCGTCGTCCTCTTCCTCTTCGTCTTCCTCTTCTTCTTCGTCTTCCTCTTCGTATTCGTCTTCGTATTCGTCTTCCTCGTATTCTTCCTCGTACTCTTCCTCGTACTCTTCTTCTTCGTCTTCTTCTTCGTCGTCTACTTCCTCGTAACCACCGTCTTCTGGTTCGCTATCCTCGAAGTCGTCATCCTCTCCGAACTCTTCATCTTGGTCTTCGTCATCGCTTGTCGAGGCGGTGATATTCTCTGGTGCCAGGGGTTCGGACTGGGGGGGGGCCAAGGTATCACCTGTCGCAACACTCACACTCACTTCGGACTCCTCTTCCAACGATAGGACGGCTTCGGGAACGGATTGACTACTGACTGGTGTAATGGACTGCGCTTCATCTGCGATTTCAGTCCTGGGCAGCTTTTCCAGGCTTTGTAGACCAAACATTTGTAAGAAACGTCTGGTCGTTGTGTAAAGGTAGGGACGCCCCAATTCTTCGCTTCGGCCTGAAATTCGTACCAGATTTCGTTCCATGAGTTGTCGTAACATCTCCCCACACGTTACGCCCCGAATCGCCTCCACATCGGCTCGGATGACGGGTTGTCGATAGGCGACGACCGCCAGTGTCTCCATGGCGGGGGCTGACAGCCTGGTTTCCTGGGGAGTGTGTTGCAGGCGTCTCAGCCAAGGCGCAAACACCGCACGGCTGAGAAGTTGAAATCCCCCCGCCACCTCTTCGACACGGAATGCACGACCAGCACTGTCGTACATCTGGTTGAGTTGTCGAACCATTGCTCTGGCCTCGGTACCGTCCGCCAGGCCCACGTACCGACTGAGCTTGCGACTTGAAATCGGGTCACGGGTGAGGAACAAGACAGCTTCCAGGCGACGGATCCGCCTGTCGCGTTCACCGGGTTGGCCAGCAGATTGTCGCGATTCTGGTGAATTGGCCAGGAGGGAGGAGCGAATCCGCGCCGGCAGACTCCTAGGAGCCAGCGGGCACATCGCCTGCCGCGTGTAACGTCCGGCAACGCTGCCGAGCCGACGAGCGGGGGTAAAAACTCGATCGTACATCATTCCTGACAAACCACGACGAGTGAATGAGTGACAGCATCTGATATCGATGCGAAAACAGCCTTGCGCCGAGGGCAAAGTATCCGCAACAGGACAGATTCGGCAAGTCGGATATCTACAAAATGAGTGCCAGGACACCGATGGCAGACAGCGTGCCTGCAGGCATCCTGGCAGGTTCTGTATTCACTAATTGCCAGGGCGCGACAGCATGGACGCACGTGGATGCACCTAGTTGGTGTTTACTTGGCCTCCGCGACAAGTTCATCGATCAGCTTGTCGAGTGTGGCGCCGCCAGGTGACCCCGTGAACTTGTGGCGAATGACACCTTTGTGATCAATCAGATACATTGTGGGCCAGCCGCGTACATTCCAGGCGGTTGAGATCGGGCCTCGTGTACTGCCGCCGTTCCAGAAACTACGCCAAGTAATTTGCTCTTCCTTAAGGACGTCTTTCAGTTTTTCACGGTCTCGGTCACTGTTGATACCAAGTAGTGCGAAGGGTTCACCAGCCAGACGTTTCACGAGCGACCGCTCGTGCGGGTACATGGCCCGGCAGGGGCCTCACCAATGTCCCCAAAAATCAAGCATCACGACTTTCCCTCGATAATCGCTCAATTTGAACGGGACGCCTTCGAGATCCTCGGCAGTGATTTCTGGCGCCACATTACCAACGGAAAGCTGCGTAATTTCATTGAGAATGGGTTTTGCCTGGTCGCCGAGCGTGCCACTCATCAGGGTTCGACCGTTGAGTGTGACCTCGCCGTTGACGTCTGCGTACGTGGAGATGACACGTTCCAGGACAGTGGTTGCTGCCGCCACCACTGGGTCAGGCTCTAGCTTTGCAATACGGTCCACATAGCTGGCACCATAGCTCCGGTTGTACCGAGCACGCTGAGCCTTCGAAGCCCCACGCAGCCGGCGGGACAGTGTCGCTTGGGAATGTAGCAGTTTGGCCAATCCCAACAGGGCCGGACCTTGGACGGCGGGACTCAGGTTTGCCTTCAGCAGGGTTCGCAACACCCGCTCGTTGGAGTCCGAATGGCTGGCACGCAACGTCACAGAACGGATGCGTTCCACAAAAGCGGATTCCTCTGCGTGGTCTTGGATGAGAACATTTAATGCGTCGATGCGGCTGCCGCCGGTACTTTGCTCGACAACGGATAGCAAGGTTGGCAGGTCGCTGGATTCTTTGAGTGCGCGTGCAAACAAATCCTCTGCCTTGCTCTTTAACTCATTTGCGTTGCCTGATCGTTGAATCATTTCAACCGTGTCTTGGCCATAAACCCGTACGTAACGTTCGGGACTGGCCTGTACTTGCGGGGAAATGCGAGCAGTGTAAACGTGTATCCGCGCCAGACGAATGCATGCCGCACTGCGCACCTGGGGATGGGGGCTCTTGGCTAGCATGGCAGTCAACAGACGTTGGCGGGCTGCGGACGGTGACACTCCAGGCCCAGTGCTGATCGCCTCTGTGATGCGCGGATCTTGAAGGTGAAGTTTGATTAACAGGTCAACTGCGTCATCCAGTGTCTGGTCAATGCGGACGTGGCCGGCAGTCCATGCCAACGCATCGAGGGCAGTTTTTTCCTTGGGGTGTTGTCTGGCGTATTCCAGAAACCGTTTTCCGTACGTTTTAGGCTGGGGACGTTGTTCCAGGATGGCCCGTCGCTCGGGTGGAGTTTTCGCGGCTCGCATCTTGGTGAGCAGCTCATAATTCGCGCGAAGATACTCAAACAAAATCTCTTCATAGCCATTGGCCGGTTTTCGTTTGGGAGGTGGGGTGTCGTTGCCAAAAAACAAGCTCAGAGGAATCGCTGGTACCGGTGCGGCTGCCTTTTTCTTTGTTTTCCCGGTTGCGCGGTTTGCCGGAACTGCCTGCTGCGCGGAACCGATCTGAGTTGCCAGCAGTAAGAGTGAGAGACTCGTCGTGGTGAACAACCTGGTTGGCAGTCGTCTTGCAGTGAGCATGAGCAGTCCCGAGAACACGGAATTAAGGGCTTGGCTGAGGCGCGAAGGCCACGGCGTACGAAGCGAGCTGGTGATCGAAATTTGCCATGGCGGCTACGGGGATCGCGATTGTCAGACTGGCACATGGTGTCATTTGCATGCCCTGCCGGTCGGAGATCTAGACGGATTGAGGTCAAACATGACAGGGCCAGCACGCTGCCACGGGTTGCTGTGGTTGCAGGAGCAGTAGGACACTGGTGTATTGTAGCGTGACCGGAGGCCGAGCGGGCTATATGTTCAAGCAGCTTTTTGGCGGATTGGACAGCTGCATTCACCGCCGAGGATGGCGTCTGTTGGCAGAGACAGCGGTCGCAATTGGCCAGCGCGCTGCTGATCGGGTAGCCCGGTCGCAAGCCTCAGCAAGTCCGAGGGCCTGTTAGGCTTTTTCCTGCCGTTGTTCATTCAACCACCCAGGCCAGCCAGTTCGGCGACCGGTGGTCTGGGTAGGGAGAGATTTCAGTGGGAGGAGTTTTCCCGATCCGGGTACAGGGCCAGATTGAAGTCTAGCCAGATCCGGTGTTCAATACGAACAGTCGGGGCGAGAGGATTCGAACCTCCGACCTTTTGACCCCCAGTCAAACGCGCTAACCAGGCTGCGCTACGCCCCGCACACGGACAGCAGCAGACAAGCCATGTGGCGTGTCACTGCCGACTCGCAGTGAATATCGCAGATTGGGATTGGCTGTCAACAGGTTGGCGACGCGCGTCGCTCTGGCATGCCGGTGGCACCGCAGTGGTGACTGGGAACCGGGCAGAGAATCTGCCCAGGGTTTGTGATGAGAAATGTGAATGGAGATTGCCTGGTGTGACAATATTTGGAGAACGTCTGTTGAATGCAGTTCGCCGCTGTCGGACACCGGTCCTGGTTGGACTGGATCCGCGGCGGGACCAGTTACCCCCTGGTCTGCAGCCGGCGGCAGATGCGGAGCCGCAGTCTGTGGCAACCGCGTATGCAGAATTCTGCCGCGGTGTCATTGATGTGGTTGCGCCGAGTGTTCCGGCAGTCAAGCCGCAAGCTGCTTTTTTCGAGCAGTTGGGCGCGCCGGGGATGGTGGCGCTGGCGGAGGTCATTACCTATGCACGCGAAAAAGGTCTGTTGGTGATTCTGGATGGGAAGCGAAATGACATTGGGTCGACGGCTGCTGCCTACGCGGATGCGTATCTGGGACAGGAAAGTCCCTGGGGAGCAGATGCGTTGACGGTCAATCCGTATCTGGGTAGCGACAGCCTGGAACCGTTTGTTGAGGTTGCGCGACAGCGTGAATCCGGGGTTTTTGTGCTTGTCAAGACTTCCAATCCAGGTAGCCACTTGTTGCAGGATCTGGTTGCTCAGGAACAGACAATCTACCAGCGGGTCGCTGCCGTGGTTGAGCAGCTGGCCCAGCAGACATGCGCAGATACTCCCTACGGATCGGTTGGTGCGGTTGTTGGTGCGACGTACCCCGAACAGTTGGCGGAGCTGAGGCAGTCCATGGCACACACCTGGTTGCTGGTGCCCGGTTTTGGGGCTCAGGGTGGTTCGGCAGCCGATGTGTCAGGTGCCTTTGATGACCATGGCGGGGGAGCGATTATCAACAGCTCGCGGGCGATCATTTTTGCCTATCATCGGAAGCCGTACCAGGATCGCTACGGTCCGCAACAGTGGCAGCGTTGCGTTGAGGAGGCAACGCGGGACATGGCGCAGCAATTGGCAGCGGAAACACCCGCGGGCAGCCTGCTGGACGAATCGACGTTGTGAATCGGTTCGTTGGCGATTTCAGTTCTCTGATGCACTTCTGGCAGCCTGGGCCTGTTCGGTTTGGCGGCTGTGTCCAACTGGCATAAAATGAAATGTGCTGGAGAAACTGATGCGACCCGATCTGTGGCTTCTGGAGAACGCTCAATGAAGAGAGCACCCACGCGAATAACAGCAGGCCGGCAAATCCGCAATGCACTGTGCCTGCTGGTGTTACTTGGCAGTGGAAGTCTGTTCGTTCCTGCGGCAAACGCTGCCGAAACGCCTCAGTTTGAAACACACATTGCCCCTTTGTTCAAACGTCACTGTGTGAAATGCCACAATGCGGAGCTGCGTAAAGCAGATCTCGATCTGAGTACACCTCAGGGACTGTTTCGCGGTGGCGAATCCGGTCCCGTGCTCGTTTCTGGCGATCCCGAAAAAAGTACTCTGTACGAACAAGTGCATGAGGGTGCGATGCCACCCGCAGAGGAGTCGCAGTTACCAGCACACGATATTGAGACCATTCGTTTCTGGATTAAATCGGGCACACCCTTTGTTGCCAGAATTGCCTTGGCTGAATTGACCGCGGCGGCTGAGGTCAGTAACCATGAAATTGAGCCGTTGATGCGTCTGCGCTGCGCAACCTGTCACGGCTTGCGTGCCAAGGAAGGCGGTCTCGATGTACGTTCCAAGGCAGCGCTGTTGAAAGGCGGGAAATCGGGGCCGGCCATCGTATTAGGAGATCCTGCAAACAGCCTGTTGCTCAAACGCATTCACGCCGGGGAGATGCCACCCGACGAGAAGCTCATCGAGGCCGGTGTGAAACCGATTACGGTGGCCGAGATCAGCCGCCTCGAACGATGGATCGAGATTGGTGCGCCCGAAGTGCTCGTTGCTCCGGATATCGCATCGGCCGAGATGGACCGGTTGGTATCCGATGAGGACCGGCAGCACTGGTCCTTCAGGAGATTGCGTCCAGTCGCAATACCCCGAGCGTCTGCGTTCCAGGACACTGCGATGGTGCCGCGTCAGCCAGTCGATCTGTTCATTGTCCATAAACAGCAAGAGCAAGCTCTGCAGATGGCCCCGGAGGCAGAGAAACTGACCTTGCTGCGGCGGATTACTTATGACCTCACGGGCCTGCCGCCGCATCCAGAGGACGTCGAGCAATTTCTGGTCGCCGAGCAGCCCGATGCATACGAACGCGTCGTCGACCGGCTCCTGGTATCTCCACGCCATGGCGAACGTTGGGCGACGTTCTGGCTCGATGCGGCCGGCTACGCCGATTCGGAAGGGAAGCGAAGTGCGGATCCAATTCGGCCTTATGCATACAAGTACCGAGATTATGTGGTGCGTTCTTTCAACGTAGACAAGTCATACGATCGGTTTCTGTTGGAGCAGATTGCCGGGGATGAGCTGGCCGATTACACCGACCCTGCGCAGGTTACCGAGGAAATAGTCGATAACCTCATTGCGACGGGTTTTCTCCGTATGGCTCCTGATGGGACCGGTTCTGATGTGGTGAACTTCGTTCCCGAACGGTTGGAGGTGATGTCGGACCAGATCGAGATTTTTGGCAGTACCGTACTGGGGCTCACGATTAAATGTGCGCGATGCCATAGCCATAAATACGATCCCATTCCCCAGCGGGATTACTATCGGCTGCTGGCGATCTTCAAAGGTGCCTTTGACGAACACGACTGGTTGAAACCTGCTTTCGTACCCGGGCAAACAAAAGTCCAGAAGGCGGGACGTCTGTTGTCGATCGCCACGCCGGCAGAATTGAGTCAAATGACTTTCCGTAACCGCCGGATCGAGCAGGAGATTGAACAGCAGCAACGAAAATTAACGCAGCTTGCTGTATCGGTTCGCCAACAGCATCTGGAGGAGCAGCTTAAGAGCGTGCCGGCAGATCTACGACAGCCACTACGGGCGCTACTGACTGTCGATCCTGGCAAACGGGGGCCTCGACAGCGTGAACTGGCCGCACAATACGAAGCCAAACTGGCCTTGGACGATGCGATGTTGAAGAAGCATCCGGCTTACAAGCGTGCTGCTGTCGAGATTGATCGCACGATCAAGTCACTGCAAAGTGAAAAAGTTGATCGGCCACAGATCCGGGCACTGTGGGACCGCGGTGTTCCTTCTCCCACCTATGTCTACCGCCGTGGGGACTATCGGCAATGGTCCAGCCTGGTGGGGCCGGGCGTTCCGTCTGTTCTGACGGACGGCAAAACACCTTTTGTCTATCAGCCTCCGTGGCCTAACGCGACCAAGACAGGACGACGTCTGGCACTGGCGCGCTGGCTCGTTGAGTCTGATCATCCACTCACCTCACGAGTGATGGTCAATCGAATCTGGAAACACCACTTTGGGCGCGGCATTGTCACGACGATTGATAACTTTGGGAAATTAGGGGTGCCACCTTCTCATCCGGAGCTGTTGGACTGGTTGGCGAATCAGTTTGTGCAAACGGGCTGGAGCCTCAAACGCTTGCACCGTTTGCTGGTTACATCCCAGGTCTATCGACAGACTTCACGTGTTTCTTCTGAGCAGCTTCGTGACGATGCGGAAAACCAGTGGTTCACACGCATGCCACTGCAGCGGCTCGACGCCGAGGAACTGCGTGACTCGCTGTTGGCCGTTGCTGGCAGGCTTGACGAACGCCCTTTTGGTCGTCCCGACGCGGTCAATGTTCGCAAGGACGGACTGGTCACTTCGATCGGAGCAGAGGGGAGCTGGCGGCGGAGCTTGTATGTGCGCCACCGCCGCAAAGAAATGCCGACCGTGCTGGAGACGTTCGACTTGCCACAAATGAACCCGGCATGTCAGCAACGTCCCACTTCCACGGTGGCCCAGCAGGCCCTGTTCTTAATGAATAATACGGCGGTGCGCGCGCTGAGCCAGGATTTTGCTCGCCGAATTTTGGGCCAGACGGCTGACCCCGTGGCGCAGGTGGAACGCGCCTACCTCACGGCGCTGGGCCACGGCCCGACTGCAGAGGAGCGGGAGGTTGCGG
>CEUS01176887.1_pt1 | contig 19209 bp, 17 predicted proteins | sample 427031 | NCBI WGS metagenome assembly CEUS01 (sample SAMEA2622837, study PRJEB7988) | marine metagenome | biome: marine biome (ENVO:00000447); feature: marine epipelagic mixed layer (ENVO:xxxxxxxxx); material: "saline water (ENVO:00002010), including plankton (ENVO:xxxxxxxx)" | depth 140 m | reverse complement strand
GCTTTAATTCTTGCAACAATAATTTCTAGTCAACCAATTCATTGTACGGCTGAAAAAAAAGATCGTTATAAAAGATGGTTGGCCACTTGTTATATTGGAAAACTTGATATTAATGAAAATATAGTTTTATCTGGATATGCATTTAGTTATATGTCAAACAAATATAAAACTACTGAAAAAAAAGCAAAAAAAGTGAAAGCGGGTGCATGGTCAGGTAAATTTACTTACCCATGGGACTGGAGAAAATCAAAAAAATAATGGCAGATGAACCTTTAAATAAAGAAGTTAAAGACTTGATGATTGAGGCTTCAAATCTGCATAAAAGTGGAAAATTAGAAGAATTAGAAAATGTTTTAAGGAAAATTGTAGATATTGATAACAACTATTATCCTGCTTTATTCAATATTGCAAGACTACTAGAAATAAAAAAAAACATTCTAGAAGCAATTAAATTCTATAAAAAAGTAATAGAAATAAATTCTAATCATTTAGAATCTTTCGTAAATTTAGCAAATTGTTATGAAGATATTAATGAAATGGAAGAAGCTGTAAAAGTATTAGAAAAAGCATGCAAGCTATTTCCAGACAACCATGAAGTTTATTATTCTTCTGCAAGACTATGTCATCAAAGGAATATTGATATTGAAAAAGCGTTAAATTATTACAAAAAAACTTTATCTATAAATAGCGATTTCGTTCTAGCACAACATGGGCTTGGTCAAATATATAAAATAAAAGGAGATTTTAATGAAGCTAAAGAGATCTTTAAAAAAATAATTCATTCCAACCCAAATAATATGTCTGCTTGCTATGACATCACTGACATACTAAATGAAGATGAAATAAATAAAGATATAAAAAGATTAAAACTAATTGATATAAAAAATTTAAATGATATTAATAAAATTTTTTTTTATCTTTCGATGGCCAAAAGGTATGAAATAATTAAAAATTATGAAAAATCATTTTATTACTATGATTTAGGTAATAATTTAAAAAAAAAATATTCAAATTTCTCTATAGATAATGAAAATGATAGATTTGATGTGGTAAAAAAAATAACTGAAAAGTTTAAGTTTAATATAAAAAAAAATATTGGGAATAAGTCATCAAAACCTATTTTCATTATTGGTATGCCAAGGTCAGGAACAACGTTGGTAGAACAAATAATTTCCTCACATAGTAAAGTTGAGGGAGGTGGAGAGTTTTGTAATTTTACTGATTTTTTTCAAAAATTAAATCCTGAGAGAAATAAAAATTTATATGAAGTTTTAAAATCATTAACGGAAAAAAATATTTCTGATGTTGGCAAAATGTATCTAGATACAATAGAAAAAATTTCAAATAAAAAAGATTACTTTACAAATAAAATGCCGGGGAATTTTATAAATATAGGATTAATAAAGTTATGTCTGCCTAATGCAAAAATTATTCACTGTAAAAGAAATGCTGTTGATACATGTTTATCATGCTATAAAACATACTTCACTGAAGGTAACACATTCACTTACTCTTTAAGTGACTTGGGAGATTATTATAATTTCTACAAAAAACAAATGAAATATTATAAAGAAGTATTTAATCAAGAAATATTAGATATAGAATATGAAAATATTGTTTCGAATATAGAAAATGAAACAAAGAAAGTTTTAAATTTCTTAAATATTGATTTTGAAAAAAGTTGTTTAGAATTTTATAAAAATAAAAGATTAATTCACTCAGCAAGCGTAACTCAAGTAAGAAAACCTATTTATAAAAGTTCTATAAATTCATGGAATAATTATAAAAAATATTTAAATCCATTAACTGAAAAATTAAATTCTTAATTAAATTGAGAAAACTACAAATCTAAAAGTTCTTTTGTAAATAGATCTTCAGCTAAATTAATAGTTTCATTTAATTTTTTAATCTCTTTATTAACTTTTTTTGATTTTTTTAATTTATTATTATTTAATTTTTTATCTCTTATTTTTTTTAATTTTTTAATGATATTGGCAAGGTCATTAGTTTTGCTTAATTTTTTGTTATCAGCGACTCTAGTATCAATATTCTCTGTTTTTAATTCTCTAGTTTTATTTTCAATATTTTTTATAACTTTTTTCTTAAAAACTTTATTTTTTTTTGGTTTATTTCTATTTTCTTTAATATCAACTTTTTTAGTAAGCAAAATAACATCATCTTGTTTTACTTTTGATTTTAAATTCTTTTTTTTTGTAAATAAATTTGATAAAGAATAACTTTTTTTTTTATTATTTAAATTTTTATCTTTTTTTTGTGATTTTTGCCCCTCAAGTTTATCCTCAATCATTTTAAGCGATTGCTCTATTGTTGGAGAGTGTTCTTTATTATTCATAAGTAAATATTATCAATTTTTTTTATATCAACTAACATAAATTTAAAAAAAAAATTAATTGGTAGGCGATGGGGGAATCGAACCCCCGACACATGGATTAAGAATCCATTGTTCTACCCCTGAACTAATCGCCCAATTTTATCAAATATTATGTAATTTATAATCACGAGAATTATAACCGCTTAATATAATTCCAAAACCTATAAAATTAGATAGAATTGCTGTACCCCCATAAGAACATAGTGGTAATGGGACGCCAACTACTGGGATAATTCCAGTGACCATTCCAATATTTATAAAAATAACTATAAAAAATGAAGATATAAAGCTTATCCCAAAAATTTTTGAAAAATAATTTTTCGATTTTAAACTAATATTAATAGACCAAGATATTAAAATAAAATATAAAAAAAATAAAAATATTATTCCTAAAAATCCAAATTCTTCTCCTAAAACTGAAAAAATAAAATCTGTTTCCATTTCAGGAATAAAACTTAAATGACTTTGAGTGCCTTCTAGAAAACCTTTTCCAAAAAAACCTCCTGAACCTAAAGCAATTTTCGATTGAGTAATATGATAATTAGCTCCTAGAGTATTACTCTGTTGATCAAGAAAATTTATTATACGAGATTTTTGGTAATCTTCTAAAAATGTCCAAAAAATTGGAAGTGCTACTAGACCTCCAATACCAGAAATAGCAAATGTTTTAATTTGAACCCCCGATAAAAATAAAACAATAATTCCAGTAAAAAATATGATTAAAGCTGTTCCTAAATCAGGCTGTTTAAAAATTAAAATAACTGGTATAAATAAAATTAATAAAGGAAAAAAAATCTTTTGTTTTATATCGTAACTTTGTAATTTTATTGAATGAAAGTACTTAGCTAATGCTAGAATAATAAATATTTTTGCTATTTCTGCTGGCTGGAATGAAAAGAAATGCAAATCTATCCATCTTCTTGCTCCACTTACTTCTTTACCAAAGAAAAAAGTTAGCAAAATTAAAAAAATACAAAAAATATAAATGGGGTTGGCTAATTTGTACCAAAAACTAACATTGATAAAGGAAAAAAAAATTAAAATTATTATACCGATAAATATTCTTATAATTTGATTTGACGCCCAAGGTTCCCACGATCCTCCTGCTACTGAGTACAAAAGTAAAACTCCAATTGCAGAAATAGATGTTAATAAAAGAATAAAAAACCAATTAACTTTATTTAAAAAATTTACCAAATTCATTTTTATTTATGACAATGCTTTCTTAAAAATCTTTTTAGCTATAGGTGCGGCTATTTTTGATCCACTACCGCCGTGTTCAACTACTACTGATAAAGCTATTTTAGGATTATCATAAGGTGCAAACCCCACAAACATTGCATGATCTCTTTTTTTTAATGGTAATTCTTTATTGGGAATAATACCAACTTCTCTTTCCCTTTTTGAAATTGTTCTAACTTGAACTGTGCCAGTCTTTCCGGCAAAAACTGGGTTTTCAATTTTTGACTTAAAAGCCGTTCCAAATGGCTTATTTACTGCCGAAAACATAGCGTTTTTAATTAAAGAAAAAAACTTTTTTTGATATAAAGTTTGGTTTGTAAAAACTGAGTTATCCGAATTATTAGTATTACCAAAAGACTTATAAATAGTTGGAAATATTTTTTTTCCCTCATTAGCAAACATTGCTGTCATAACAGCAAGTTGAATAGGGGTGGTTCTTAAAAAACCTTGTCCTACTCCAGTAATCATAGTTTCTCCAATTTTCCAGCTTTTATTGTATGTTTTTTTCTTCCATGATTTGTTTGGGACTAGTCCATATTTTTCACCTTTTAAGTTTATTCCACTTTTTGAACCAAGACCAAAATTTCTAGCTGTTTCTACTATACTTTCTATTCCTAATCTTTTCGCTAATTCATAAAAAAAACTATCGCATGATTGTGCTATTGCTAACTCAGGCCCAACATTTCTTTTATGATTTTTATTTGCCCAGCAACCCGTTTTTTTTTTATGACACCAACAATAAAAGTCTCTATCACCAAAATTTATTTTGCTTGAACAATTAATTACATTATTTGGCTTTATTATATTGTTAATTAATGCGGAATATAAAACAATTAATTTAAAAGTTGATCCTGGAGAATACTCTCCAGAAATAGACTTGTTAACCATTGGTGCCAATGGATTATTTATTAATTTGTCCCAGTCTTCTTGCGATATAGTTTTTGTAAATAAATTAGGATCAAAATTTGGAGATGACTCTAAAGCCAGTATTTCTCCATTATTAACATCAATAGCTACAACTGATCCACTTATATTTTTCATTAAAGAATTAACATATTTTTGCAAATTAATATCTATAGTTAATTTAACTTCATTACCACTAACACTTTCTTCTTTACTAATTTCTCTTATTTCTCTTCCATAAGCATTTACTTCTAAATACTTTGTTCCTGGAAATCCTCTTAGCTCTTTTTCAAAGCTTTCTTCAATTCCAAAACGACCCACATCTGCATCCATTAGTTTTAAGAAAGGATATTTCTTAATATCTTTTTCTTGTGGTGTAGTCATATAACCAATAACATGTGATGCTAGATTACGGTAAGGATATTCTCTTTTTATACCTTGTTCGATAAATACATTTGGTAAATTTATTAAGTTTACATTTAATGATGATAGCTCATTCCATTTTAGATTTTTTTTTATAAAAATTGGTAAATCTGATTTTTTTTTTGTTAATAAATTATTATAAACATTATTTACCTCAGTATTATTTAAAAAAATAATTCTACTAATCTTATCAAGTGCTTGGTTAACCTCATCTAAATTTTTATTTCCTTCTAAAAGAACATTGTAACTATTTTTATTCAAAGCTAAAATTTTACCATTTCTATCAACAATATTTCCTCTTAGGGGGTGAATTAATCTTAAGCTTATTCTATTTTTTTCTGCTAAAACTTTAAACTTTTCAGATTTGAATAATTGTAAGTATATTAAACGAAATAAGACTGTGGAAAATAATGCTCCTTTACCTATTCCAAGTAAAAAAGTTCTTCTTGATAATAATTTGTCAATGTTTGGGTATTTATACATTCTTTTATAATTTTTTATTTAAATTCATTTTCTTAAAAATAATATTTAAAAAAAAGTAATGTATTGGAAAAAAAATTGTATTTAAAAAGATTTTATATAGAAAATCAATATTAATTAGCAATGGTTTTAAATTAAATATCGAGTTTATTCCCCAAAAAATAAACATTCCTATAGTAAATAATGCTACAAAACTAAAAAATAATTCAATAAAAGATGGTTCTAAAAAAAATTTATTATACTTTTCAAATAAAAATATTAACAAAAAAAATACTAAAGGAGTTGATCCTAATGGCGAAAGATAAATTATATCCTGAACAAGACTTGCTATTAAAATTATATAAAAAGGTATTAGCTTTGGAAAATTTAATAACCAAAAAAAAATTGCATGAAGTATAAATAATTGGCCAAAATCAAAAAAGTTATTAGCAAAAAATAAATTAAAAAAAATTAAAAAAAATATTGTTAGTGATGGAAATGAAATTTTTAAATAATATTTAATATCGCTAAACATTTTTTTAGAAATTTTTAAATTGATTTATAAAAATATTAATATACTGAGATTTATTTGAATCATTAAATGGTCTTACAAAAAAGTAATTATTTTCTTTTTTTATTTGTCCAATCGGAATTCCAGGACTAAAAAAACCTCCGTCACCTGATGTATAAACAACTTCATCTTCATCAAATGAAATATTTTCTTTTAAATAAAGCAAATCAATTTTGTTAGAATTATTCCCACTAATTATTGCTTTTTTATTTTTTTTTCCTACACGAACTGGAATTTTTGAATTTATATCATTTAATAAAAGAACTCTCGAATGACTATCATAGACTTCAATAACACTTCCTATTAAACCTTTGGAAGTTAATGCCGTATCTCCTTTATTTATATTATTATTTTTACCCGCATTAACTATAATAGTTTTTTTGTAATCTGTTTGTGTGTCAGCAATTACTTTAACTAGAACATAGTCTTCTTTAGAAGGAGGCATTAATGATAATTCTTTTTTCAAAATATTATTTTCTATTTCTAGTTTTTCTGATTTTAGTTTATATAAATTATTTTGCTCTATTTTTTCTTTTAAAAATTTATTTTCTAATAATAAATTATTTTTTGACTTAAAAGATAATTTAAACTTATCCATATTAGGTAAGCTTGATAAGATAAATTTTTTTGTAAAAAAAATTGTATCAATAATATTAGAACGAATAAGTGATGAGTTGATAGATTTTTTTTTATCCAAAACAATCAAAGTTATTGATAAAATAACAAAAAAAACAAAAGTATAATTCGAAAATAAATTTTTTTTATTTCTTGCTTTTAGCTTAAAAAAAGAAATCTTTCCGCCTATTTGCATAGTAACAAAATGATATAAGAAAAAATTAAGGAAATAAACGTTTAATACGCAGAAGTTAGTAAGTTTTTAACTCTATCTAAATTATCTAAACATTTTCCACAACCCATAACTACCGAGTTTAATGGATTTTCAGCAATTGAAACAGGTAATCCTGTAGCTTTTTTAATAATAGTATCTAAATTCTTTAATAAAGCTCCTCCCCCAGTTATTACAATTCCAGTATCTACTATATCTGCTGCTAATTCTGGATCAGCATTTTCTAGAGCAACTTTTATTGCTTCAACTATTGTAGCAACTGGCTTAGCTAACCCTTCACAAAGCTGTAATGTGTCAATTTTTATTTGCTTTGGAATACCATCGTGTAAACTTCTACCTTTTATATGAAAACTCTGTCCATTCATACCTCTTGTTGGTATAGCGGAGCCATATTCTTTTTTTATATACTCAGCGCTTGCTTCTCCTAAAAGAAGATTATATTTTTCTTTAATAAAATTTACAATTGCCTGATCTATTTTATCTCCACCTACTCTTACTGAATTGGTATAAACAATGCCTCCCAAAGACAATATTGCAACTTCAGTTGTACCCCCGCCTATATCAACAATCATAGAACCTCGAGCATCTTCAATTGGAAGGTCCGCTCCTATAGCAGCAGCAATTGGTTCTTCTATTAAATATGCTCTCCTAGCACCAGCTGCTTCTGCAGACTCATGTATAGCTCTTTTTTCAACCGGCGTAGCACCAGAAGGAACACAAATAACAATTTTAGGGCTAACAAAACTTTTTCTATTATGTACTTTTCTTACAAAATATTTTATCATTTCTTCAGCAATTTCAAAATCTGCTATAACTCCATCTCTAAGTGGCCTAATTGCTTTTATTGTCCCTGGGGTTTTCCCCACCATTGTTTTAGCTTCCTTACCAACAGCTAAAACTTCTTTTTTTCCATCACTAGTGTCTTGAATTGCAACTACTGATGGTTCATTTAAAAGTATTCCTTTACCTTTTACATATACTAATGTATTAGCTGTCCCTAGATCAATTGCCATGTCTGAAGACCAACTAATTTTAAATTTTGATAAACTTATCATTTTTTTTTAATTATTAATTAACCATTTAACGCTTTTATTGATAATTTATTCTCAGTTTTTATATATATTTTATTTAGAGAATGTAAATAAGCTTTAGCAGATGCAACTAAAGTGTCTATATCCGATCCTTTACCAACAAAAGATTTGTCTTCATGTTCTAATCTTACTGTAACCTCTGCTTGAGCATCAGTTCCTTTTGTAATAGCGTTAACTTGGTACAAATTTAATTTAGCTTTATTTGGAACAAGTTTATTTATACAATTAAAAACAGCGTCAACTGGTCCTTGTCCAATTGATGAAACTTTTTTCACAAAACCATCAACTTCTAATTCTAATTCTGCTTTTTGAGAACCTTCAGATCCGCAGTTTACAATTAAGGAAATAAATTTTATATGATTATTTACTCTTATAATTTCGTCTTCAACTAATGCGATTATGTCTTCTTCATATAAATCTTTTTTTCTATCCGCTAATTCTTTAAAATTACTAAAAATTTTATCAGTATTTTTTTTACTTATTTTATATCCTAATTCTTGAAGTTTAACACTGAAAGCATGTTTGCCTGAATGTTTTCCTAAAACTAATTTTGTTTCTTTTAAACCCACAGATTCTGGTGTCATTATTTCGTATGTATTTGAATGCTTTAACATTCCATCTTGGTGTATTCCAGATTCGTGAGCAAAAGCATTCGCGCCAACAATAGCTTTATTTGGTTGAACATCAAATCCAGTAATTTTAGAAACCAATTTTGAAGTTTTAGTTATCAATTTAGTTTGTATACCAGTCTTAAAAGGCAATAAATCATTTCTGGTTTTTAAAGCCATAACAATTTCTTCCATTGAAGCATTTCCTGCACGCTCCCCTAAACCATTAATTGTACATTCTACTTGTCTTGCACCAGAAATAATTGCAAAAATTGAATTTGAAACTGCAAGGCCTAAATCATTATGACAATGAACTGAAATAATTGATTTGTCTATGTTTGAAACATTTTCCTTAATATCACTTATTAATTGAGAAAATTCAAATGGGACAGAATACCCGACTGTATCAGGAATATTAATAGTGTTTGCACCTGAATTTATTGCAAGTTCTATACATTTATATAAAAAATCTCTTTTTGATCTTGAAGCATCTTCGCATGACCATTCGACATCACTTGTGTATTTTTTTGCTAATTTAACACTTGATTTTATGTGGTCCATAACTTGTTTTTCATTTAGTTTTAATTTGTATTTCATATGTAGTTTACTAGTAGCAATAAAAGTATGAATTCTTGAATTTTTTGCTTTAGATATTGAAAGCCCAGCTACTTCTATATCTTTCTTCTTTGCTCTTGCAAGAGCACAAACTGTAGAATTTTTAACTTCTTTAGAAACTAATTCAATTGATTCAAAATCACCTTTCGAAGCAACTGGAAATCCAGCTTCTATAATATCTACGCCCATAGCATCAAGAGACTTTGCTATTTTTATTTTATCATCAATGAACATTGAAGCGCCAGGTGATTGCTCGCCATCTCTAAGAGTGGTGTCAAAAATTTTTATATAATCATTTTTTTTCATAAAATTTGAATCAAATTACTTTTTTATTATATAGTATCAAAGATAAAAAAAGGTATGAAAAAAGATCTATCTTACTATTTTATTTTTTTCAATCCATGGCATCATTTTTCTTAAACGACTTCCAACTGCCTCTATTTTGTGACTTTGTCCTAATTTTCTGTATTTATTAAATTTTTTTCTACCTTTTTTATTTTCTTTCATCCATTCTTTTGCAAACTTACCACTTTGAATTTCTTTTAAAATTTTTTTCATTTCTTTTTGTGCTTTATTACTTATTATCCTAGGGCCTCTTGTAAAGTCTCCATATTCCGCTGTATTTGATATTGAATATCTCATATTTGCTATTCCGCCTTCATAAATTAAATCTACTATTAATTTAATTTCATGCAAACATTCAAAATATGCCATTTCTGGTTTGTATCCTGCTTTTACTAAAGTTTCGAAACCAGATTTAATTAAAGACGTTAATCCTCCACACAAAACTACTTGTTCTCCAAAAAGATCTGTCTCACATTCTTCTCTAAAAGTAGTTTCAATTATACCGGTTTTACCTCCCCCTACTGCTGATGCATAAGATAACCCTATGTTTTTAGTATCATTTTTAACTGATTTATCAATTGCTAGTAAACATGGTACTCCTCTTTTATTTTTAAATTCAGAACGAACTAAATGACCTGGACCTTTTGGAGCAACCATAAATACGTTTAAATCTTTTCTAGGTTTTATAAATTTAAAATGAATACTAAAGCCATGAGCAAATCCTAAATATGCATTTTTTGCTATTTTTTGTTTTATTATCTTTTTATATAAATCTGGCTGCAATTCATCGGGAATTAATATCATAATAACTTCTCCATATTCAATTGCATTTTCTGGATTTAAAACTGTAAATCCTGCTTTTTTAGCTTTACTAATTGAAGAAGAATTTTTTTTTAGGCCTATAACAATGTTTTTAACACCTGAGTCTTTTAAATTCATAGCATGAGCATGACCTTGGCTTCCAAATCCAATTATTGAAACCTTTTTATTCTTTATAAGATTTTTGTCACAATCTTTATCGTAATAAACTTTCATTTTTATTCTTTTAAAATAGCTATTAAACCAGTTCTAGAAACATCTATAGTTCCTATTTTATTTAGTTCAATAATAAAAGAATTAATAATACTTGGAGAATTTGTAATTTCAAAAGCATATTTTCTAGAATTATTAAATATTAATTTTGCTTTATATTTCTTAACCGTTTTTTTTAACAAATTAACTTTATTAGTTTTTGGAATAATTTTTACTAAAGCTAGTTCTCTTTCATTAGTTGAATTGCTTGAAGTTAAATCAATTACTTTTTTTACTTGAATTAACCTCTCAAGGGAATGTATTATTTGTTCAATAATAATTTTTGTTCCAGAAGTAACAATAATAATTCTTGAATGTTTTTTCGATAAATTAACTGGAGCAACAGTTAAACTGTCAATATTGTAGCCTCTTCCTGAAAACAAGCCTATTACTCTTGCTAAAGCACCTGGCTCATCATTAACTAATACTGAAATAGTATGTTTTTCTTTTTTTTGATTTGACAATTTTTATTAAACTAAAACCATTCCCTCTTCATTTATTGTTTCATCAGTTTGATCCTCAGGCCCCAATAAAATTTCGTTATGAGCCGCGCCTGATGGTATCATTGGAAAACAATTTTCTTTTTGATCTACAACCATATCTAACAAAACTGGTTTTTTAATTTTTATCATTTCTTTTATAACTTTATCAACTTCCGTACTTCTTTCTGCCTTTAAACCAATTATCCCAAAAGACTCAGCTAATTTTACAAAATCAGGAAGAGATTCGGTGTAACTTTCCGAATACCTGCCACCATGTATTAATTCTTGCCATTGTCTTACCATTCCCATCCATCTGTTATTAACTATAAAAATTTTAACTGGCAATTTATATTGGCATATAGTTGATAGTTCTTGCATTGTCATTAAAAATGAAGCTTCTCCATCAACATCTACAACTAATTTATTAGGATTAGCAATTTGCGCTCCTATTGCTGCTGGCAAGCCGTATCCCATGGTACCTAATCCTCCAGAGGTCATCCATCTATTTGGTTTATTAAATTTATAATATTGAGCCGCCCACATTTGATGTTGTCCAACACCTGTGGTAATAAAACAATCTTTATCCTTAGTTAGTTCATACAACCTTTGAATTGCATACTGTGGTTTTATAGGATAATTAATTTTTTTATATCCTAGACAGTTCTTCTTTTTCCAAGTATTTATTTGATTCCACCATTTTTCAATATTATTAAATTTTAATAATGATTTTTTTTTAATTAATTCAATGTAAATTGAATTTATTATTTTTTTAACATCCCCAATTAAAGCAATGTCAACTTTTACGTTCTTATTTATTGATGAAGGATCTATATCAATATGTATCTTTTTTGCATAGGGAGAAAACTTAGATAAATTTCCAGTTACTCTGTCGTCAAATCTTGCCCCTACAGCTATTATTAAATCACTATCATGCATTGCCAAATTAGCTTCATAAGTTCCATGCATTCCCAACATGCCAATAAATTGTTTATCTATTGCAGGGAAACAACCCAACCCCATTAATGTATTTGTGCAAGGAAACTTAGTTTTATTAATTAATTTTGTTAAAATTTTGGATGCTTCTACTCCACTATTAATAACGCCGCCACCGCAATAAAATATTGGTTTTTTTGCTTTCAAAATAAGTTGAATAACTTTTTTTGTTAAACCTGCATCTAAATTTGTAGTTGGTTTAAAATTTATTTCTTTAATTTTACTTTTACCTTTATATTTGTTGTATTCTTCATTTAGCACATCTTTAGGTAGGTCAATTAATACGGGACCTGGTCTTCCTGATTTAGCAACAGCAAAGGCTTCGTGAATTATTTTTTCTAAATCTTTAACGTTCTTAACTAAATAATTATGTTTTGTAACAGGCCTTGTAATCCCTGTAGTGTCAGCTTCTTGAAATGCATCGTTCCCTATTAATTTAGTTGGTACTTGACCAGTTAAACAGATTATAGGGATACTATCCATATAAGCATCAGCTAAACCTGTTACACAATTAGTTGCTCCCGGACCTGATGTTACGCAAACTACACCAACTTTGCCACTTGATCTTGCATATCCCTCTGCTGCATGAACTGCGCCCTGTTCATGTCTTACCAAAATATGCTTTAACTTATTTTGTTTAAAAAGTTCGTCGTAAATTGGTAATGTAGCACCCCCAGGATATCCAAATATTATATCGACACCCTGATCTACTAATGTTTTTAAGACTATTTTAGCTCCATTCATATAATTAAATCTAATTATGATTTATTGATTGGTCAACAACTTGTCTTGTATTTCTTTTAAAAAAAATTTTTTTGTTTTTTCATCATATATGCTTTTAAAAATTATGTTAGCTGAAAATTGGTTTCTAAACCAAGTGTACTGTCTTTTAGCATAATTTCTCGTAGCTTTCAATGCAATCTCAGATGTTATATCGAAATTATTTTTTTTTAATAAAAAGTTTTTTAATTCTTTGTATCCAATGGTTTTAATAAAATTTTTTTTATTAATTTTATTTTCTTTCTTAATTAGTAGCTCAACTTCTTTAATTGCCCCTAATTTTATCATTGAATTCCATCTTTTCTTACAATTCATATAAACTTTGTTTCTTGGTGGAAAAATTAATATTTTTTTTATAATATAATGGTCTAATTTTTTAGTATTTTCTTTTTTATTAATTTCATAAATAGATTTATTTGAAACTTCAAATATTTCCCATGATCTTAAAAGTCTAATTTTATCATTTGGATTTATTTTATACACGCAAGTTTTATTTTTTTTTTCTAGTTCTTTAAAAAAATTATTTGTACCAATTTTTTCTAATAATTTTTTCCCTTTACTTCTTATATTTTCTGGTATTTTTGGAAATATTTTTAAACCTTTTAAAAGAGTATTTAAATACATTCCTGTTCCACCTACAATAATCGGCAATTTATTTCTTTTTCTTGCTTGTTTAATTTCTTTATCAACTAACTGAAACCATTGATTGACGGAAAAACAATTATAAAAATCTAAAAAGTTAAACAATTTATGAGAAATTTTATCAGTGTACTTTTTATTTGGTTGTGAAGATAATATTGGCAATTCTTTATATATTTGTTGGCTATCAGCATTAATAATTACACCGTTATTTTCTTTAGCTATATCGAATGCCAAGGATGACTTACCAGTTGCTGTTGGGCCTGCTATAACTAATATTTTAGATTTGTTGTCTTTATTTTCTTTTAACAAAATGAAACTAAGATAATTATTTAATCATCTATTTTTAATGGAACATACCCAAGACTACTTTTTAAATGTTTAACATATAATAAAAGAATTTTCTTTTTATTTTTTTTTAATTTATCAATTTTATTAACAATATCTTTTGGATCCGAAACATTTTTGTGTGACTGTGTGGCATAGTTGTCAACAATAGAAACAATCACATCTCCTGATTTTAAACCTCTAGCAAAAGCAATGCTATTTCTATCAACATTTAAAACTAGAACTCCTTTAATATCTTTTGATATACCAAATCTGTTTCTTAAATTTGGTGTAAGTTTTGTTAATTGAATTCCATATTCTTTAAGCTCATTTGTTTTTTGTTCATCTTCAACGTTAGCTTTGAGTTTTTTTTCAAAGGTTTCTAATTCGCCTAATTTAACTTTTAAATTTAGAATCCTATTTCCTCTCCAAATTTCTAATTCTACATTTTTACCAACTTTTGTTGCAGCTACAACTCTTGGAAGGTCTCTATCATTTTTAATATCTTTGCCGTCAAATTTTAAAATTATATCTCCTGGTTTAACTCCTGCTTTAAAACTTGGACTGTTATTTTCAACGCTTGCAACAAGTGCTCCACTAGGTTTATCTAAACCATAGGCCTCTGCAATTTCCTCTGTGACAGTTTGAATTCTAACACCCAGCCATCCTCTACTAGTTTTACCAAATTTTTTTAATTGATTAATTACATCTATAGCCATTGTTGAAGGTATAGCAAAACCAATTCCAACACTTCCTCCTGATGGTGAAAAAATAGCGCTATTTATTCCTATTACCTCGCCATCCATATTAAACATTGGGCCTCCAGAATTACCTTTATTGATCGAAGCATCGGTTTGTATAAAGCTATCGTATTGTCCCATGCCTATATCTCTTGATTTAGCAGAAATTATACCTGCTGTAACTGTACCGCCTAAACCAAAAGGGTTTCCAATAGCAAGAACCCAATCGCCTACCTTAGATTTAGAAGAGTCTCCCCATTTTAAAGCTTTAATTTTTTTTTTTGGTTTAACTTTTAAAACAGCAATATCTACTTTTGGGTCTCTTCCAACTAATTCAGCTTCTAATCTTGTTTCATCTTGGAAAACAACTTCAATTTCATCTGCTTCTCCAATCACATGATTGTTAGTAACAATAAAACCAGACTCATCAATTACAAAACCAGATCCTAAAGATGTCGCTTTTCTTTTTTTAGGTGTATTATTATTTTTATCTTCAAAAAAATCTCTAAACATATCTTCAAAAGGTGAGCCTGGGGGCCATTGAAATTGGGGATAATTGTTATATTTATTTTCTATTATCTGTGTTGTCGATATATTTACAACTCCGGGTAGTAACTCATCTGCCAAATTTGAAAAAGTTTCTGGAATACCTTTAGAATTAGTTGTAGGTGCATTGAAAAAAATTATTATTAATAAACTAAAGAAAATAATTCTTTTAATTAATATCTTCATAAGATTTTAGTTTCCAGTTTTACTATCAAAATATTTAAAAAAATCACTATCAGGCGATAAAATTAAAGAATCATCACCATCTTTAAAGGCCTTTTTGTATGCTTCCATAGATCTATAAAATGAGAAAAAATCTTCATCTTTTTTAAAGGTTTCAGCATAAATTCTTACGGATTCTCCATCTCCCTCTCCTCTGATTGTTTGAGCTTCTTTATTTGCTTCAGCTATAATAACAGCCTTTTCTTTTTCAGCTTTTGATTTTATTCTTTGACTTTCTTCAGATCCTTCCGCTCTGAATTGTCTAGCTTCTTTTTCTCTTTCAGCTCTCATTCTTGCAAAAATTGCTTCGCTGTTTGCTTTAGGTAAATCAGCTCTTTTTATTCTAACATCTACCATTTTTACACCAAAATTAAATGCTTCTTTATCTATATCGGTTTGAATTCTTTCCATTAATTCTCCCCTATCTTGTGATAACACCACTTCTAAAGGATCACTTCCCAGAACTCTTCTTAAACTACCAGATAAAATACCACCAACTCTTGCTTTAAATCCAGATTCATTAATTACTGATTGATAAAATTTTAAAGGATCCACAATTTTATATCTTATAAACGCATCTACCAAGAGTCTTTTTTGATCAGACAAAATTACTTCTTCTACTTCTGCATCAAAGTCTAAAACTCTCGTATCATAAAATATTGCATTTTGGATTAAAGGAATTTTAATTTTTAAACCTGGTTTTTTTATAACTTTAATAGGATCACCAAATTGCAAAACTAATGCCTGCTCTGTTTGTTTAACTATAAATAAAGCGCTAAAAAAAATTACTAAAAAAAACAAAATGATAGGTATTAAAAGTTTTTTATTGAGCATTTTGATTCTCTCCCTGATTTATAACGTTATTATTTTCCTTTTCTTCTTCTTTTTTTTTTCTTTTTTTTATTTCAGGTAAAGGCAAATACGGAAGAACTCCGGAACCCTGTTTTGTATCAATAATCACTTTATTAGCATTTTGAAGTATTTCTTCTAAAGTTTCCAAATATATTCTATTTTTTGTAACATCCTCATTATTTTTATAAGATTTTAGAATTGAATTAAACCTATTCGCATCACCTTCTGATCTTGCAACTACTTCTTTTTTATAGGCCTCTGACTCTTGTATAATTTTAGCTGCCTCTCCTCTTGCCTTTGGAATTATATCATTCTTATAAGCTATAGCTTCATTAATAGATTTTTCTTTATCTGCTCTTGCTCTTTGAACATCTCTAAATGAGTCAATTACTTGATCAGGTGGGTCAACTTTTTGAAGTTGAAGCTGGGTAATTTGAACTCCAGATCCATAATTGTCTAATACTTCTTGTATTGTTTCGATAGATTTTACTTCTATATCTTTCCTTCCTTCAGCTAAAACAGAGGCTATCAAACTGTTTCCGATAACTTCTCTCATAACGCTTTCAGAAACAGATTTTATTGAATTCTCTGGACTTCTTAAATTGAATAAATATTTACCAGCATCCTTAATAACCCAGAAAACAGAAAAGTTAATATCAACTATATTTTCATCTCCAGTTAACATTAAGCTTTCCTCTGAAAGTAGTCTTTTAGACTCTCTAAAAGTTCTAAATCCTATTTCAGTCTTATTAACTTTAGTTACCTTTGGGGTTTTGGCAATTTCAATTGGATAAGGCAAGTGGTAATGAAGCCCTGGTTGTGTTGTTCTAACCCATTCACCAAATCTCAAAACAACACCTTGTTCATTTGCATTAACTTTGTAAAAACCTGATAAAAGCCATATAGCTAAAAAAATTAAAATTGCACTAAAGAAGCTTTTTTTATTATTAGAATTGCCGCCACCAAAGATTTTTTTAATTTTATTAAAAAATTCATTTAATAAATTATCTATGTTGAAGCCATCATTCTTTTTTTTTGAATTATTAGATGGTTTTTCCCCTGGTTCACCCCAAGGGCCCTCTTCGTTATTATTTTCTTTCCACGGCATATAAATTTACATTACTCTAAATTGATATATATATTATAGATGAAGAAAAAGTCTATATATAATACTATATTTTTTTAAAAAAAAAAATGAACGGAATTTATCATTTAGATGGTGTAAAAAAAGTAATACTTGTAGCTTCAGCTAAAGGAGGTGTAGGCAAATCTACAACTGCAATAAATTTAGCCACAGCGTTTAATCAACTTCATCACAATGTTGGAATTTTAGACGCCGATATTTATGGACCTTCCATGCCAAAAATGCTTGGAATTACTAAAAAACCTAGTATTTCAGAGGATAAAAGGTTTATACCTATAGATAAATATAATATGAAATGTATGTCTATAGGATTCTTGATTGATCAACAAACACCTGTAATTTGGAGAGGCCCAATGATAATAAAAGCTTTAAAACAAATGTTAAATGGCGTTGTTTGGAATGGAGTTGATACTCTTATAATTGACCTTCCACCAGGAACTGGTGATGTCCAATTAACTTTATGTCAAAAATTAAAAATATCCGGCGTAGTTATTGTTTCTACTCCTCAAGAATTAGCTTTGATTGATGCAATAAAAGGAATAAATATGTTTAAAAAATTAAATGTCCCTATTTTGGGAATTATTGAAAATATGAGTTATTTAAAAACAAAGTCAGGAGAGGTAATAGATATTTTTGGTAAAGGTGCGGTTGAAAAATCTGCTAAAGAAAATTCTATAAGCTTTCTAGGTGAAATTCCTATTGATAAATCTATTAGTGTTAATAGCGACAAAGGGGTCCCTTATTTAATAGAAAATAATGAAACAAATACTGGAAAAAAAATTATAGAAATTGCTAAAATAATAGAAAAAAAAATTAAGTAGTTATTTTATTCCAAATCTTCTTGTCAATTCATTCCATTCTCTCTTATTTAAACCACTTTTCTCATAACTAATTTTTTTACCTTTTAATCTTTGTTTTATAATTTCTGTTGCAGTTCTAGATAGGTTAAAACTTTCTAATTGAAACTCTTTAAAAGCATTGTATGTATGTGGCACCCATCTTTTAACTATTTTATTTAAAATAATTTCTGCATACGCTTGAATTTCATATTGTGCATGAGTGTCCTCTCTTAAATACAAAAAGTGTAAAAGGTTGTGAAGATCAATTTTCCAGTACCATTGAGTATAAGTATTAAGAGTAAGATTTATTCTTGCTAATTCTCTACTTAAACCTTTTTTATTTTCGTTCTTTATCTCACCATTTTGTTTTTCATTTAACATATCCTCATAATGCTTATAGTTTCTTTCGGCATCATCTTTCAGAATTTCTAAAAATTTTTTTGTATCTTTTTTAGATAAACTTCCTTCTCTTCCTTGCTTATTAGTTTTAGATTGACTAGACATGTTTTGAGCTTTTGGTATGTAAAATTCTTTATCTAAAATTGAATACCTTGCGGAATATTCGTTTACATTTGCTGTTCTATGTCTTATCCATTGTCTTGCTATAAAAATTGGTAATTTTATATGAAGTTTAATCTCACACATTTCAAATGGTGTGGTATGCCAATTTTTCATTAAGTATCTTATTAATCCGCTATCATTTGAAACTTTTTTAGTTCCCTCGCCATAAGAAACTCGTGCTGATTGAACTATCGCTGAATCGTCACCCATATAGTCAATTACTCTAATAAAACCATGGTCTAAAACTTTAAATGGCTTATAAATAATGCTCTCAAGAGAAGCTGATGTAACTCTTAGTGTTTTTTTTGGCTTAGATCTTAAGTTTTTTATTTCATTTAATTCTTTTTTTTTTTCAGACATTACTGATTTTATAATATTATTTTTTAAAGATAAATAGAACCCTTTTTAATATTAAAATAATTTACTATATTTATATTGTTGGGCAACCAACTATGGTAATAAATGTCATGTTATGATATGGAACGGACCCGGGGGCAGTACCCGGCGCCTCCACCAT
>CEUS01060759.1_pt1 | contig 19223 bp, 14 predicted proteins | sample 427031 | NCBI WGS metagenome assembly CEUS01 (sample SAMEA2622837, study PRJEB7988) | marine metagenome | biome: marine biome (ENVO:00000447); feature: marine epipelagic mixed layer (ENVO:xxxxxxxxx); material: "saline water (ENVO:00002010), including plankton (ENVO:xxxxxxxx)" | depth 140 m | reverse complement strand
CAGAGGACCCCCCTCTACATCGGATCCCGCGACCTAGTCGACAAGGCCGGGGAGTTTCTATCGGACAGCTCATAATTATGAGCTGTCTTCAGAACGCCACCGGGAAAGTACGACTGGCGGTGACGCTGATAACTCCCGTGGCATCGAGCTACGCCTAGCTACCCACTGTTTTACGCGTCAGATTAGGATAGTGTGTTGCAAGAGCATCTTTTACGGAAGGTGACCCAATGAAGAAGCTCCGAAGATTCCTTAGAGTGGGGTCTTGTCTTTCGAAGATTGTCGTCGTCGCAGGATGTGCGAGCGCTACGTTCGTACCGACCCGGAGCGTGTATCCTTCCAAGGGCAGGTACTGCGAGATCGAGGTGTTCAGTTCTGCGGCTCCAGATCGGGAGTACGAGGAGATAGGAATCGTTGAAGGGGAGGGAAACTTTTGGAAGGCGAAATTGGAGGACGTGTTACCCAAACTCTTAGAGGAGGGGTGCTTGGCTGGAGGTGACGCCATCATCATGCAGTCGAATGACATTTTCTCAGATACGACGGAGGGGATTCGGACCCAGCGCATCTCCGCGACCGTGATCCGGTGGAAGGCCGATTAGCGGCACTAGAACCCAGCCGCGTGTCCATCCTTCCGTACGTCGGACGATGCGGCCCAACCCCTTCCGAGTTTCACGACCATCTGTGAGCCACCTAAAGCACTCCCGCTTTCCACCTCATGGCCAAGCGCTCCTAGTCGCTTACGCACCTCCTCACGGATCGGACTCTCGAAGGATACGCGCCTACCTCTATAGTGCTGAAACCGCGCGGCATCATTAGCTTCTTGGGGGTCCATCCCGAAGAGGATCATATTCAGAAAAACCTGCACATGCCCTTGGGGCTGCATCTCCCCCCCCATCACACCGAACGCCATCCAGGGCTCTTCGGCCTCCGGCGTGATCTTAGTAGCAAAGGCCGGTACCAGCGTGTGGAAAGGCCGCTTTCCAGGTGCGACCGTGTTGGGGTGCTCTTCCTCAAGAGTGAATCCGGCACCTCTGTTCTGTAGGATGAACCCTGTGCCCGGGACGCTTACACCCGAACCGAAGTAGCCGTACACGCTGTTGATGAAGGAGACCATGTTACCGTCCGCATCGGCCACCGCGAGATAGATCGTTTCGCTCTCGGTAAAAGCCTCTCCCGGTTCAACTCGCTCGGCTGCGACCGTCGGATCGAGGAGAGACCGGCGGGCGTCAATATATTCGTCGGTCAAGAGATCATCGACCGATATGCGCATGTAGTCGGGGTCCCCGATGTGACCAGCCAGATCGGCGTACGCGATTTTCTTTGCCTCGATTAAATGATGCAGATACTCCACCGAGTTGTGACCCATTGACTTGAGGTCGATGTCCTCCAAGAGCCGCAACATCTGTAATGCAGCCACCCCCTGTCCGGGTGGCGGCAACTCATAGAGTTTGTAGTCGCCATGTTCGACGCCTACGGGATCTACCCACTCGACTCTCACCTTCTTCAAATCATCGTAGGTCAGGAATCCTCCGAGATCACGCAGCACATCCACGAGGTGGCGGCCAAGAGCCCCATCGTAGAACACCGAGGGTCCGTGCTCGGCTACTTGCCGAAAGCTCGAAGCTAGCTCGGGGTTCTGAAACCACTCTCCCGCCTCCGGAGACCGGCCTCCATCAATAAGGAATGTCCTAGTCGCACCGGCATCCTTGGAGAGTTTCCCGACCTGGTCCGACCAATTGCTCGCAATAATCGGCGAAACAGGGAATCCCTCTTCTGCAAGTCGAATAGCCGGCTGGAGTACCTCTGCGAGTGTCAACTTTCCATACCGATCGACTAGGGCTGCCCAACCGGCGAGCGCCCCTGGCACCGTAACGGATTCGGGCCCGTTGCCAGGGGCGTCGTCATGACCGCGTCGGATGATTTCCTCTCGTGTCATTAGCGTACCCGCAGGACCCGCTGAATTCATCCCGACCAAGCGCTGTTCCTGCTCTGACCAAAGAATGGCAAACATGTCGCCACCCATCCCGGTCATGTGCGGTTCGGTCAGGTTCAAGACTGCTGCTGCCGCAACGGCGGCGTCGATCGCGTTTCCCCCCGTTCGTAGGATTTCGAGTCCAGTGCTTGTCGCGAGAGGTTGGCTCGTAGCGACTATGCTGTTCGGGGCATAAACGGTGGACCGACCAGAGTTGGTTGCCGGACTCAGCGTCGGTTGCTGAGTCCGGCAGCCGACTCTATCCTCTCGTCCACCTTCGTCACTAATGCAGCTGCCATTTCGTTCATCCATAATCAGGTGAGGCAAGGGTTTACTCACGACTGTATAAACCGTCTTGGGTTCATCGGATATTTGGTGACCAAAGTGTCGTGGGCTCAGATTGATCCTCTAGGCGACGGTACTAGCATCCTTCGAGGTCGGCTAGGGGAACATGGCAGATCGACTACAGCCCTCACGAACAAGGAGAAGCGACATCAGGACTTGGACGATGGCACAGCTATTCCGCACCGGCGGCCGCTCGGTGTTGGTTGCGGTGGCCGCGTTTGCCGCGCTCACTGCGTGTTCGCACCCCCCGGAGACACCGGCCATCGACGACGACGACATCGCTGGTATCGTGACGAGGGAGGGCGAACCGGAGGCTGGGGTTTGGGTGATCGCGGAGACGGCTGAGCTTTCGACAAGGTTCGCCAAAATCGTCGTAACCGACGATCGAGGACGTTATGTGATCCCCGACTTGCCTGAAGCGAGCTACGACGTGTGGGTACGCGGCTACGGACTCGTGGATTCGAAGAAACTTCGAACCTCACCAGGCACGATCCGCGACCTGGTCGCGGTGGTGGCGCCCGACGCACGGGCAGCTGCGGAGTACTATCCGGCTGGGTACTGGCTGTCGCTGCTTCATGTGCCTGAGGAGCACGAGTTTCCCGGGACCGGAGACGAAGGGAACGGTATCTCGCCGAACATCCGGAACCAGGCCCAGCTTCTAAGACTCGTGAAATCGGGTAGCTGCACGGCCTGCCATCAGCTTGGCACCATGGGTACCCGGGTGATCCCGGAGGCGCTAGGTGACTTGGAATCATCGGTGGCCGCATGGGACCGGCGGATCCGATCGGGACAAGCTGGGGCGGGAATGAGTGCGGGTCTCGACCGGATGGGTCGGCAGGCGATGCTGGGAATGTTCGCGGACTGGACCGACCGAATTGCAGCGGGCGATACGCCACCGACCCCGCCCCGCCCAAGCGGCGTGGAGCGCAACGTGGTTGTCACGTTGTGGGACTGGGCAGATCCGAAGGCGTACCTCCACGACGAGGCCTCTACAGACAGGCGAAACCCCACGGTCAACGCGAACGGACCCATCTACGGGGCGCTGGAAGCAAGCGCAGACTACCTGCCCGTGCTGAATCCGATGAGCCATACCGCGAGCCAGGTCCCTCTGACTGTCCGTGACCCGAGCACACGGCCCGCGTCGAGTCCAGTAATGCTCGAGCCCTCTCCCTATTGGGGCGATGAGGTCATATGGACGAGCAAGAACAACGTGCACAACCCCATGCTTGACCAGAGGGGCCGAGTCTGGCTCACGTCCACCGTGCGTCCTCCGGACAATCCGGATTTTTGCCGCGAGGGTTCGGACCACCCTTCGGCGAAAATCTTCCCGACGGCCCGGGCTCGGCGCCATCTGGCGCTCTACGATCCAGAAACTGAGGAGCTTACGCACATCAGCACCTGCTACAGTACGCACCACCTAATGTTTGCAGAGGACGAAAACAACACGCTATGGACGAGTGGCGGTGGACAGGTTGTGGGCTGGCTGAACACCAGGATGTTCGACGAAACCGGTGACGAGGAAGCTTCGCAGGGCTGGACCGCGCTCATTCTCGACACCAACGGCAATGGTACTCGGGACGACTACGTGGAGCCGGACCAAGCGATCGATCCCACAAGGGACAAAAGGATCGTGGCCGGCTTCTACTCCGTAGCGCCTGCTCCCGACGGTTCGGTGTGGGCGACGTCGCTGGGGTATCCGGGTGCGGTCGTCCGATTGGATCCGGGTTCGAACCCGCCAGCGACGGCACTGGCCGAGCTGTACCAGCTGCCGCTGGACCCCTCGGGAGCACCGATCGAAGGGTTTTCGCCGCGAGGCGGAGACGTAGACCGTAACGGGGTGATGTGGGCAGCGCTCGCCAGTGGGCACATGGCCAGCTTCGACCGAAGCAAGTGCACTGGACCACTCAACGGACCCACGGCCACGGGCCAGCACTGTCCTGAGGGATGGACCTTCTATCAGGAACCGTTGCCACAGATCCAGGGCGTGACCTCCCCGGGAAGCGCCGAGGCGAGTTACTACACTTGGATCGATCAGTTCAACACGTCGGGGCTCGGCGAGAACGTGCCGATCAACACGGGCAATGCCTCCGAAGGGCTGCTGGCCCTCGTGGATGGGGATTGGGTCGTTATGCGCGTGCCTTATCCGCTCGGCTTCTACACCAAGTGGATGGACGGCCGCATCGACGATCCGGAAGCGGGTTGGAAGGGGAGGGGCCTATGGGCGACTGTGAGCACGCGGGCGCCGTTTCACATGGAAGGCGGCAAGGGCACATCCAGCAAGGTCATGAAATTCCAACTCCGGCCCGACCCGCTGGCGAGGTGAGGCTTGCACGTCGCTGACTTAGGGATGGTGCTCACAGTCAGCGGTGGAGGTTGGTGGTCGGGAGCACGCTGAAGGAGGATTTGTTGCGGGCGAGGTTCACGGGTATCAGCTGAAGGCTGTGCAGCTCATAAGCGATGGTGAATATCCCGATGCTGAGGACGTGCGGGCGATCAAGGAGAGGCGCACTGACAATGTTGAAAAGGGAGACGACAATGAACGTCCGCCGCCTAGAGAGGGTCGCCGCCGTTCTAGTTGCTATTGTCCTGTCGATGTCGGTCCAGATGGCGCATGCCCAGTCGGTTGAGGACTTGGACATTCCCTTCGAGAAATTCGTGCTCGACAATGGACTTACGCTCATCGTGCACGAAGACCGCAAGGCGCCCATCGTGGCGGTCAACGTCTGGTATCACGTCGGGTCGAAAAATGAGCGCCTTGGAAAGACCGGCTTCGCTCATCTCTTTGAGCACTTGATGTTCAATGGGAGCGAGAATTATGACGACGACTATTTCAAGGTTCTCGAACCACTCGGTGCCACCGTCCTGAACGGCACCACGAGCAACGACCGCACCAACTATTTTCAGAACGTTCCCACGTCAGCCCTGGATGTTGTGCTCTGGATGGAGTCAGACCGCATGGGCCACCTCACCGGAGTGATCGACCAGGAAAAGCTTGACGAGCAACGTGGTGTCGTCCAAAACGAAAAACGTCAGGGCGAGAACCAGCCGTACGGACAGGTATCCAACCTAATCCTTGAGAACACATATCCCGCGGGTCACCCGTATTCGTGGAGCGTAATCGGATCGATGGAAGATCTGGATGCGGCTTCACTCGAGGATGTGCACGAATGGTTTGGCGCGTACTACGGCGCGGCAAATGCGGTCATTGTCCTCGCTGGTGATATCGATGGCGAGACGGCGCGGCAGAAGGTAGAACTGTACTTCGGTGACATTCCCGCTGGACCGCCTGTCACGAAGCAGGATGTTTGGGTCGCCCCGCGTACTGGCTCCCACAGGATGACCATGGAGGATCGGGTCCCTCAGGCCCGGGTCTACAAGGTATGGAACGTGCCGGAGTGGGGTTCGGAGGAGGTGATCAAGCTGGGTCTGGTCAGCCGTGTGCTCGCGTCCGGGAAAACCTCGCGGCTCAACGAGCGTCTAGTTTATAACGAGCAGGTGGCGTCGAGCGTCAGCGCGAGGGTGCGGGAGCGTGAGCTCGGAAGCCACTTTACGGTCACCGTGACAGCGATGCCCGGCCAGGACCTTCATGCCATAGAAGTAGCCTTGGACGAGGAGCTGGAGCGCCTGCTCTTAGAGGGCCCGACCGAGGACGAGTTGGCCATCGCTCAGACGCAGTACCGAGCGAGCTTCATTCGAGGGGTCGAGCGGATAGGTGGTTTTGGTGGCAAGTCCGATGTCTTGGCTATGAACGAGGTTTTCGCCGGCGATCCTGGGTACTACGAGACCCGACTCCGGGTGAGCGCAGAAGCGCAACCGGAGGACGTTCGCCAGACCGCCGTCGATTGGCTTAGCGACGGCGCGTTCGTGCTCGAGGTGCATCCGTATTCAGCGGGTCTAGTCGTGGCGTCCGACGTCGACCGTTCGCGCCTGCCCAAGGCAGGGACACCCCCGGCGGCCGATTTTCCTGAGATTGAGCGTGCCAGGATGTCTAACGGACTCGAGGTCGTGTTCGCGCGTCGAGATGCGGTCCCCGTGGTGGATTTCCGGATGATGGTAGATGCTGGATCGGCCTCCGATGCCTGGAGTGCCCCGGGTACCGCCCGCCTTGCCGTGAGGATGCTCGAAGAGGGTACCGATTCGCGGACGGCGCTCGAAATCAGCGACGAGCTTCAGCGGCTTGGGGCGAGGCTCGGCGCGAGAACGAGCCTTGATGTGTCGAACGTCACCTTGTCAGCGCTTCGGGAAAATCTCGACCAGTCCGTGGATCTCTTTGCTGACGTGATTCTGAATCCATCCTTTTCCCAGGGCGACTTTAAGCGGCTGCAACGACAGTCGCTCGCAGAAATCCAACAGGAGTCGATTCAGCCCAGGGCGGTGGCCAGTAGAGTGCTGCCCAAGCTCATGTATGGCGAAGGCCATCCGTACGCGCTGTCGCTCACAGGATCAGGAACCGCCGAAAGCGTGGGTGCGCTGACGACGGACGACCTCCAGCGCTTTCACAGCACGTGGTTCAAGCCGAACAACGCCCAGTTGCTCGTTGTGGGTAACACAACTATGGATGAGGTCATGGTGCTCGCCGAGGGTGCGTTCGGCGGTTGGGAGCCAGGCGACGTACCAGACCAGATGCTACCCACAGTGGGGCGGCAATCGGGTCAAACGGTCTACATCATGGACCGGCCTGAGGCGATCCAGTCCGAGATTTTTGCTGGGTTCCTGATACCGCCCAGGTCCGACCTCGACGACCTTGCGGTCTCCACGATGAATTCCGTCCTTGGCGGTGATTTTACGGCGCGCGTGAACATGAACCTGCGAGAGGACAAGCATTGGTCATACGGTGCCGGCACGCAGATTGTCGAGGTGCGCGGCCAGCGGCCCTTTTTGGTCCGGGCGCCGGTACAGAGCGACAAGACCACCGAATCTATGCAAGAGGTGGTGAACGAGCTGCGAGGCATCGTTGGGGATCGACCCGTGACGTCCGAGGAACGTGACCGGGTGATTAGCAGCAGCACGCTCACGTTACCCGGGAGATGGGAGACCAATGGTGCGGTCCTCGCGTCCATTGCCGAACTGGAGCAATTCGGGCTGCCGGACGATCATTTCGACACGCTGGCCGACCGGATCAGAGGCATGACGGTCGAGCAGCTCAACGCTGCGGCTCAAAGGGTGATCCAACCGGAGGGGGTGATTTGGTTAGTCGTGGGTGACAAGGACTCGATCGAAGAGGGCCTGCGTGGACTCAAACTCGGGCCGGTCTACGAGATTGACGCCGACGGCAACGTGATGGGACAGTTGTGAGGTAGGGATCCAGGGTACTGTCAACTTGATCGCAAAACGTCCAGCAGCCAGGATTGGGCAAGGTGGTTTCACATTGTACACGATCTCCCTACACGTTCGTGATTTGCGCTAGCCAGAGTTCTACAACGAGGGATCTTTGATGAGCATGAGGGTACAGGTTCTCAGCACGTTTTGAAATTAAGATCGGGCCAAGCAGCTGTCTGACTCGAAGTGTGCCACCGTGGTCTTGGCGATCGCCGCGGTAGGCGCCGTTATTGCTGTTTCTCCGCTCACCGCTCAGCAAGAGGGCCCTGTTGCGCCAGTCCCCGTGGTGACGGGGAGACTGAATGAAGCCCCCCGCCCTCATGCGCAGGCCGTCCGCGCCACGGGGAGCATCCAGATCGACGGCCTCCTGGATGAGGCATCTTGGGGTGAGGCGTTCGTAATCGATCAGTTCGTCCAGTTGCGCCCCTCTCCGGGAGCGTCCGTATCGGAGCACACTGAAGTGAGGCTTCTCTACGACGACGAGAACTTCTACGTCGGTGCCGAACTCTACGACTCGAACCCCTCAGGGATCGTTCGCAGCCCTCTACAGCGTGACAATACCACTCGTGATGGGGCCACCTTCGCTATCGCGCTCGACACTTTCCTGGACGGTAGGAACGGTGTGGTATTCTTCTTCAATCCCGGGGGCGTCATCCGGGATGCCCAGACGGCGGAAGACGGCCGGGTAAGAAATATCGCCTGGAACAGTGCAGCGAATGTGAAAACGCGTGTCCACGATCGCGGGTGGACGGTGGAGTTGTTGATTCCCTGGACTTCATTACGCTTTGATGGTAGCCGCGAAGAACAGGTTTGGGGGATGAACCTTTTTCGGCGAATCTGTCGCAAGAACGAAGAGGCCATGTGGGCCCCTGTGGACCGAGGGTGGACCCTGTACAACGTATCTCGGTCGGGAACTCTGGGGGGGCTAGATGGCATCCAGCCCGGTCGGAACCTGTCGGTGAAGCCCTACGTGATCTCCTCTCGTGCTACCGGACTCCTCCGACCGAAGACGGAATCGAATTTCGATGGCGGGGCTGATATCAAATACGGAATCACGTCCGGCATGACCCTCGATCTGTCGCTCAACACCGACTTCTCGCAGGTGGAGGCTGACAGACCGCAGGTGAACCTGAGCCGCTTCTCGCTCTTCTTTCCGGAGCGCCGCGAATTTTTCCTGGAATATGCGTCCCTCTTCGAGTTCGGCGATCAGTCGACCCGGGGACAGCGCGGTGGCGGGTCCAGTCGCGACCTCACCCTCTTCCACTCGCGCCGCATCGGCCTCTCGTCCACCCGGGCTCCGCTGCCCATCCTCGGAGGAGGCCGGATCACCGGCACGGCCGGACCCCTCAGGATCGGGCTGCTCAACATGCAGACCAGCCGTGATAGCGCTGTTGCCGCTGAGAATTTCAGCGTAGCTCGGGTCCGTGGGGGCCTCCACCCCAACCTCACAGCCGGTGCGATCGTGGTGAATCGTACCACCACCACAGGTGTGAAGGCGGACAACCGAAGCTATGGAATCGACGCCGACTTCACTGCCCTGAACGACTACCTTTTGGTGCGAGCCTATCTGGCTGCTACCGAGGGAACCGAGTCGGACGGAGCCTCAGTCGACCGGGCCTACGCCGGTCGTCTTTCGGTCTCGTGGGATGACCCTCTCTGGGATATCGGCGCGATGTACCGGCAGATCGACGAGGATTTCACCCCGGGGGCTGGGTTCGTCAGACGTCGGGGTATACGCCACGTCTACTCGACGGTGGGTATCAGTCCGCAGGTCTTCTGGGGGGTCGTCGAGGAACTGAATCCCTCCGTCGTGACGCACCACTTCACAGCGCTAGGCGGAGAGCTTGAGACACGTGAGATCGGCGGTGGAATGCAGGTCGGTTTCCGGGACGGATCACGCGCATCCTTCGACTTCACCGACCGGTTCGAACGGATTCATGAACCTTTCTCGGTCGGGGGAGCTACGGTGCCCGCCGGGGAACACGACTTCCGCGAGGGGTCCGTCTCCTATGGTTCGAGCGGAGGTCGTGCGCTTTCCGGACGGGTGAGCGTGGGAGGAGGCGGATTTTACAGCGGTAACCGCTTCACGATCAGTGGCAGCGTGTTGGGCAGATTGGGTGGCGACCACGCGACTGTTGGCATCGCAGCAGAGCACAATCGCATCGACCTACCGGGTCAGCAGGCTGTCGACGCCGCGGTCTACAGCGCCGGCTTTCAGTATTTCTTCTCTACGAGCCTGCTCACCACTGGGCTGATCCAGTAGGACGAGACCGCTCAGGAGTTGCTCACCGACCTGAGGCTCAACTGGATCCATGCGCCTCTATCCGATCTGTATCTTGTGCTGACTGAACGCCGCGACACCAAGGCCCAGCAGGTGCTCGAGCGACTGTTGACCCTCAAGGTCACCCGGCTTTTCCAGTTCTGAGTTCGGGAGCCTCGAGCCGCACCGGCTTTTTCTCACGCACGCCGTATCCACCGACAATGGAGCTGCTGTTAGGGCTCAGATCGGAATCCAAGTGCCTGAACACCCACTTCCGGAATAACGGGGACTATTGCCCTGGTTCTGGCGTGGAGCCGTTCGAAGCCGCTGCGATGCGATGAAGCTGGTGGTCCGACGAAGTCTCAGGGGACGATTTCGTATCGGTAGGCCGTGGCTCCGGTTCTGAAAAGAACTTCAAACGTCTCGCTTTCTCCCGAGGGAGGAGCCGGGACTACCAAGGTCTCGCTTCCCAGCGGTTCGGTCTCGTAGTAGAACGCAAATCGGAGACGAACGGGCGTCCCGGCCTCCGCCTTGTTCCCGACGACCTGAGCTTGGATCCTAGTCGCCGATCCGAACGGTCGCATCTGAAGTTTCTCCACGTGCACGACCGCTGAGTCGACGCGCTCCAATCCCTGAAGTGCAGCTTGTTGATTACCCGTCTCAAGGTGTGCTCGCGCAGCAATGAGCCCGACGTTCTTGCCGAGGGGGTCCAACTCGATCAACCGATCCCCCGCGCGGGTCAACGAATTCCAATCCTCAGCTGCAAACAAAGCGTTTACGTAGTTGAACCACGCGTCTCGCGAGTCCGGCCTCAGCTGAGTCAGTCGTCCGAACGCCTCGCCTGCGCGGTCAAAAATCTCTGCGCGAAAGAGGGCTACGCCGAGATTGAAGAGTTCGGTGGACCCGAGGTCAGCCTCGGAGAGTAGGAGGGCATAGATCTCGGCGGCCTCTTCCATCCGTGCCTGGCCCGTGAGCGCGGCAGCCAGGTCGATCCGTATTTGAACGTTCGTGGGGTCGCGCAGGATCTGGGCCCGCAAGAGCGGTTCGGCCTCAGCGAATCGCTTCACGAAGAGGAGGACCTGAGCGAGGCTCTCCTCCGTACTTATTTTCTCCTCCGCTCGGGCCTGTAGCGCGGCATCGTCCAGCAAAAAAGTAGCGGGCAATTTTTCGAGGCCTGCCAGCGCCAGCTCGTAGGTCGTGATTGCTTCCTCGTACACGCCCTCTCTGGCCAGCAGGCTCGCGAGATTACGATGCGCATCGGACCGGAGGTCGTACATCGTGATGGCCTCGCCCCAGGCCTTGGTAGCTACCTCGACGTTCCCGGAATCGTAGGCCTGAACGCCTCGGTTGAACGCTTCTCCCCACGCGGCTCTGCGCTCAGGTTCGACGAAGAGCTCGTAGGCGGGATAGATGCGCTGCGCCTGGGCTAACATTCTGTCCGCCTCGTCGTACTCCCCGAGTCGGGACAACGCTATACCGACCAGGAGATAGTGAATCGGATTTGCCGGGTCGGAGTCCAAGCCGTTCTGCGCGACCTCGAGCGCTCGATCCACTATTCCTCGCGAGAGGAGGAGTGTCGCAGTCTGTGAAAAGCGCGTTCGGGTGGGAGGGGTGCCAGGCTCGTAGACGATCCCTGTCGGCGAGACGACGGGTCCTGTGGGACCCCTTTGGACCCCGGCACAAGCGCTGAGGAAGAGGACCAGTACTAACGTGAGGGTCGCTCTGCCCAGCCGCCTCATTCGGTTGCTTCTGCGAATGGAATCCGAGGACCGATCACTTGCATTATGGAACAGAAACGGAGAGACCTGCACGCACGTCTACCACGGGAAGTTGATCGTGAATATTGCGGACATGGGCATGGGACGACCCTCTAGGCGGGCTGGCCTGAAGGACACGACCTCGCTGAACAGGTTCAGCGCGATGTCATCCAGGTCCGACCGTCCACTCGATCCTACGATCTCGGCCCATTCGACCGAGCCCGACGCGCTGACCCAGAGCGCCACGCTGACGGATCCAGTGGCCTGGTTATCGACATCCTCTCGCGGGGAGGTGCGCCTCATGTAGGTTCCCACCGCTAGCGGGTTTCGGACCAGCAACCAGCTGGAGGACGCCTCCAAAGTGACGTTGGGACGAAGGGCGGACAGTCGTTCGAGGTCCAGGGCGCTTAATCCCTGCAAGGTCGCATACTCGTCCGGGTAATCTTCACCGGCACCCATGTCACCGCTGATGGTAGTGGAGTCGCTGGTGGGAGCTTCGCCGACACCCTCGAACCCTAGGGTCTCGATCGTGGGGACATAGCGGGCGCCGCTAACCAGGCGGTTGCGGAGGTCCTCTTCGAGATCCAGCAGGTCCTCACGCGTCATTCCGGGCTGTTCTGGTGCTTCGGGTGTGAGCGGGGCCGAACCCTCCCGTAGCGGCACCGGCATCGTGCCGGGCGTCAGGTCGGGCCCGACCGGCAGGTCATAAAACGAGACATACGTAGGCGGCTCCAGGTCCATCGCAAGATCGGGCATCGGAGCGGGCCCAGCCCCTGTTGGCCAGAACGCGAACATGGATGCATGCGCTGCTGTCGCGGCCATCATCGACCAGCCCATCCGCGTGTTCCACTGTTCTCTGGCCAGGTCCCTGGACTGGGTAGCCGGGCGGCTCTGTGGATTTGGCTCCCCTGGTGTTGCCCCCATCAACGGCCCCCATTCGTGTGCGGCATAATTCCGCGGCTCAGAATATCGATGGTGGAGAAGCACTAGACCCCATGACCATCTACATTATCAGGGGGCCGGCGGGGAATACAACAGGGTCGGGGTCGGAGGGCCCACCTGGTGCTTGTGAGGTGCTTCCTCCGCGCGGTAGGATGGGCAGGTCGGCAGCCTTCGTCGCTCGGTGCCGGAGACCTGTAATGAAGAGCCTATTAGCGCCCACTGGGGCGATCCTGTCGATAGTTGCACTCATAGCCTGGCTATTCTTGAGCGAGCCTCCCGGGGGATCCGATAGAGGGGCACAGTCCATCGATGCTTACCTCACGGACCTCGAGCAGGAGCGAGCGGGAGGTTCGGCGGTTCCTTGCGCGGTACCGCTCACCTGGCGGATCGCTACGGTCGACGATCGGTTCGGGATCACCGCCGAGCAGGCGAGCGTGGCGGTTCAGCGGGCGGCCGAGCTGTGGGAGCTTGCGATAGGCCTCGATCTTTTCTCTAACGACGCCACCGCCGGTTTGCCCATCAGCTTCGTCTACGACGATCGGCAGGAGAATATTGAGAAACAGAGGGGCCTTGAAAAAGAGTTTGAGGAGGATGGCCGGAGGCTCAATCGAGAGCGTTCGGAACTGAGGGACCGGCGGGCCCAATATGTGGACAGTGAGACGGCGTATCGGGAACGCGTGGAAGAATTCTACCGGTTGGCCTCCGATCACAACGCCACCGTACGAGACTGGAATGAGCGAGGCGGTGCTCCGGAGGCCATCCTCCAGGGGTTAATGCGGGTCGAGGAAAAACTTCAGGAGGAGCGCCGGGAGTTGAACGAGCATGAACAGGAGTTGGAAGGCTTGCGCACATCACTCTTGGACGGAGATGAGCGCCTCAGGCGGGAACTCGACGAGCACAGGGGCAGAGGTGTGGAGTTGGAAAGGATGTTTCCGCTGACCCGCGTTGAGGCGGGGCTCTACCTGGAAACGGTGCAGAGGCAGAATGGGCGCGTCGTCGCGATCCAACGTGGTATCGATATCTACCGGTTTGACAGCTTTGACGACCTGCAGTTCCTAGTGGCCCATGAGCTGGGACACGCCCTCGGGCTCGGGCATTCGACAGTTCTCGGCGCGTTGATGAGTGCAGAACATGACGGGGGCGGACCATTTACGGGCCGCGGCGTCCAGCCGGGCGACGTCGAACTCCTCAGATCTAGGTGTCCCGAGTTGTAGCGGAACATCCAATCCTGTCTTATGGCCCTTCTTCAACCTTGATCGCGAAACGCGTTGCGCCAACCCGCCGCGCCACGTCCACAAACTGGACCACGCGACCGTGGGGGACCGCCCTGTCCGCGCTGATGATCATGGGCAGATCAGGACTCCTCCGGAACGCGAGGGACAACTCTTCCTGAAGGTTGGCCTCGAGTACGTTGCGCTCGTTCAAAAGTATGCGGCCGTCGCGAAGAATAGTGAGGGTAAGAGGGTTCTGGTTAACTTCCTCGAGCGTCGTGGCTCGGGGAAGCTCCACTCTCATGGCCTGGGCAACGATGTAAGTGGATACCACCATCAATACCACGAGCAACACCAGCACGACGTCCACCAAAGGAGTGATGTTGATTTCCGTGATCAGAGGGTGCCTGTGGACGCGAGAAGAAGGCTGGGTAGGCACGGAGTACCTCTTTAGGACGAGATGGCGGCGGTGGACGCCTTGGTGGAACTAGGTCTAATGCTCTTGCTGTAGGCCAAGACCAAGCTCATCAAGGCCCGCGCGTTGTCTTCGATGTCGTTTGCGCGCTTGGTGAATAGGTTATAGGCGACCACCGCGGGTAGGGCAACGGCGATGCCAAGAGCGGTGGCGATCAATGCTTGCGCGATCCCGCCCATGACCGAGCCGATCGCGGCGCCTGAGGTATTACCGAGTTCCTGAAACGCGTTGACCACGCCGAGCACCGTGCCTAGTAACCCGACGAAGGGAGCGTTGTTGCCCACCGTCCCCAGGAACGCCAAGCCCTGGTCCAATTCCAACCGCTGTTCACGGATCGCCGCTTCCAGGACTTCACCCATCGCTTCGGGGCCGTCATCGAACCACTCCAGAGTCCGAAGAAGAGCGACGGATTCGAATCCATGAGTCTTCTTCAAGAGGGTGCGTACCGCGCCGAGATCTTCCGTACGTAGCGTATCCTCCAGATCTCTAGAGAATGGGACCATCCTCAGGCGCCGGAGGCGAAAAAAAACAGCACGCTCGATGATCGTACCGACAGAAAACAGCGAAAGTACTAGGAGCAGCCAGAGCACCCACTCGGGTCCTACGGCAGTAATTTCAATAAGTCGATCGATCACAACAGGTCCTCCTGGTAAGAGCGTCTGAGTCGGTCACGGTCCCTCTCGCGGCCGACGACGCGGTCGGTCAACCTACCTACCCCGCGTCTCTATTGCATTCTCGTGATGTGGGGCCCCGCCCTGCGCTTCTCCCCTCCTGTGTGCGGCCAGGGCCGCACCGAAGATCGTGATGAGCACGCTCTTGAGCGCCATGCCGGGGAGGAACGGCACCAGGCCCAGATCTATCGCCACTCGCAGATTCGAGCCGGTGACCCACGTGAGTTGGCCCACCCCACACGTGAAAACCACGAACTGGGCGGCGACAACACCCAAGACGAGGATCCACAGGCGTTCGCGGCGGCTGGCGTGCCCGATCACAAAAGCTGCCAGGGGGAAGGCCAGCAGATACCCTCCGGTGGGTCCCATCAGCCAGGGCAATCCGCCGTTACCGTTCGCGAACACCGGTGCGCCCATCGCACCGATCACCAGGTAGCTGGCGATGGCTACGCCTCCCCTCACCGGACCCAGTAACATGCCGACCGCGAGAACGGCAAGGTCCTGGAGTGTGACGGGAACCGGAGTGCCGGGAATCGGGACCGCAAGCTGAGCACTCACTGTGACCACGGCGGTCACCGCCAGGACCACCCCGACCCTGCCGAACCACTTTGCGATCTCCTGGCCTTCCCGTGCGACTACCCAGGGGGGAAGATCGAGTCTTTGCGGCGCTGCCATATTTTCTCCCGCGATAGGGGCTGCGTGAAGGACGGTCTGCTCAGAGAACCTGCGCAAGACTGTACAGTATAAGTCCCACCAACCCGCCGACCACGGTGCCGTTGATTCGGATGAACTGGAGGTCCTTCCCGACCAGCAGTTCGATCCTATTCGACGTGGCGTCCGCGTCCCATTGTTCGACGGTGTGTTCGATCAGCTGAGCTGTTTCAGTCCGATAGGGTTCGAGGGCGTGGCCCAATGAGTCGACGATTACGCGATCGATTCTATCGAGCAGATCCTGATCGGCAAGGGCGGCGTCGGCCAACTTCAGGATCGCCCTCTCCACAGCCAGGGGGTCGGCAGCCCCTCTCCGGTGGCGCAGGGCTTCCTTGGTTTCCAGCCAGACCGTGGTGGCGAATTCGAGCATCACCGGGTGGGAGAGGGCGGACTCCTTGATGGCTTCCGCACGCTCTATCATGTCCGGAGAGGTTCGGAGGTTCTCGATCAACTGTGAAAACGATTCGTCAAAACGTGCCCTCAGGACATGATCGGGGTCTTCGGCCGCTCCCTGGAGTGTCCGTTCGATCGCACCGACGATCCGGTCGTGGATCCTTTCGTCGACGGATTCGGGAACCCACCATGGGCTCTCCGCGCGCACGCGATCCCGGATGATCGATTCATTCTCGGCCGTGGCGCGCAGTGCGAGCCGGAGCGTCTCGTCGACGAATTCGCTGTATTTCACGTCGGTCCGGCCGGCGGCGAGGATCTTACCGAGGATTGGCGCCACCCGAACCGAGCGCATGCTTGCTGCTAGTCCCCGTTCGATGCTTTTGCTCATCTCCTCGTCGTTGAGCGTCTCTGCCACGGCACTGACACCTGATGCGACTGGCTGCGCGATCTGGCGCGCGTGCTCCGGATCGGCCAGCCATTCCACCAGTTTTATTCCTGGTTGCGTGCCTGCCAAGCGTGCGGCGATGACCTCGGGAGTGAGGAAATTAGTTTGGATGAAGTGTCCGAGGCTGCGCCCGAAGCGGTTCTTTTGCAAAGGGATGATAGCGGTGTGCGGAATGGGAATCCCGAGGGGGTGACGGAAGAGCGCGGTCACAGAGAACCACTCGACCAGACCCCCGATCAAGGCAGCCTGCGCGGTAGCGCCCACGTACCCGAGCCAAGGCCAGTCTGCGGCGAAAGCGTGGGCCAGACCCCACACTCCAGCGGACGCCACAAGCAGTCCTGAGGCTGAGCGCTGCATTCGTGCTAGTCGGGTCGTGCGTTCCGCGTTATCCGTTGGGTCGGTGGGTGTCAGCACTCCGTCCTCATTTTTTGACCTCTCTGCGGAGGGTCAGCGGGTTCCGGGCGGAATCGCGGAAGAAGGAAGGGAACGACTGAACCGCGAGGTTTGTGGCGTAGGGGCTAGTCAGTCCCGCGACGTCACGCTGCCCTCGCAGCGCAGGCCGTTCGTGCAGCGCGCCGAGCCTCCGGGGCGACATACGCAGCGACGAAGGCGCACAGTTGCGTCCACACCCCTCTCATCGATCCGCTCCTCGACCAAGTCCGCGAGGACTTTGATGAAGCGGGGATGAACGTGCGGGATCGGAACGCGATAGAAGGCGAGGCCGCGCGCCTCGGAAATCTCCCGCAAATCGTGGTCCAACTCCATCAGCGTCTCCGACTGCTCGTGCATGAAACTCCCGGCGACCACGACGACACGGTCCGCGTCCAATTCTTCGATCACCTGCTCGACGTCCGGCTTCGTCCACTCGATGGGACGGTTGGTATGGTTTTGATAGCCGATGTGGTAGCGCTCCACTCTGAGGCCACCCGCGACACCCGCGCACGATTCTTCGACGTAGCGGTCATAGCGGCTCCCCCCTTCGAGGTATTGCACCGGAGTTCCATGGATAGAAAACAGAAGAGCAGTGCGCGGATCGTGCAGGTCGACTCCCCACGAGTCGCAGGATTCGTTGACGTGGTCGGTGTGGAAGGGTAGGTAGTCGGGGTGTAGGTGCCAGCCACCGATCTCTAGCACGCCTGCCCGCCAGCCAGCTGCGTGGGCGCCGTGCTCGAGTGTAGCCAAGGCAGCCACTGTCGTAGAGGGTCCACAGAGCGGGTAGACAGGCAGTGCGACCAACCGTTCTGCTCCTTCATTTAGAGTGTCGCGCACGACCTCTGCCGGGAAGGGAGGAGTGAACTGGAAAGCTACACGACAGGTCGCCTCGCGACCGCGCTGTTGGAGTTCTTCCTCTAGCGCAACGGCTTGCTCGCGCGCCTGGAGGTTGAGCGGCGAGCCTCCAATCTCGCGATAGACCTGTACCAGCTCGGGTGCGCGTGCTGCGGCCATCTCCAGGCTCCGTGCCTGCTGGCTTGGTTCTATGGCATTGCCTTCTAGGGGCGCGTTCGCCCGGAAGATCAGCTCTAGGAACGTGGTCACGTTATCTAGGGTCGGGTTCTCAGGCTCCCCGAAGTTAAGCAGCACGACCCCGACTCTCACGCGGTTACCTCCGCCTGCGCGCTATGGGTGCGCGCTTCCTCTAGGTCGAAGTTCTGGACCGCGTTCACAACCGCGGCGATCACTCTGTGATCTGTTTCAGGGTGGATGCCGTGGCCGAGGTTGAACACGTGGCCGTTGCGGCCTCCGGCACGGAGGAGCACCTCCCGGGTCTTGCCGATTGCGACCTCCGCGCCGGCCAGTAGGGCGAGGGGATCCAGGTTTCCCTGAATTGCCCGGTCGTACCCGATGCGCCGCCACGCGTCATCGAGGGGCAAGCGCCAGTCTACTGAGATAGCGTCCCCGCCGGCCTCCGTGACCGCTTCCAAGAGGGTTGGATTGCCGCCGAAGTAGTGGATGACCGGGACCCCGGCCTCTCGCACGCGCTCGATTAGCCGACGACTCCACGGGAGCACGCTGTCGCGGTAGTCTTCCAGGGAGAGACTCCCTGCCCAGGAATCGAACACCTGCACCGCTGCGGCGCCGGCCTCGTGCTGCGCGATGCAAAACTCTGCCAGGTGGTTGGACCAGTAAGCGGCCAGGCGCTCCCATGCCTTCGGTTCCTCCCAGAGGAAGCGTTTGACCTCGCTCAGGTCACGCGAGCGTGGTCCGCCCACGAGGTAGGAACACAGTGTGAAGGGTGCACCGACGAAGCCTAGCACAGGGACGTCGAGTTTTTCCACCAGAATGCGGATCGCATCCAGGTTGAACTTGAGCGCTTCCCGGGGCTCGAAGGGCGGGAGCGCGTCCACGTCCGCGGCTGAGCGGATTGGGCGATCGACGACCGGCCCCACTCCCTTCTGCAGTTCGAGTTCGAACCCTGCGGCCAGGAAAGGCGTGGCTAGGTCGTTATAGAGCACCGCCGCATCCAGAGGATAGTAGTCCAGCGGCAGCGCCGTGATCTCCGCGGAGGCTTCGGGATCTTTGAGGACCTCGAAGAAGGGTCGTCCCTCGCGCAGACTCCGGTACCGTGGCAAGGAGCGGCCCGCCTGTCGCATCAGCCAGATGGGGGTGCGATCCACGGGTTCGCGACGTAGGGCCTGAAGCAAGCGGTTGTTCACGTATGGGCTGAGTGCAGAGTGGGGGAGGGACTGCGGTCACTGTAGGCGGACATTGCGCTGATAGGCTTGGC
>CEUS01033218.1_pt1 | contig 19226 bp, 10 predicted proteins | sample 427031 | NCBI WGS metagenome assembly CEUS01 (sample SAMEA2622837, study PRJEB7988) | marine metagenome | biome: marine biome (ENVO:00000447); feature: marine epipelagic mixed layer (ENVO:xxxxxxxxx); material: "saline water (ENVO:00002010), including plankton (ENVO:xxxxxxxx)" | depth 140 m | reverse complement strand
GGCTGGCACGTCACCCGCGGGAGTCTGCACGGCGGCGACCTCTTCGACAGCTGGTGAGCGTACCGAACCTGCCGAAACGACCGATGATTCCGAAACCACTGGAGACACCTGGGAAAGCGATTCACTGCCAGTATCTTCCGCACCAGTCTCGCCCGCTTCATCACCCGCAGGTGGTTGCACTACAGCATCCTCGCCGACAGCCGAGGGTGGCACTGCATCCCGGGAAAGGGAATCTGGAGCATCTGGCGGTGTGCCATCCGTCTCCACAGCAGCCGGCGCCGGCGCGCTCAACATGGGCTCCGGTGATTCCTTTTCAGAAGGTTCGTCAACGGCAACTGGATTGCGCAACGCTCCGGCAAATTCGGCCACACTACTATCGAGCTGCTGCATCACTCGACCGGCCAGTTCATAACTTTCCGGATGTACCCAGGTTGCATCGAGTGGTTCATCTCCATCACTAATCCGCAGGAAGCCGGCAGCCTGGACAAAGGTAGCTTCACCAAAGTTGGTCACACGCTTGAACTCTTGCCGATTGCGGAAAGGGCCATGCTCCCGTCGATACTCATACAGACGGCGGGCCGTCAACTGGTTTAATCCGGAAACATAGCGCAACAACGAGGGACTCGCAGTATTGACATCCACTCCTACGTAATTGACACACGCTTCCACGACGGCGTCAAGCGATTCGCGCAAGTGCTTGGCCTTGACGTCATGCTGGTACAAACCGACACCAATATTCGCTGGATTGATCTTCACCAACTCGGACAGTGGGTCCAGGAGCCGGCGTCCGATCGAAATCGCTCCACGTATGAGCGGGTCCAACTCAGGCAGCTCTTCACGTCCGACCTGGCTGGTCGAATAAACACTCGCCCCAGCCTCATTGACAACCACAAAGGCCGTTTCAGTATCTTTGAGCTCCACCCCAATCACATCTGCCACAAGCTGTTCGACTTCACGGCAGGCAGTGCCATTTCCGATCGCAACGACGGACAGCTGGTATTCCTGCACAAACCGAACAAGCTGCTTCCGTCCTTTGTCCTTTGCCCCCTTCTTTCCAACAATAAAAATCTTGGCGTGCGCAAGGACTTCACCAAATTCATCCAATGCCGCAATCGTACAGCCGCTCTTGAAACCGGGCGCAATGGCCAGTACACGGCTATTTCTTACCGGCGGTTGCAACAACAACTTCCGCAAGTTCCTGGCAAACACGGCAACAGCATGCTCTTCTGCCTGTTCCGTTATCTCGCGGCGAAGCTCGCGTTCCAGGCTCGGCAACAGCGATTTAGTCACAGCATCGCGCAAACAGTTCCGGAGAAAATCTCCGTAGGGATGCTCTGCAGCAATAACCAGCGACTCTGCAGCGTCGAGCATCTGCTCTGTTTTGGCGACAAGCTTGACGCTGAGTACTTTAGCGCGCTCGCCACGGTTGATTGCCAGCACACGATAAGGCGGGATCTTGACGATCCGCTGTGACGCCCCATCGTAGTCACGATATGCAGCCTCTAACTTTCGCCGTTTCTGTTCTTTGTTGGTCAGACGTCGCGCCTTGGACTTGCCAACGGCAGTGACCTTTTTGGCGACAGACGGTTTGACCTGACTCGGCTCCGCAGCAAGTGACTTTACCTCGTCGGAGGCAGCCGGCAGGGTTTCTGAACCACCGTCCACCAGCGAGTCCGCCTCGGCGTTCCCGGTTGACCCAACTGGCACAGACTCTGCGGAGTTATCGGGCTTTCGCATCGGTGGCGGTGCTAAAGACACTTCCTCCGACTCAGCCACCCCTCCTTCTGTTGTTTGTTCTGTAGAGCTCTGCGGTGCAGATGTCGGAGTCTCGGAGGAGGGTAGCTCTTCTGAAACGGGTTCTCCTGAGTCCTGGTCGGTTTCGTTCTCGAGTGGACCTGCTCCGGTGACAGGGGCACCAGCTTTGGAATCCGCGGTTGAATCTGTATTCGGAGCTGCGGTCGCGATCTGCTTGGAATCAGAATCCGCACCAGGCTCACGCGTTGTACTTTCGGTGGGAGGCACTGCTGGCGGGACAGTCTGCTCGGGCGAGATCAGGCAGCGACAAGTCAATTCGCCGGTGTTGCGGAGGATTTTGCGCAATGCACTCCGCAAATCAGCACGTTCAATAAAATTCTCTGCCAGTAAATGCCCTACCCCCAGCAACACATCTGCATTCGACGGCAGCTCGTTGTCTTGGGAAACAAAATCAGCGAGTCGTTTTTCCAGGTCACCTCCAAGCACCTGGCCGCTCAACATCTCAGTGGCCAAAGGTTCCAAACCGCGGCGACGGGCGACTTCCGCCAACGTCTGCTTCTTCGGCTTAAAAGGCAAATAGAGGTCTTCCAGACCTCGCCACGAGCGCGACGAGTTGATCCGCTGTGTCAACTCATCTGTAAGCTTGCCTTGAGATTGGATCGCCTTGAGGATGGTCTGCTTGCGCTCCACCAGCGCCTTGAGGCGAACTGAGTGACGCTGAATCAAGCGAACTTGTTCATCGTCCAGGCCTCCAGTCTGATCCTTGCGATACCGCGCGATAAACGGAACGGTATTGCCTTCTTCCAGTAGTCGAATGGTGGGCTCAACCTGAGCCACAGGCAGACCCGTATCCCGAGCTACCTGATCCATTTCAATCCCAATAGTCGTTTCCATTTAGACGCTGAACAGGCTCACGCTAACAGATCTTAACCGGAATGTAACTTCACCGGTTCCACAACTTGGCAATCTAGCGCCTGAAGGGGGAGGTGTCAAGAATTGCCGCCTTAATTACCACCTGCATGGCAATGAAAACTGGAACTTCAGGACCTGATATCTCCGTGTCTTGCTCCTGCACACTGGCGAGCCGTTCACGCAACCGCCCAGCTTGCCATTGCTCCAGCAACTGATCAATTAGGCCGCATCACCCAACCTGGTTTCTTGTCTGCGGCCTCAAAGTGTGCACGCCATTGTGTTGAACCATCGTCTGGAATGACGTCCAATCGGACGCCTGGTGAAAATACTCCGCGGCGTCCTTCAATAAAATCGTCCCAATATTGCAAACCATGGGTGTAGTAATCCACTTCCCCACTTGGCCATGTCAATTTCATCAAGAGATTGGGATACGGATAGGGTTTCGCAATCGGTTCAATACGGAATCGCTCGATCGCGTCCCAGTCAATCCCCACCCCTAAACCTGGCCCCTGGGGAATTGCAGCAAGGCCTCCATGAACTTGCAGTGGCGTCTCAATCAGTTGATGCTCATACAAATTGTGACAATTCACCGCAGGCCAGCGAGCATGACTACAGACCGCGGCAAAGTGCAGTGACCAGGTCGCCGTTATTCCTGTTCCTGTGAGCTGTGACCAAAACACCTTATTCGCTTCCGCGATAATGTGGGCTTCACGCAATATCTGTGTTGCACCTCCATTTACTACAAAGCCATCGCACACGTCCTCAGCAAGTGCTGTCATCAGAGGAGGGTTTCCCACGTGCATTGCAATAGGCACATTAGTCTGAGCACGCAAATATTTATTGCCGTTCACATCACCTTGAGGAATCGGAGATTCGTAAATCTTTACGTGATGATACTTCTCTATTTCTCGCAGTACGCGTACGGCATGCGCTGAATCATTCAGCATCGTATTGAAATCGAGATCAATCTCAAAATGATCTGGCACCTCGGCAGTCACAACTCGCAACTGTTCATCCAGGTCAAACCAAGGCCTCGCCTTGAATTTGTAGCTCGTATAGCCCTGGGCGATCGCCGCCTGAATTTCCTGCAACCAATCTTCCGCTGGCAAGTCAATCGACCACCAAGACACGGCCGCATCCCGACGCACCTGCCGTCCCAGGAGATTGTGAATTGGTACGTCAAGCGATTTGGCAACGGCATCAAACAGAGCCATTTGCAATCCCGCGCCCAGCGAATCATCCCACATGATCTCACTAGCCACTCGCCCTTGTGCACGCTGGACATCCTCATCGGTGACTTCTTCCCAAGTGTAAAATGGCATGGTCTCGCCAATTCCAACAATGCCATTCGCCAATGTCACTTTACAAAGCTCAACGATTGTCCAATGGGGCAGCTCGCGAATCATGTTCCGTCGTGGCACTTCGCGATAGGGAACATCAAGCCAGATGCGTTCAATATTCTGAATGGTCAAATTCATGGTTGCCGCCTGTACTGCTGTAACGTTTTCGAACCCGCTCAGTTCGTGATCATAATCCAGCCACGCAATCACGGACAACCACCACAAAACACCCTCAACAGACGCCACAGCGGGAATACTTCGGGCAACTCGAACCGAAACGACTTGACCACCACAAATAGGCGATGTTACAAGTAATAGTTGAGCTGCGCTCGTACTGCGCTTGGCATATTCTCTCTACGAGTTTCTCGAATGAACTCGGTCACCTTGCGAGTAATTGACGGGGCGGATCGCGGTCGCGTTTTCGAGAACCTGGAAACGCCGATCACTATCGGTCGCGAAGAAGGCAACTCCGTTCAACTCAATGATGAACGAGTCAGCCGTTTCCATATCAAGGTGCAGGTCGACCATGACAAAATGGTCCTTACCGATCTGGAAAGCACAAACGGCACACGGGTCAACGGCGAAGATATCCAATTACGAATCCTTCGATTTGGTGATCTAATCGCTGTCGGTCGGTCGGTGCTGCTCTACGGGACACGTGAACAAATCATGTCACGTCTCGCGGAGTTGAAATCTAGTGACTCAGCTGCCGAAGACGACCTGGATAGCGAAGAGTTCGATTTAAACTGGGGGAACGCGAGCGACTTGCACACGACACTCCACGCGTTGCGCCCACCCGAACTCCCCGACCGGATGAGCCCAGGACAAGCTGCTCAACTCGTCGAGCTAATCGAGTATTTTCACATTCGCCTGCGCAACCTGGTTCGCTCGACGGCCCCAGAAAGTGAATCAGAACGGCAATCGGTCGACCAACGGGAGTGGCAGCAACTGCTCGATTTACAGTCGAGACTCGCCGAATACCTGCGAGAAATTGGAAACCCGAACTCTTCGACGTGACCACGTCGCTGTCTTGCGGCCCCAGCCCTCAATCGCCGACGGTCAGCCATCACAACCGGCCGCGCGGCACTCACGACACATCGTCAATCACGCCAAGTAACTCTGTCACATCAGGGCGGTCAGCAGGGCTATGGGCCACATGATGAAAACGAACGACACCTTCCGCGTCGATCACCACATTACCACCCAGTTGACGCACATCACCATGAACTCGCCGCAAACGACGTCCTCGGACCAGCAAGCGGGCATACGTCAAGCAGGCTTTCGGACCTAGCAACTTTCGCCACTGGCCCGCCTCCATTCCATACGCTGCATACAGCCGCCGATCTTGATCAATCAATAACGGCCACTGCAATGAAAAATCTGCACTGTACTGGCGGGCGTGACCTGGTTCTTCAAAGGTAATTACCAGGACTTGCACACCACGAAGCTCGAATTCATCGCTGGCTTGCTGCAACTGCAACAAGTGTTCTTGACACGGCAGTCAGGCGAGGTGTCGATGAAACATCAACACAACCCAATGGCCTCGGTAGTCCGACAGCCGATGCTCCGTGCCATCAACCGAGACAAGGTCTTCCCAGAACGCCTTCGTGCCGACTCGATTAATGACGTGACTTTTCTGATTCACTACTTTTGTCCGGGATTAAGACAGTAACGGTTGGCCATGGTGATGCCGCTATTGATAGCTCCGACGATCCCCACTAATCCTGTATCGGCTCCGCAGAGAAATAAGTTTGACAGATGCGTACAACCATCGGGCTGCTTATCCGGCGCCCCGTATACGGCGCCATTTTCATGACACGTGAACCGCCGGATTGTCTTCGGCGTAAACATGTCTGTATCAATGACCTGGCTACGAAAATCCGGGACAAACCGCACCGCCGATTCTACCAGTCGGTCATACCAACGGATCTTCTCGAGACCGTACTCCTCGTCCGACATCCCTTGCCAACGATCGTAATTTGCCAGCGTCGACACGCGAATCACTCCTTCGCCTTCCGGGACCGCTCGATCATAGCGGAAGTTATTCGGCGAACAAATGACACCGCGATGCTCGTCGCACAAGGTACTGGGACAAGCCCAGGAGAATTGTTTGGAGTCATTGTAGAAGACCATCGTTCGATCACACCCGATCTGATCAGGTGGCGTATTCAGAGTAGAAACCGTTTCCACCAAGGACAACTTGCCGGCCGGAGCAGAAACACTTGTCGGCGGTTTCCCGCACAAACGCATCGTTTCGACACGTCCAGCAGAAGAGAGAATCTGCCGCCCACTCACTTCTTCACCGTTGTCGAGCACTACCCCAACGGCATGGCCATCGTCGGCACAAATTTGTTTGACTCCACTCCGCAGTCGCAATTCACCACCCAATGACCTGAACCGCCGCACCAGATGCCGGAGAATCAGCCGGACCCCTGCCAAAGGCCGGCCCAATCCTTCCAGAAAAATACTCCGAAACAATATGCAGAACAGGCCAAACTCCAAATCGTTCTCACGTGCACTGCCGTACATCATGACGGGACAAAGCAACATCTCCATGAGCAACGGGTCTGTAAACACGTCAGCCAGCACCTGCCGTGTCGACACATCAAAATCCTGGTGATCCAGTTCATCATAGCCAATAAGTCGAGCCAGGAACCGCTCAAAATTATCTCGCTCTTCCGGAAAGTTCACCGCGACTTCCGATCGCAGCAAATCAATGTCATTATTGAAATCCAACTGAACATCAGGAAAGGCAATGCGAGAACCCACTTGAGGTGCCAGCGCAAAATCGTCCCAGCGGAACCGCAGTTGCTTCAGCAATCTTGCCAACGGACCACGGCGCGTACCCGGCGACACATAATTCGTCACAGCATGCAAACCGACGTCGTAGTCTCGACCACGGAGATGGTAGAACGAATTCAACCCGCCAATGGAATAGTGTTGTTCGAGAATACAAACACGTTGGTCATAGTATGCTAGCCGGATGCCAGCTGCTAACCCTGACATTCCGGCACCGATAATCAACGTGTCATACATCAGGCAACGTCCATCATGTCCCGCGGCGCGAAAACAATGTGGGAGCCTTTCAGAGCAGTCTGAATCACGCAGACTCTGCGCCTAATATGGGTTCAAGGTATTTCACCGTACTCCCCATACTCGCCAACTGCTCATAATCTTCTTCTGGAATTTGCACACGATGACGCTTCCGCAACTCCATCACAATGTCAAGGAAGTCCATACTGTCCAATTCCAGTTGCTCTCGAAACGCAACCTCATCCTTCAAGTCCGTCAGATCTTCATCCGGCGCAATATTCTCGAGGATATCCAATATCTCCGTTCGAATCTCGGCGGCGTTCATGCCGTTGGTTCTCCGCTTGCTTTCGTCATTAACCCCCTGATTAAACACAGGAGGAGAAACACATTCTACCTTCCAGTCAGAATTTCTTGACCACCACGACCGAATTAATTCCTAGCATGCCAAATGAATTATTCAACACGTAGACAGGCTGTGGAATTTCACGCGCCTCGTTGGTGACCAATCCAGAAAGATCGCACTCGGGGTCAAGATCCCTGACGTTGATCGTTGGATGACAAAAACGATCTTCAAAGGAAAACAGGTTACCGGCCAACTCCAGAGCACCGGCTGCACCCATACTATGGCCAATTAAACTCTTGGTGTTATTAAAATAAGTCTGTTCACTGCCAGCAAAGACCGATTGCAGAGCAGCGCACTCTTGCGCATCTCCACTGCTGGTCCCTGTCGCATGCGTGCTGACAATGGAAATTTGTTCGGGACTCAAACCGCCGCGTTTGAGGGCCAACTGAACACATTCTGCCTGTCGCTCCGGATTGGGCAGCACGAAATCCGTTGCGTCTGTATTCATTGCATAGCTTACCAGTTCACCATAGATTTGTGCGTCGCGCCGCTTTGCATCAGCGAGGCGTTCGAGCACAAAAACACACCCACCTTCAGCAACCACGATCCCATTGCGGTTCACATCAAAAGGACGTGACGCCTGCGTCGGATCCGAGTGCGTAGCCAATGCCCCCTGACTTCTGAAACTCGCAAAGATCCCAAAGGTATGAATACTCTCAGAAACGCCTCCCGCCAATGCGACATCGCATTCATCAAGGAGCAGCATCTGAGCTCCTTGAATTAATCCAGCATTACCGGCGGCACAGGCCGCTCCAATCGTGTAGTGAGGCCCTGTCACTCCTATGTTTAACGCCACCTCACCGGCTGGATTATTTGCGACAGTGCGGGGATTGTGATGGTGCGACCAGAACGACGTATCGTAGTCGTATCCTTTCAGCTCGAATATTTCATTCTCGGTCTCAACATTGCCATGCTCCGTCACACCGAGGTAAATACCCACGCGACTGGTATCCGTATTCTCCCAGTCAACTCCACTGTCTTTGATCGCCTCATTGGTGGCGTAAATTCCGACGCTGCCCGCGCGCGTACCGCGTCTGCGATCTTTACGAGACTGATATCGACGTTCGTCAAAATCACAGATCCCTGCCACAGTTTTGCCGACGTATCGGATCTCATAATCGGATACACCGCTCACACCTTGCAGCAGGTTCTCTCGATACTCCGAATAGTGGTTCCCATTCGGCGCAGTCAGGCCGATCCCAGTGATGACAATTCGCTGGTCGTCCGAAAGTTGATCTGTGTTGCCGCGGGCGATCATTCACCTTCCCCGCCAATCTGGAAACTCTGAGAGTACCCATTTGCCTGAGCCTTGACAACGGGCGGTGTGTGCGATTAGCCGGCAGTCATACAAAACCAATGGTCCAAAGGGCAGCGTGACGCACGCGGAGCCTCCTCACATCGGTCTCTTCAAGTCCGTTATGAGCGGAGAATAACCTGTTCCGCGGCAGCAACTGCTCATCGCACGGCTTTGCGCAGTGTGTAGTAGGCTTCGTCCGGAAAAAACAGGCGTTCTTTGGACACCAATTTCTGGAGATGAAATTCGTACACGAAACCCTCACGCATCTCAGCCAACTGCAATCGAACCCGGCGTCCAGCCGGATCGACCTGGATCGACTGAATTACCTCACTGCGGCGTTGTCGGTCGGGACCGCCGTATGTTGGTGTCGAGATGCGAGTAAATGAGGAAACAGCGTAGCGTGCCTTGTCGGCTGCGAGTTCTCGATCGACAGGGCCGGTAAATACAATTTCAAATCCTTCCCGAACCGCCCTTACTTCCGCGACACCAACCGGCAATTTCCCGGGTTCCAAACGCAACCGAACCAGTGTTCCGATGTTGTTCGCCCCTCCCCATCCACTATCGCGAATACAACCTACATAGAGATCTCCCTGAGGGGAGACTGCACAAGTCAGTGGCCCCAAGAGCGGCTCTCCGGATTTCGGAGCAACAAACGTAAACGGATACGCGGCACCCTGAATCGTGTCACCGACTCGTTGCAAACTCATGCGAATCAGGCGGCGTGTATCGTATTCACATCCCACAAGATGCCCCTCAAACGGGCCAAACTTCGCTTGGGTGGCAGCACCTCCTGCCTTAGGTGAATCCAAAAAACAAATCCCATTCACACTGCGTGTCCATGGATGTGGAATATCAATAGCTGGTGGCGTCAACGGAGGTTGAAAATTAGGCTTACGTTCAATGCGATTAATGAATCCATACCGCGCACCCGAGATGACATGATTCAGTTCGTTGAATGGGTTGTAATGGCCCTGGTTGTCGGTCACGAAAATATCGCCGGATTTACTTTGAGCGATGCCAATTGGGAAACGATGCCCACCAGTCACCGGAAGAACGTCAAATCGATGTGGACGGTCGATTGTGGCAGTACGTGGCACCAATTTCAAAACCATACCACGCCAATGCGCTGCGACCTCAGACCGTTCATCCTGCTGACACGACGTTGCTACGAAATAGTTACCGTGCCGATCCTTAACCAGCCCAACTGTCCAGTCGTGGTAATCCGCAGTGTGCCCCCATCCCGACGCGAGTGTTTCGACCTTCTCGACGACACCATCCTGGTCTCTGTCAAACAAACGCACGAGGCCCCATTTGTTGATCACGTCGACAAAATCGTCCGCAGCGGCAACTCCAAAAGGCGCCGCCCATTCACCGCGCAGTGGCTGCAAGTGATCCTCCAGACCATCGCCGTCCCTGTCCGTACCCGACCATACTCGTCCCTTGAGCGAAGTCACAATCAATGTTCCATTAGGACGCCACGCTAATCCAGTCGGCATCAAATCCTGATTCAGGGGTAACCGAGTCGTACGGAAACCAGGCACAACCTGCAGACTCACCGGCTCTAACTCCACCTGCTTCCGGGGCAATTCTGGGAACTGGTCGACGGGAAGGGATGTCTGATAATCGACGACAAAACGAGCAATGCCCTGGGCATTCGCAATCGCTGCTAAAGTACCATCATCCTCAAAGGGGCGTGCCGCACGAAGTCGCGTCATTCCATTTGACAACAATATTTCACGACCGTCCGCAGCCCGTTCCAACGACGACTCGGAATCCGTAGCCACTAGTTGCAGGGATAGCTGGTCACCTGTGCGACACCCCGCAATCTCAACCACCCGGCGGAATCCTGACCACTCTTGCTCGTCCCCCGACGGCTCCTTCCCTGCGGGACGCGTATTTGCCTGGGCGGTGATCCGTTGCGCCACTCGAAGCGTAGCGGAATCTGCTGCACTCTTTGAAAGAAAACGTAAACGGTAGCGAAATTCAAGTCCGCCCGTGACATACTCTACCGAGTCCAACTCACCAAGAAACTGCCCGTTGGGCGTTGCCTGCCACGCCTTTCCCTGACGCCTCATCTCCAGATCTGGCCCCTCAATTCGAGATGGCATAACCTCCAGGCCTGCCGCTTCCCAAAACCATGTCTTCCCTTTTGTTCTCTGACGCGCCACGTCGCCGAGTCGCCAGCTACTCAACTGTGCCTGTTCCAAATCAAACAAAAAGTTGTGCCGGTTAGACAATCCGATAGCGAAAGGCTTGAGGATCTGGCGACCGTCAACTTGCAAAACATCCGTCAAGAAAACTGCAGACTGATCGTCCTGGACAATGCCCGACCGGCGCAGCACGCGCACTGGATTGGGCTGAGGCGGCTGAAAACCGGGACGATTCAGAGCCTCCCAGACGGCAGCAAGCTGCCGGTCAATCCGATCGTGCAAAACACCGCGAACCGCCACTCGAACCGAAGGCATTTCCATGCGAGGTACGATCCGGGTTGGGTTGGGCACAAATCGATCAAACCACGTTCGGCGAATCCGCTGTGATAGTTGGGTCAGATCGGGGCCCCGCGCGTTGAGTGGCGCCGCAGGCGGCACCACTTTGCCAACCTGGTGGCAACTTGTACACCCAAACCCATCCTGGGTAACTAACCGCGGACCGGCGAGTGCCAGGGTTTGCGGCGGAATCGCTGGACTCGGCTCTGCCTGGCCAGGTCCCTGGTCAGGTATCCGATCCGCCTCAATCAGGTGCTGCTGGATGCCCCGAGCAGCAACAGTGTTTAATGGAAAACGGGGCATTCTCACAGCAAGCCAAGGGCGACGATTTCCCGACTTCTGCAAGATTGCCGCCAGTAACGCCGCGTCAACCAGTTTGTCTCCTACACTGGATAATGAAGGCGGCGCCATAGCTGGTATCAGTGACGCCAATTCCCGATGCCGCTCCGCGATGGCAGGGAGTTGGGCCGCGAGCCCAAGCTGCACACCCCGAGCATGACACGCCAGGCAATTGTGTTCAACAAGTAGTTCTTTTCCAGAAACAAACGGCGTCTTAACTGGTAACAGCTGCGAGATATAAAGCTGCACTGCTTGTTGGTCCGTCGGGCTCAGTTGGTATCCGGGTCGCGCCCCATCTTCAGAGGGCTTTCCAACGCAACTGCGCTTCCATGCGGACTTGGCCGACAGTGTAGAAATTGGCGGAAGCTGACGGTGTTCACGCTGTCCTCCAGCGATATGGCACGCGCCACACCGCTGACGCTGAAAGCGTTCCTTACCACGCACGACTTGCTCTTCATTAGCCTTTGGCACGTCCGTAGAGGCTGGCGCACGCTTCCTCTTCAAGGTGGTCAGAAATACTGCCAGGTGGCCACGTTCCTCGTCCGTCAGCTCAAACGTGGGCATCCGGTGCCGCCGATTCAAACTGGCTGGATCAGCAAGCCATCTAGCAAAAAAATGCGCAGGGCGTTTGCGCGCAATCTCCGAAAGATCACCGCCGTCAAAAAGGCTTTCCTGCCCAAGCGTCTGCCAACGGTGACACGCTAAACAGCCGAGCGATAGAAAAAGTCTCTGACCTTTTGCCGCCTCGCCTTTTACCGCCTCCGACTCAAGCGGCGCTGGAGCTACAGATGCAAGGTAAGCGGCCAGCTCATGACCCGCGTCACGATCCATCACAAACTCGGGCATACGACGCGACACCTCTGTTGGTCGACCTGCATTCGAGCGGGCCGGTGGACTCGTGGCAAGCCAATCGACAAGCCAATCATGGTGCACGTTTCCTTTCACCCGTGCCAAGTCTGGCGCTGGCAGTGCAGGCCGTGCACCCGGAATCTGGTGACACGCCGCACAACGCAACGCCGAAACCAACTGCCTCCCACGCTCGAATCGATCCGAAACAGCTTGCTGGGAGTCGTGGAACAAAAATCTCGGACTTACAGGCTCCAGACCAAATCCGGGGCCGGTCCAGAACAACTGAATGCTGGCATCGCTGCTGGTTTTCTCAAATTCCAGTTCCAGTGGGTGCCATCCAAAAGGAAGTTCGATTGGCGAAGTTGAATACCAACGCGTTGGCTCGCCATCAGCCGCATCCAGGACAACTTGATTGCGCAAACGCAACTGAGCCTTACCTGAAACTCTCAAATGCAGACGATGCTTGCCGGGCAGCTGGGCTAATAGATAACCATTCCACTGCACACGAAACTCGCCATGGATGCGTGGGTCTGGTGCCGCTGTACCCCAGTTAAAAGCAATCCGTTCATCAACACGCACACATTGATTACCCGCTGCATCTCGCAATGTGGCAATCAAGCCAGATCGATGCTCGCCGTCTGCATCTCCTTCGATTTCATCCAGAGTCTCGCTCGCCCCCACGATGGCTGTGAAAAAGACAAGCGATACCCACGTCGCAACAACAACAAGAAGAAACGGCAAACTGGCATGGCACCACCAGTTATGGCAACGAAATCCTCCGATTCTCTGAAACAATGCGTGGTTCATAGCTTGCCTGTTCACTCGCAAAACTTGCGGGAATGAGAAACACCTGTCACCAGCACTTAGCTTTTATTCACAACCCCTGAAGACGCACTGTGGCTCCTACTCGCGAGAGTCTCCGAGCCCGTGCATTATAGTGATCTCGCCACAAGAAACCGGGTGCGACAGAGCGCACCCGGACCGAATTCAATCCACCACTGGCAGTCCCAACACATCATTCATTCCGTACAACCCGGGGCTCTGTCGGGCAATAAATTTTGCTGCCTGCAACGCTCCCAGTGCATAAGCATCGCGATTCGTCGCGCGAACGGTCACTTCAACCGTCTCACCCATCAAACCAAAAATAATCGTGTGCTCGCCCGGGTTATCCGCAACGCGCAATGCGTGGTAACCAATTTCGTCCGCCGGTCGTTGGCCCGTCTGTCCCTGTCGGCCGTGAACATGCCGAGTCTGGCCCATCTCCCGGGCAATCTGCTCTCCGAACTTGAGCGCCGTTCCACTCGGAGCATCTTCCTTGAAACGGTGATGGCGTTCAATAATCTCAACATCGACCCCACCAGAATAGTCCTTTAACGCACGGGCCGCAGTCACCGCCAGGTTCATCGTAAGATTCACAGCCAAACTCATATTCGGAGCCCAGACGATTGGAATCGTACGTGCCGACTCGTGAATCTGTTGTTGCTGTTCGGCGGTGAGACCGGTAGTGGCCACCACGAGAGGCAGGTTTGCCGTCACACAAGTTTCCAGGATCTTCTGCGAGCTGGCAGGGACCGAAAAATCAATCACCGCATCCACTTCGCACTCCAACTGGTCTGAAAGCAATACATCGAGTTGCGCTGCACCGGCAATCAGTCCCGCGTCCTTGCCTATATCTGCGTGCTCGGAAAACTCCAAGGCAGCAGAAACTTCAATCTCGTCATCTGCCATACCCAAAGCGACAATCCGTTTACCCATTCTCCCCGCCGCGCCGTTCATCGCAATTCGTGTCTTGCTCATTGGCCTTACTATCTCCACACCAGATCCCAGCACCAGGCATATGCCCCCATACTTCCGGTCAATGACCAGAAGGCCACCGATGATATACCATCGAAAGCGCAAAAGAAAAGGTCGCAGGTCGGAATCAACACGTATTCCGATGGGACCATCAATCGTCTGCAATCGATTCCAGGAGAATACCCTAAAGCAATCCTGGAATTGGAGCGCTATGGGTGATCACTCTTGCCACGTTACTCGATGCGTCAGTCACAGTGCACACCATTCCGACATCTGACAACGTGTGCATCGCGGTCCGCATCACACGCCGACAGGACATCCGCTCTGATACTGACGGCGCAACCTCGCGCGACGAGTTGCCAATCACCGGGCCTGTTTTGAAGCCGCCACCGGACGGCGGCACAGGCGTCCCAAACAGCCAAGACAAGCGGGCATTAACACAGACGCGTTATGCGTCTCAGCGTTTCACCACGCACTGGTCAAGATTCATCACGGTGTTTGCCAGAACGCCCATCGCCGCCAGCAACGGAGCCGGTAAAGTACTATTGCGAGGCGCATCTCCAACACTCATAAATTTCTCCGCCTCACCTGGATGCTGCTGGTAGAAGTCGTATTGCTCAGCAAACAGATCTTGCAACACTCGCATCTCGGCATCGCCTGGGATCCGGCTGGTGAGTGCTTGAAACATGGCACGCAGGGAGCGGGTTACATCCTGGTCATTTTCGCCCAGCATCCGTGCCCCCAGCACCCGCGCAGCCTCCAGCAATTGCGGATCGTTAAGCAAGACGAGCGCTTGAAGTGGTGAAGCCGTGCGCTCTCGCTGCACCATGCAGACGTCGCGTTTGGCGGCGTCCAGGGTCATCATTACCGGTGCTGGCGCCGTACGCTTCCAGAATGTGTAGAGACTCCGCCGATATAACCCTGGCCCCTTATCCTGCTTAATGGGCTTGAAAGAAACCGTAAGTTCATAAGGACGGGCAGGGGGGCCACCGACCTTTGTCGTCAGCAGGCCACTAACCGCCAACGCATTGTCACGAATCATTTCCGCTGGCCAGCGATAACTCGGCGCCCGGGCCAGTAACAAATTACCTGGATCTTTCTTGCGCAATTCAGGTCTCAGTGCAGAACTTTGCCGGTAGGTCGCAGACATTACCATCTGCTTGGCCAAGCGTTTGACGTTCCATCCATGCTCTACAAAGTCAACCGCCAACCAGTCAAGCAACTGCGGGTGCGTTGGTGGGTTACCTTGACTGCCAAAATCCTCAGGAGTACGCACCAAACCCTGGCCAAACAACATCTGCCAGAAACGGTTCACCGCAACCCGTGCCGTTAAAGGATGGCTCGGCTGTGTTAACCATTGCGTCAATCCCAGTCGATTTCGTGGAGCGTCGTCAGGCGGGGCAGGAAAAATCGCCGGTGTTCCAGGTCGCACTTCATCCATAGGCGCGTCATAGGCACCTCGTTTCAATACAAAAGTCGGACGACGTTGACGACGCTCGCGCATCACCATCACTTCCTGAACGGGGTCAACCAGGGAGCTTCCTGCCTGCCGTAGTTCTTTCACCGTCTGCAACTGCTTCAGATAGACTTCATCAAACGTTGCCAGGTAGTATTCCTGAAGTAATTCACGCTCGCCTCGCTTCAGTTTATCAGCAGGCGTCCGCAACAGATCGCGCAGAGAGTTGCCATCGAAAAGGTGACCGATCTCGATAGCTGCGAGACGACGGCTGAACACTCGAAATTCGTCGACCCTGCCTCCGCTAAATCCACGATCACGAAAACGCTGGCCAATCGTAATGTTGTCACCCCCGCCCCCCGTAATATTCTTGGCCAATTGGTCCTGCACGACATAGGTCTCTGTAGGTTGACCATCGATAAACAACCGCAAACCCGCTGCGCGACTGCTACCGTCATACGTAAATCCAACGTGTACCCACCGTTTAACAGGAAGCGAAACACGCGAACGAATTCGAATCGCATTTCCCGGCCAAAAATGAATTAGCGAAGCCGATAGCTGGCCGTTCTCAAGCAAGAGCTGATAACCGCGACTTCCTGCATCGGTCCAGGCACGAGACCGATGGAAGATAACTGCCCGCTCTTTTTCCTCTGGGGCTTGCACCCAAAACGCTACTGAAAAAGGTTCAGTGCGCTTGAAATTGCCAGCACCAACCCCAACGCCATCATCACCAGACAACTCGATCGCCCGCCCGACTTTCCCCGGAACCGAAACGTTGGCACCGCCTGGTTTCGCCTCAAAATCCAGGTAGGCCACTTGCCCCGGCAACACATCGGGCACGCCAGGCCGCTCAGTGAGCCAACGGTCAAACTCCGACATGCGATCTGTGGCTAGACGCTGCAGATGTTCCACTGCCTGTTGAATTCGCTGACGATTCGCGGCGATCTTATCCTTGGTTTTCTGATCCGCCAGCAGCATCGTGGGCGTCGGCACAGAGTTCGTGAAGTACGAATACAAACCTGACTCATCGATGTTGTTGAAGTAAGCAAATAGCTGATAGTACTCACGCTGTGTGATCGGGTCGTACTTGTGGTCATGGCAACGGCAACATTCGAGCGTCAGGCCTAGAAACACCGTGGCAAACGTGTGATTTCGATCCGCGACATATTCAGTACGAAACTCCTCCGGCACACTTCCTCCTTCAACCTTTTGTGGATGCAGGCGGTTAAACGTAGTTGCCTGAATCTGCAAATCGGTCGCACGTGGCAGCAGGTCACCGGCTAATTGCCAGGTGATAAACTGATCGTACGGCAAATTGTCATTGAAAGCTCTGATCACCCAATCACGCCATGGCCATACGTACCGGTCGCGATCAACCTGGTATCCATACGTATCCGAGTAACGAGCCGCATCCAGCCAATCAACGGCCATCCGCTCACCAAACGCCTGTCGATTGAGGAGGCGGTCGACGGCTTGTTCGTAAGCCGCCAGCGAGCGATCATTCAAGAATGCCGTGACTTCCTCACTGGTTGGCGGTAAACCAGTAAGATCAAAACTCAACCGTCGAATGAGTTGCTCACGAAGCGCTTCCGGAGAAGGCGTCATTCCCGCAGATTCCATGCGAGCCAGCACAAAATAATCAATCTCGTTGCGCGGCCATGTCTGTTTGGAAACGGCGGGAAACGGAGCAGACACCGGAGACTGAAATGCCCAATGGCCTTGGTAGACTGCGCCTTGGGAAACCCAGCGGCGCAACGTCAGGATTTCCTCAGCACTCAGGCTTAACTTCGAACCCGGTGGAGGCATCTGTTCCGCTGGATCCCTACTTGAGATTCGCCGCACCAATTCACTCGGGGTGTCAGCTTCGAAAGTCAATACCGACTGTGCCACCTTCCGCTGATCGAGCCGCAAATCAGCCTTTCTGGACGCCGCATCAGGGCCGTGACACTTGAAACACTTATCTGACAAGATAGGCCGCACATCGCGTGCAAAGTCGATCCTGGAGTTGTCCTGTTGCCCCCAGACGCGACACCAGTGCGACAGGAACAGGACACAAGTCAGAACAGCGATCCGAGAACCGACATTTGGTTTCATAGCAATGCACATCGTCATGGGCATTTCGGCCCCAGAGAAGCGGATGGGCCGGGATTCGAACCCGGGGTACCCGCAAGGGTACAGTAGTTTTCAAGACTACCGCCTTCGACCACTCGGCCACCCATCCATTGACACTTGACGAGAATTGTTTCGAAAATCTTCCTCCGGCAACACAGCAGCAGACCGTGGCGACTGGCCCTCGCAAAAAAGCTAACGTGCAAGTTCGCCCACCGGTATACCGCAATACCCCTGCCGGCGTCTAGTTCGTCATGTGCGTCACCGGTCAAGCCTGTGTCCCACGCAACCCCCGTCGCAAGCGATTGGCCATCTGCCAGGAATGGCCACAACATTTCGATCGGCAACGTCATCACTCCCAATGGCAACTTACTCCTTCAGGAGTCCTGGAACCAGCGCATTGGTCGGTCGACGCTCCGAATTGTCGTGACATAGCACACGATCCTGCCCAACAAAATAAGTTTGAAAGCGGTCTACGACAAGGTTGTACGTCACGGCAGCAGGAGCGGGTTCGACGTCGACAACAGGAACCGCGCCATCCAGACCGTGCAACTGCTGAGAACTCCGGAGCTGTCGCAAAAGCACCCACCCCTTGCCCAACACCCAGAAGGGGTGACCACCACTTGCCACGAGCGATTCTTCCGCCAGGTGAACCCGCACCAGCGGCTCGATGGGACGCATTGTCCGCTGCAATACTGGTTGATAGGTCAACTCACCTGTTTCTGGATGTTGAGAAAGCACCAGATCGCCAGCCTGTACCTGGTCAATTGCCACAGGTCCAGTGATCGTCCAGACTGGCGTACCCGCAACAAAACACTCACCCCGCCTCCGCTGGCGTCCAGTGGGCACGCCCGTCTCCAATGCAACACTTAGCTCAAAGCGTCGATAGTCAACGTTGTTCGGTTTCTCTCCAGCAAAATTCACCTCATTTTGCTGATCCCACCAATCCCACCATTGCTGCGGCTGCCGCAATGCTTGACCGGTCGTTCCGCGAAGCACCGAGAAAATCTGTTGATTCTGCTGGTTGATCTGCTCATTTTGCTGCCGCTGGCGACGATCACGAACAGCCTTGACAATGCGCATCTGCACTTCAGCTCGGCGTCGTGCCTCAGCACGTTCGAGCGCCGCTTCGGTCGCCTGGGCAAGCGTCAGATTCCGTGGCCGCGTTTCGCGTTCTCGCCTACGAACACCGGTGCCGGCAAAGGGTAAATTGAATGGAGAATTGACTACCGGCAACAACTCTTGGCGTGCATCACGTGGAACAAAAGCACGATCTCGAACGACCACATCATTCTCGCTTTGTCCCTCGCGGACAAAAATGTGGCGATACACCAACTGACCATTTACTACCGCCCGCTGCATACGCGATTCAATCGGTGCCGACAGTTCAGCCAACAGTGGCGGTATGTAATGATCGCGCGGCCGCTGGGCCAGGTGCCCGACCGCCGCGACT
>CEUS01283743.1_pt1 | contig 19243 bp, 15 predicted proteins | sample 427031 | NCBI WGS metagenome assembly CEUS01 (sample SAMEA2622837, study PRJEB7988) | marine metagenome | biome: marine biome (ENVO:00000447); feature: marine epipelagic mixed layer (ENVO:xxxxxxxxx); material: "saline water (ENVO:00002010), including plankton (ENVO:xxxxxxxx)" | depth 140 m | reverse complement strand
GTAGCGGATGGGCTCGGTGGCCATGATGGTGGTGAGGTCGCAAGCAAGATGGCGGTCGAAGTCGTTTTAGATGCGTACCGTAAGGATTCTAGCGATATTGGAACTCTGTTACCCATTGAAAAATCGATGGAAAAGGTGATTTATAAGGCGAACAATGATGTCTATGAATTAAGCATGGCCTCGGTTTCTGGGGAGGCCCTACATCGAGATCCTGATAGATCAAATATGGGTACAACAGTTACGGTCGCGATTCTTTCGCGTGGCAATATAACAATTGGTCATGTTGGCGATAGCCGCGCGTATCTGAAAAGAAAAAGAAAGTTGGATTTGCTAACAGAAGACCAGAATCTTGCCGCGGAGCAGCTACGGGAGGGCGTCATTTCTTCGGATGAACTTCCTGATCATCCCTTACGCAATGTCTTGACCCAAGCGGTTGGTACCACTGAGACAGTGAAGCCGTTTGTGCTGACGAAGAAAATCCAGTCGGGAGATACACTGCTTCTTTGTTCAGATGGTCTCTATCAGGTAGTAAATGATGCGGTTTTATTGCAAATGATTGGTGGGTCAAAGGAGAGCCAAAAGGTTGCGGATCAACTTGTGCAAAAAGCCATCGAAAGCGCAACTGCTGATAATGTAACTGCTCTTGTGGCATATATAACCAGTTGAAGCTGTTTTAATCTAGTCGTTGAAAGGTGCTGTTTTAACCACCCAAATTCAGGCCTCCATCAACGCTTATTGTTTGGCCCGTGATGTAGTTGCCAGCTTTCGATGCGAGCATGACGGCAAGTAAGCCGATTTCTCGTGGGTGCCCTGCTCGGTTTAGTGGTGTATGTGTATTTAAGATTGGATCATCTAGGTAATCATCTAAAGTTTGTGGCCATGTATCTGGAAAGAAACCTGGGGCGATGCAGTTTACTTGAATATTCGGAGCCCATTCTAATGCCAAACTTTTCGTGAAATTGTTTAAACCTGCCTTTGCGGCATTGTAGGCGCTGTTTCCAGCAGTACCTCGCGCCCCCCCAAACGATGATATAAAGATCATTTTCCCTGTTTGTTTTTCGAGAAGGTGTGGACCAATAGAACGGGCAAGGTAAAATGCTGAGTTCAAATTGATGTCTATAACTGAATGCCAAATTTCATTTGTATACTGCTCTGGGGTGCGATCCTTGTTATCCGCTGAGATTGAACCTTGGATACTATCCCCAAGAGTTGATATCACGATGTCAACGGTTTTCAATGTTTTAATGGTCTCGTTCACTACTGAGTCAATTTGGTGTGGATCCAAAGCGTCACCGGCTAGTCCGACCGCTTTCTTGCCACGTTGCGAAGCTTCTAGAGTGAGCGCCTGAGTGGATTCTTCAGACAACGAGTTTATGACCATATTGACCCCCGCGTCTGCCAAGGCAATGACGATGCCACGGCCGATCCCACGTCCAGCACCTGTGACGAGCGCTGTTTTGCCTTCCAAGTCAAATTCTTTTAGTGCCGGCATGATACCTTCCTTTTTATAAATACTGGAATAATCTAGATTTGGCGCATTGCTTTTGAGCGCCACGCCCATATAACGAGGGTTAGGAGTCCAACACTTGCACTTATATTTGTTGAACGTATGGGCCCAAGTGTCTCGGCTACAAATCCGACAATTAACATTCCGATTGGCAGGGCGCCAATTGCCATGTTTACCATTCCCATCGCACGGCCTCGGATTTCATCCTTTACCGACAGGAGTATTATTGTTGCCTGCATAGTGCTAAAACCTGCTATTCCAAAGCCTGCCATCATCAGGCTGAGGACAGACAACGGGAAAGAGCGCGAAAACGAGAAAATTAGCAAATTCATGAATGCGAATATTGAGCCGTATACGTAATAAGCAGAATTCCGGTGAATATGTTTTCTAGATGCAATGAACATAGACCCTAATAAAGCACCGGCTCCTTGTGCTCCACCAAGAATTCCCATTAGTGTGGCGTTCACTTCGAGTACATTTTGTGCAAATACAGGAATTAATGGTGTGTAGGAAAAAAAGAACAAATTGACCAAAACAGTTATCCCCAACGTACCTATGGCTGCACGATTCTTCGCGATATCTTGCATGCCTTCTATAGTATTAGCAAGAGCTGTCAACAGGCTGAATTTTGTATTGACCGGGTATTTTGAGGGGCTCGTACGGCGGAGTTGCACGAAAGATACCAAGTACAAAAAAATGACTATCAAATAAGAACTGCCAGCGCCCGCTGTCCCCAATGGTACAAAATCGACGAGCGCGCCCCCAACCCATGGTCCGATCATCATGGCACCCGTCATACTCATACTTTCGAGTGCTAAAGCAAAGGGTAAATTTGATCGGTTTACGATGTCTGAGACAAAAGTTCGCCTTGCGGCCATATCTAATGTGTTTGATAAACCTATGAATCCCGTTAATGCCAAGATATGCCATGCTTGTATAAGGCCAGTAAGGATGAGCATCGTCATGGAGAGGGCGAACGTTAGATTCAGTAAGTGGATTGTGATCAGAATACGTCGTCGGTCAAAACTATCTGCAATGAGACCACTAAACACTCCTAGAATCAGCATTGGGGCAGACCATGCAACGCCCACCAACTGAGTTTGAAATGTGGATTCAGTTAGTTGTAGCACCAAATAACCCGCAATTATCACCCAGATCCAACGGCAAGAATGCCACGCCCAACCTGCAGTCCACAACAATTTATAATCTGGTTCATTTAAAACATCGAGAACCGGCCTACGGGCGGTAGCACGTTGGTTTTTCGACATTAAGTAGTCCTCAAGGGAGCTACTTGTTCTGTACCAAATTCAGCCAACGTTCGATGTAAGGCCATTGTTGCAGGTGGTAGCATTATTTTAAATTCAGACTGTTTAGTAGTGAAAATCATTGGAAGCACTTTCCTGAGTGTTGAAATTCGTAGGAGCTATTATTATAGATAGCGATTATATCTAACCCATAAGATTTTTGATTCCGTTCAGGCCCAAGTAATATCCGTAAATACCAAATCCGTAAATAGATCCTTCACAACTTGACTGCACCTTCGATGTGACTCCTCGCGAGGTGGGGTTAGACATGTGGATTTCAATCACTGGAATGCTGAGGTTGTTGATTGTTTCAGGAATCCGACCATCTGATTGTGTATATCCTGCCGGATTTATTAGTGCTGCATCAACTTCATTACTTTCTACTGCTAATAACTGTGTAATAATTTCATGTTCAAAGTTTGAATGGAAAATCTCGACAATAATCCTTAAATCCTTAGCGTAGCGATAAATCTCATCATTAATGTCATCTAAAGTCGCATTACCAAATAATGCTATTTGATCCTCTGTCTTACCACGCAAGTGCATGTCAGCACCTTGTATTACAAGAACCCTTGTCATTTTTGGTCCCCCTGATGTTGTAAATTTGGTGTAACTTGTATCCTAGAAGACCCTGAATTAAAAAATCGATCGGCTTTAAATGTGTTGCGAACAGGCTTGAGTTACGAAAGAGCGATATAACAAAATATAGTCGCTGGCCGACACGGATGCCACCGCATTGTTTTAGCGCCTTAATGCAGCAATTTGAAAGCGATCGGGCTTGAAGCTATCAGCAAAGAACGTAGATTGGCATCACCTTTTTAGTGCGCGCTTCCGCAGTTTTTATTGCTCATCATCGTCATTATCATCATCATCTTCTAAAGATTCTAGTGATAATGGTTCTTCCTCATCACTGTCGGAGTCTTCATTATCTTCGTCGTTTTCGCCACCGTCTAACTCAGCGCTTTCATCTTCCATAGCCGCTCTTAATTCGCTTGCTCCGTATTCATGTATAAGCGAGTTTTTGGTATAAGCACGAAACCCCTCGGTACGGTAAGAGGGAAATGAAATTTGTCCGATTTGGTTCGGATCTTGATACGTTTCTTTCAAAATTACCCGTACTTCGTCGGTTGTAACCGTGACGATCCCTGCAGAATATTGGTTCCCGCCCAACATCAGCCTTATAACACGCATAGCAAGTTTGGTGTCAATGCTGCCAATATATTCTCCACTATGATTTTGCAGTTTCAGCTTGTTCTCTTCCATTATTATTGAGACATTCTCTCCACCTGCAAGACGCTGCAAGACGTTCTCTTCCCCTATTTCAGCGAGGGTAGTGACAATTGCTTTCCCTGTTTCTTCAAGGAACAAGCTCGGAATCGGTGCTGTAAGTGGATTTCTCTTTGGCTTAGTCCGCTTTCTCTTTGGCATCGCCATCAATACCTTCAAATGTTCAAGGTTGCGGCGAGCAATGGGATTGGTTGGCACAAGTTCTTGCGTTTTTTCAAATGACGCGGTTGCAGCTTCATGATCTCCTAGTTCTAAATGTGCTTTCCCTAGTCGGTTGTGAGAATCTACGTCATCAGGAAAATGCGTGAGGAGATATTCATTTGTTTCAATCGCATCACGCCACTTGCCAGTCAATGCTTGGTTAATGGCTTTTTGGGAATATTCCCAGTACATTCGAGCGCGGTTCTCTGTTCCATTGTAGGTCATCTACAAACTCCTTAGGTTCTTATCAAATAGGCTTATTTTGTATGTGGCGTTTCCAAGCTTTATCAAGATTAATACTTCAAAGGTATCTTTTTATGCTCGACCATTGTACACATATCCATTACGACGTCGAGTCCTGCATCCCGCGCTATAACAGCAGCCTCGTCATTAATTATACCTTCCTGCATCCAAATCATTCCTGCTTTTACTTTGATGGCGTCTTTCGTTATTGGAATAATCGCATTTGGCCGGCGAAAGATGTCAACTATATCAATCTGTTCCTGAACAGACAACAAGCTTGCGTGACACTTTTCTCCTAAAACCATTTGGTCAGTCAAGGCAGGATTTACTGGCACAATCTTATACCCAACCGATTGAAGATATTTGCCGACTTCATGGCTGTCACGGTCAAGGCGATCTGAAAGTCCAACAATTGCGATAACTCTTGCTTCCTCTAATATTTCTAAGTGTCGCAGCATTTTTCTCCTTGTTCCAATAAGTAGATTGCGTGGATTTAAACCCCAACTTCTTTAACAAAAGTAGGCATGTTTAAAAAAACTCATTTATAAGCTCCTACCCAATATCGCCATCGAATCATAATGGCATCTTTTATCATTTCCAACGAATGCTGCAACGGTTTAACTCGACTTTCTTCTCCATACACCCATGTCACGGGCACCTCATTAATAGTAAGACGTTTTCTTTCTGCGAGGAACAACAATTCAACATCAAAACCAAATCCATTTGTTTTCTGTTGGTTGAAAATCTCTTGTGTCGAAGATTTTCGAAACAACTTAAAGCCACATTGCGTATCTTGAAATTTCAAACCAGTCAGAACCTTGACCAGTCCGTTAAATGTTCGACCCATGATGTGCCGATATGGTGGCTCACCGATTCTCTGAGATCCCTCAACTTCTCGTGATCCGATTGCGATATCAGGCCGTGGTTTTGAGTTCAACAAGTAATGTACATCGTCAATTGGTACCGAAAGATCTGCATCACTTAAGAGCATGTAGTCTCCGTTTGCTTCAAGCATGCCATGTTTCACTGCATGGCCTTTGCCACGGTGTTTTAGTTTCACAATTTTAATACTTCGTTCGTTTCGTTTTGCCTCCTCGATCACTTTTAACGTGTCATCTGTGCTGCCATCGTCAACAACAATAATTTCGGTTTTAAAAGGATTGGCGTCACAAAAATTCGCGATATGCTCCAAAGTCTTTGGTAATCGATACTCTTCATTGTATGCAGGTATGATGATCGAAAGATATGTGTGATCTTTTTTATCAGCCGGCATCTTGATTTATGATTCTTCGATGTCTGCTTCAAGTTCAAAGGCAGAATGAAGGGCGCGAATAGCCTTTTGCACGCCTTCTTCATGGATTATGCATGTAATACGGATCTCTGATGTTGTGATCATTTCGATATTCACCCCAACTTTATTCAAGCATTCAAACATGGTGCTTGCATAACCGGGTTGACTCTGCATACCAGCGCCTACAACACTAACTTTGGCTAAGTTTGTATTGCTAGTGAGGCTGCTTGCGCCAATTGTTTTGGTGATCGGATTTATTACTGCTAAGGCTTCATCTAGAGATGATCGCTCCACTGTAAAAGAAAGGTCAGTAAGTTTATCTACGCTGCTATTTTGCACAATTATGTCCACACTGATGCCTGCATCTGATAGAGGGCTAAAGATACTTGCAGCGATTCCAGGGTGGTCAGGAACACCCAGAATTGTGACTTTAGTTACGTCCAAATCATGAGCTATCCCTTTAACTTTATCCTTCATCTCCATATTACGCCCTCCGTGTATAAGCGTGCCCTGTTTTTCAGTAAAACTGGAAGCAACAAGTATTGGTACATTGTAGACCCAAGCGAGTTCAACAGCTCTTGAGTGTAAGACGCGCGCTCCATGATTGGCCAATTCAGCCATCTCTTCAAAATTCAGTTCGATTAGTTGTCTGGCTTTTGGTTCTATCCTTGGGTCTGCAGTGTATACACCTTCAACATCAGTGTAAATTTCACATACATCCGCTCCAAGTTTGGCTGCTAATGCAACCGCTGTCGTATCCGATCCCCCTCTTCCAACCGTCGTGATATCTAACCCTTCGGATATTCCTTGAAATCCAGCAACGACTACTATTTTCCCAGTTTCTAGGTTTTCATGAATTCTAGAGGGATCAATCTCTTGTATCTGGGCACGTCTATGTTCTCTAGTCGTTTGGATACCCGCTTGGTTTCCGTCAAGGCCAATAGCATCGTATCCAATAGCTTTCAGGGCCATTGTGAGAAGTGCTGTCGAGACTATTTCTCCTGTTGACAAAAGCATGTCCATCTCGCGTGGTGGTGGAGCGTCTGTGAGTTGATCAGCTAGAACGGTTAAAGTGTCTGTAGAGTCCCCCATAGCTGACACAACAACTACGACTCCATCGCCAGTGTCTTTTCGATCTGCTATTCGGCGTGCCACACTTTTTATACGGTCTGGTGTCGCTACGGAAGAGCCTCCATATTTTTGTACGATAATTGACAATTTTCTTATCTCTCTGTTACCTGAGTTCCTATCTTATCTATGGCCAGAATCTGAGTAGTTCCTACTAATCCCTCTTCTTTAGCTGAGCGTTGCATGTTTTGTGCAATTTGCCGCTCATTGTCGATTGCAATGGCTGTAACTGTGGATCCCGCTCCCGAAAGGAATGCTCCTACCGCTCCGGCGTCCGTCGATGAGGCAATAAGTGAATTAAGGCCAGGGAGGAGTTGTGTTCGATACGGTTGGTGCAATCGATCTTCCATCGCCGTTTTTAGATCTTGCCATTTGCCTGTCCTCAAGCTATTGATAAGCAATGCGACTCTTCCTAGGTTGAATATTGCATCTTCCCGATCAACTTCTCGAGGTAGAATGGCTCTTGCATGTTCAGTTGGCATTTGTGATTCGGGCACGAAAATCACCACACTTGGGTTTCCCTCTATCAGGACTTCTGAAGTTATGACTTCTGGTCCTTGTCCACTTTGTATAGCAATCTGGCATCCTCCCAAGAGGCCGGCTGTTACATTGTCAGGATATCCTTCGATCTGAACAGCGAGTTGCAAAAGCTCTTGGTTCGCCAAAGGATTGCCCTCCATCACGTTTGCCGCAATAAGGCCTCCTAACGTGGCGGCACCGCTGCTGCCAAGCCCACGAGCTAAGGGTATTCGATTAATACAATCAATGTTCATTTTTTGGACCGGCCTCCCGATGGTTTCAAAAAACCTCTTAGCTGATTGGAAAATGAGGTTTTCATCATCGGTTGAAAGTTCAGCACTACCTTCACCTTGAATCCGTATTTTGTTGCTTTCACTGGGCGTAACAGAGAGCTCATTGTAGAGATTCAGAGCGATTCCAAGGCAATCAAATCCAGAACCCATATTGGCAGAGGTAGCAGGGGTGCGAATATGTAAAAATTTTGATGCCATAGAACAGTTGCTCCATTAACCGCAGATAGAAAAAGAATTATAACAATGGTTTATCTAAGAAGTAATATAAACTATAATCGTTGCTCGGTGTTCTATTCATGATCTGTTTCCAGAACATCACTTATATCGGGGAGTGGCCCAGCTTGGTAGGGCGCCGCGTTCGGGACGCGGAGGTCGGGGGTTCGAATCCCCCCTCCCCGACCAACATGAGAGGATTGTTGTGGTCTTGAATATAAAGCGCCAATTTATGAGTGGATGTTGAAAATCAAATCTCTTTAATTTCCCGAATTCTCTGGACAAGGGTTGGTAAAACTTCACCAGTTGGCCCATTAATGGTGAGGTCACAGATTTCGCTGAGAGCGGACCCCTCCGTATTAATTTCCAAAATTTGAGCACCATTCTGTTTTGCTAAAGATGGAAACGCTGCTGCCGGATACACGACTGCAGACGTCCCCAATAGAAGCATACAGTCTGCCTTTAACGTCTCTTGCTGGCAGACATGCATGACGTCTGTTGGTATCGGTTCGCCAAACATTACGGTGTCTCCCTTTACGATGCCACTACATTCTGGGCAATGCGGTGGAACATTTTCAAGATCCGCATCTATTTCGTTCTTTTCGAACCGCATGTTGCAGTCAATACATCGCAATAAGGTTCTATTTCCATGAATTTCGGCTACATTTGTATGGCCCGCAGCTTTGTGCAAGTTGTCCACATTTTGAGTAATTATATGTTTCAAAATGCCCATCTTTTCCATTTCTACTAAAGCGTAGTGGCCTGGATTAGGAGTTGCTGTTTCAAATGCTGCTGCCTCAGGTCGCGGTTGTTCAGTTAGGCGATTTACCCACCATTGTTTTGGATCTTGTAGTAATTGTTCGTACCCTCTGTTATCGGGTTCTCCATACTTAGTCCATAGTCCTCCTTTGCCTCTAAAAGGAGAGATACCGCTCTCCACTGACATACCTGCGCCAACTAGAGCAACAACATATTGTGATTCACATATTAATTCTGCAGTTTGATCGATTATGTGTTCTATCTGTTCCGATAAAGAGAAATCCATGCTGCCACTCCTAACTAGCTGTGGAAACTTTTCCTATCCTAGGTCACGAAATGAGTAAATGAGTACAAAACCTAATAAATACTAAGTACTCTCAGAATAAATTTACGTGAATGTAACATGAATGTAGCACACGCGAAACATTCAACCTGTATGTTCAACTCTCCAATACGTTAAGTTGGAGCAGGTTCCTTTAGGAAAAATTTCGGAAGACAAGGAGAAATTATGGACAGTGGACACACTGCTTGGGTACTAGTTGCATCTGCTTTGGTGTTTTTTATGACACCCGGGCTCGCGTTTTTCTATGGTGGGTTGGTGCGAGCAAAAAATGTGGTTAATACGATCATGTACAGTTTTATGTCTATCGCCGTTGTGAGTATTGTCTGGGTTCTTTGGGGCTACAGTCTTGCATTTACCGATGGCGGCGGATTGAACCAATGGGTTGGAGGCTTTAGCGCTTTTGGGTTGAGTGGTATCGGCGTTGATGCTGATGCCGGTGGATTTCCAGAATTGGCATTCATTTGTTTCCAACTAATGTTTGCGATTATTACTCCTGCACTCATAACAGGAGCATTCGTTGAGCGATTCAAATTTACTACCTATTTGGTTTTCCTTGTGTTTTGGATAACGCTCGTTTACGCACCCGTTTGTCATTGGGTGTGGGGCGGAGGTTGGATCGCTGATCTTGGTGCACTTGATTTTGCCGGAGGTACGGTAATTCATGTGAACGCTGGTATAGCTGCTGTTGCGGCGGCCATGCTCGTTGGGAAGCGAAGAAATCCAGGAGTCGAGCCACACAATGTTCCATATGTTGTTTTGGGGGCTGCGATTCTCTGGTTCGGATGGTTTGGATTCAATGCAGGTTCTGAACTTGCAGCTGATGGTGTCGCAGCGAGTGCATTTCTTGTAACGAACACAGCGGCGGCGGCGGCGGCATTAACGTGGGGAATCATTTCACAAATACGGACAGGTAAAATGGGTGCTGTTGGTGTCGCAACGGGCGCAGTCGCTGGCCTGGTTGCCATTACACCTGCATCTGGGTTTGTTGGGATATATGGAGCACTGGCGATTGGCATTGGCGCTGGGGTCATATGCTTTATCTGCCTTGAATTAATGGAACGATCTGGCCTTGATGATGCTCTCGCCGTTTTTGCTGTTCACGGTGTAGGTGGCGCATGGGGTGCAGTAGCGACAGGCATATTCTGCACTGCAGCTATAGGTGGGACCGCAGGACTAATTGATGGAAACGCAGGGCAGGTTGGTATTCAGGTTGCTTCTGTCCTAGCGACTACTGCGTACTCTTTTGTTTTGACAATAGCGATACTGTTTGTTTTGGATAAAGTCCCGGGACTTGGCCTTCGAGTTTCTGAGCCTGATGAAGATGTTGGTTTAGATCTGGCTGCTCATGGTGAACGAGGAACAGTGGGTGATGGTGCTGATTAGCACGAACTGAAAAGTAGTAGCAGTAAAGATTCTAGAATGTATTGTAGTTAAACCGGTTCCAGATACCTTTGGGGTTTTCCTGGAACCGGTGGTTGAATCAGGATTTGTACAGAGGTTCTGCAAGGAGGTAAGGGGAGATGCTTAAAGTTGAAGCTATAGTTCGTCCGGAGAGGGTAAACGAAGTTGTCGCAGCATTACAAGATGCAGGCTGCCGCGGTTTTCATTATGAGAACATAACTGGTCAAGGTATACAACAGGGTGTTGAAGTTGTTACTGGGCGGGGTGGTCGAGTAGCGTCTCGTGCTGCTATGCCCAAAACTTTAATCGTAACGGTTATTTCAGATGACATGAAAGAGGCAGTTATTGAAGCGATTGTTTCTTCCGCACGCTCCGAAGGAGAAGGCGCGATCGGTGATGGAAAGATTTTTATAAGTGAGATTTCGGATGTCGTTAGAGTGCGAACTGGCGAAAGAGGACAGGACGCGCTTTAACCCGCGAATTATCTTGGTGAGGTTGCAAGAAGCGACGAAAAACGGTTCAATGTCACTAAGGTTCTAGTGCGATCATTAAACGGAGGTGAAGCGTGGTATATAAGGCAGAATATTTGTGGTTGGATGGAACGACGCCATCGGCGCAGATAAGATCGAAAACTAAAGTCATAGCTGATGGAGAAGCGCCGCCTATTTGGGGTTTTGATGGGTCAAGTACACAACAAGCAGCCGGTGAGAGTTCTGACGTCGTTCTTAACCCGGTTCTTACAGTTCCTGATCCGATTCGTGGCGGGAACAACGTTATTGTGATGAACGAAACATTGTTGCCTGATATGAGTCCCCACCCTACAAATACACGAGCTGCATGTGCAGCGGCAGCAGAAAAATTTAGTAGTTTTGATACGTGGTTCGGAATTGAACAGGAATACACGTTCTTTCAAGGTAGGGACCCGTTAGGTTGGCCAGAGGATGGCTTTCCGGCTCCTCAAGGAGACTATTACTGTGCGGTCGGTTCTGAAAACATCTTTGGCCGGGATATTGTTGAGGAGCATATGGATGCCTGCATAGCTGCAGGTTTGACAATAGCTGGTATTAACGCAGAGGTTATGCCAGGCCAATGGGAATATCAGATTGGTCCTGTGGGTGCGCCGCAAGTTGCCGATGAGCTGTGGATTGGTCGGTGGTTACTAGCAAGAATCGCAGAAAATTATGGGGTGACCGTTTCTTTAGACGCGAAACCTGTAAAAGGCGATTGGAATGGCGCTGGTTGCCACACCAACTTTTCTACCAAACAAATGAGAGAAAATTACGCAGCATGTGAAGCGGCAGCGGAAGCACTTGGGGCAAATGCGGCGGAACACATAGCTAATTACGGAGCTGGGATTGAAGATCGGTTAACAGGTCAGCATGAGACCGCAAGTTATAAAGATTTTTCTTATGGGGTTTCTGATCGTGGGGCTTCGATAAGAATTCCATGGCAGGTTGCTAGAGATCAAAAAGGGTATATAGAGGACCGACGCCCAAATGCCAATATGGATCCGTACCTTGTAACTCGTTTAGTTATTGATACTGTCTGCGGAGCTGCCAGTAAATAAATCTCTGGACTTCGAATCGGGTAAATAATTGAAATTGATTGTGTAGTTTTCATGGGTGGCAGTTAACGGGATAGCTCAACCTGCTGCCCGAACGAAATCTTTGACACAAATTTCACAATCGCCATATACTGTGGGGCAACGCTTTAATTGTGAGCGCTGCCCCATTGCTATCAAATCAGGGGTAAGGAGGAGGCCCTAAGCGACATGGCAGCCATTCAAGACCGTGAACAGGCTAAGGAATTCGTTTTACGAACAGTAAAAGAACGCGATGTGCAATTTATTCGCCTCTGGTTTACTGACGTTAGCGGAACCTTAAAGGGTTTTGCAATCATGCGCGAGGAATTGGAGGAAGCGTTAAACGAGGGGTTTGGGTTTGACGGATCATCAATTGATGGTTATGCGCGGAGTGATGAAAGCGATATGATCGCCCTGCCAGATCCAACGACATTTTCTCTTCTGCCATGGCGACCTCAAGAGCGCGGAGTAGCTAGGCTATTTTGCGATATCCTCTTACCTGATGGAGCACCTTTTACTGGTGATCCACGATACGTTTTGAAAAAGAATCTTGAGAAGGCTCGTGAAAAAGGATTTACCTTTTACGTTGGTCCAGAAATGGAATATTTTTATTTGAACAGCCCTGATGATCCGACTCCGGTCGACGCGGCAGGATATTTTGACCAGGATTCGCTTGATTTGACAACTGACCTTCGCCGAGACACGGTCCTGAATTTAGAAGAGATGGGTATTGGCGTAGCTTATACGCATCATGAAGTTGCTCCTGGACAAGAAGAGATTGTTCTCCGGCATACTGATGCACTCACTATGGCAGATAATTGCATGACCTATAAAGTTGTTGTGAAGGAAGTAGCGCGTCAACATAACGTGTTCGCGACATTTATGCCGAAGCCATTAGCGAATCTCAATGGCAATGGTATGCACACGCATCAATCTCTTTTTCGTGGAGAAACTAATGTTTTTTACGATGCTGACGAGGATCTGAATTTGTCTGCAATTGGGCGACATTATATAGCGGGCTTGTTGGAGCACGCATCAGGGATTACATCAATTACGAACCAATGGGTTAATTCATATAAAAGACTTGTTCCAGGGTATGAAGCTCCCATATATATCTCGTGGGCAAAAGTAAATCGATCAGATTTGATAAGGGTGCCACGTATCAAGCCATCAAGGCCGGATGAAATGCGTATCGAGTATCGTGCTCCTGATGCAGCATGCAACCCCTATCTTGCATTTTCTGTGATGCTTGCAGCAGGATTGGACGGTGTTGAAAGGGAACTCGATCCTCCTGAACCACTTACGCAAAATGCGTATGATATGAGTGATGAAACCCGGGTTGCGAAAGGTGTAAATACCCTTCCTGGGGATCTTATGCAGGCAGTTTTAGCTACTGAAGAAGATCCACTGGTACGTGACACATTAGGTGATAGTGTTTTTGAAAGTTTTTTGAAGAATAAGACGATCGAATGGGATACGTTTCGTCGACAGGTTACTGATTACGAATTGCAAAGGTACTTACCAGTTTTGTAATTTGTGTCTCATCATGAATGGATGGATAAAATTATTGTGAAAAAAGAAGATTCAATTAACAAGGAGTCGAGTGTGAAAAGGAATAGTTTCGAACATCTTTTCGCACCTAAAGGACTATATCGTTCGGCTTATGAACATGATTCGTGTGGCACTGGTTTTGTTGCACGGATATCTGGTGAGCCTTCTCATGATATTGTTGCAATGGCTGTTGAAGCAGTGATTAACTTGACTCATAGAGGGGCTGTTTCATCGGACGCTAAAACTGGCGATGGAGCGGGGATTCAGACACAAATACCCCGAAAGCTTTTCACGCGTGAAGCGAAGAAAATGGGGATTGATTTAACTGATAAAGACTTACTAGGTGTTGCGATGGTTTTCCTGCCTAACCAGGATGAAAAACTGCAACAACGGTGTGTTGAAATCATTGAAGAGTCAGTGGCAGATTATAATTTGAATCTAATTGGCTGGCGGGTTGTACCAGTGAATCGTTCCGTTCTTGGGGATCAAGCTCTGGAAACTTGTCCTGACATACGTCAAGCGTTAATAGTTCCAAATTCTGACTTAGATTCCGTGTCGTACGAACGCGCATTGTATTTCGCCCGGAAAAAGATTGAAAGAATTGCGATAGCAGAACAAATTGCGGATCTCTATATACCTTCGATGTCCCAGTATTCTTTGGTCTATAAGGGGTTATTTGTTGCGCCTCAGCTTAAGGGGTTTTACGAAGATTTGACTGATCCAGATTTTGAATCATCTTTAGCACTTTTCCACCAGCGATATTCAACGAATACCTTTCCCACTTGGGATCGTGCTCAACCGATGAGATATCTGGGCCATAATGGTGAGATAAACACTATTCAGGGTAATCGTAATTGGTTGCGTGCTCGCGAGCCTGAATTGAGCTCGCCGTTACTGAGCGAAAACATTGACATTTTGAAACCAGTGACGTTTGACGAGACGAGTGATTCAGGCAGTTTGGACCATGCTCTAGAGTTACTTGTGATGTCGGGACGTGACGTCTTGCATTCGATGATGATGCTTATCCCAGAGCCATGGGAAAATATGCCTAATATGGATCCTGCTTTGAAAGCTTTTTACGAATACCACGCGAGTTTAGTGGAACCATGGGATGGGCCGGCTGCTATCAGCTTTACTGACGGGCGTATCGCTGGCGCTATTTTGGATCGAAATGGATTGCGGCCTGCTCGCTACAAAGTTACAAGGGATGGCCTTGTAATCATGGCCTCCGAAGTTGGGGTTGTTGATATTCCTGATAACGAAGTGATCGAGAAGGGCCAATTGGGACCGGGTCAAATGATTGCTGTTGATACAGCCAATCAACAGTTCCTAAGAAATGAAGATATTAAGAATTCTGCGGCGCACCGCCAACCATACGCTCAATGGGTTGGTCAGCACCAGGTAAAACTAGAAAGCCAAGCAGATCAACAGATCGATGGTGTTAAAGAAACCCAAGGTAGCGAGGCACTTTCTTTAGAACCTGTCCAAAGAAGGCAGATGTTTGGCTACACTGCTGAAGAGTTAAACATGGTTATTAAACCGATGATTTTGGAAGGAAAAGATGCGACATTTTCAATGGGTGATGATACGCCCTTAGCAGCTTTATCTTCGCTAGAGCCAATAACGTATAGTTACTTCAAACAAAAGTTTGCTCAGGTCACTAACCCCGCCATAGATAACTTGCGAGAAACTGTTGTAATGTCTAGCTACAATTTTTTGGGCGCGCGCCGTAGTTTTCTCGAGGAAAAGCCTGATGCGGCCAAACTTATACGTGTTGAGAGTCCGGTGCTCACAGATAATGAATTGGCGATGCTCCGTGATCTTTCTGACCCTGCATTTCAATCGATAACCATTCCCATTAATTTCGAGATTTCTGATGGAGATCTTGGTTTGCAGAATGGGCTCAGGGATTTGTGTGAGACTGCATTAGAAGCGATTGATTCTGGAAAATCATTAATAATATTGAGTGATCGTGGAACGAACGCTACTCATGCTCCTATTCCGATGATGATCGCCGTTGGAAGATTACATCATTTTCTTATTGATCATGGGAAAAGGATGAGGGCGAGCATTATTGCAGAAACAGCCGAACCACGTGATATACATCATTACGCCGCTCTTGTCGGGTATGGAGCCAACGCAATCAATCCGTACATGGCGTTTGAGATTGTAACGGAGCTGTTTGAAAAGGATGAAATTAAAGATTTTGAAACGCCTCAGCAAGCAATCTTGAAATATAGAACCTCGGCATCAAAAGGCATATTAAAAATTATGTCGAAGATGGGTATTTCTACGGTAACAAGTTATAGCGGAGCACAGATTTTCGAGGCGATTGGATTGGATGAAGACATCATTGATCAGTGCTTCAGAGGTACACCATGCCAATTTGGTGGGATGGGGTTGAACCAATTTGCAGAGGATGTTTTGAAACGCCATTCTAAAGCAATGGATGTACCTAAAACCGGTAAGAAACGACTTGAAGATATAGGTTTCATAAGATTTCGTCGAAAAGGCGAGTACCACGGGAACAATCCACAAGGTGTTCGTGCTTTGCATGCAGCTGTTTTGAATGGCAATTATGATGATTACAAAGTGTATTCAGAAATGATTATTAACCGACCGTTGACCTCAATCCGTGATTTAATGGGTTTCAAGAGTGATCGGAAGCCTGTTTCTATTGATGAGGTTGAGTCTATAGAGTCGTTGCGTCGACATCTAAATACCGGTTCCATGTCTCTCGGGGCCCTCAGTCCGGAAGCTCACGAAACGATTGCGTTAGCGATGAATTCAATGGGCGCAGCGAGTGCTACGGGTGAAGGTGGCGAAGATCCGGTTAGATATCGGCCACGGTCTGATGGGCTTAATGGTAGCAGTAAGATCAAACAAGTTGCATCTGCGAGATTTGGTGTAACACCTGAATACCTTGCGATGTCAGAAGAGCTTGAGATTAAGATTGCCCAAGGTTCTAAACCTGGTGAGGGTGGGCAATTGCCTGGACATAAAGTTGTGACTCATATCGCACATATTCGTCATTCGCAACCAGGAATCACATTGATCTCACCACCTCCGCATCATGACATATATTCGATTGAAGATCTTGCACAACTGATTTATGACCTTAAGATCGCTAATCCACGCGCATATGTGACCGTTAAACTTGTCTCTGAAGCTGGTGTTGGTACGATTGCTGCGGGAGTCGCAAAAGGATTTGCAGATAAGATTGTTATAAGCGGGCATGCCGGTGGCACTGGCGCTTCTCCGCTTTCCTCGATTAAGAACGCAGGGACTTCATGGGAGTTAGGTGTTGCTGAGACACAACAAGTGCTCGTTATGAACGATCTTCGCGGGCGGGTTAGGTTACGAACAGATGGTGGATTTCAGATTGGTAGAGATGTTGTCGTTGCAGCAATGCTTGGCGCCGAAGAATATGGGTTTGGGACTAATGCGCTTATTGCAGCAGGTTGTGAGATGGCGCGGCAGTGTCATCTTGATACTTGTCCTGTTGGCGTTGCGACCCAGAGGGAAGATCTTCGCGGAAAATTTAATGGAACAGTTGAATCCATTGTTCATTACTTCACCTTTGTGGCTCAAGAAATTCGCGAAACTTTAGCAGACCTTGGGTACAAAAGCCTTGACGATATCATTGGGCGTTCAAATTTATTGACTCCATCTACGAGAGATGACATCGCAGAAATTGCTCGTACTGTAGACGTTCGTCCCATTATTGCTTTGGCTGATCCGACTGGTTCAAGGCCCATCAAGAATAATCAAAAGAGGAATGATCGTGGAGAGGTGCCTCTAGACGACCGAATCTTGAAAGATATTCAGCCGACTTTGGATGACAAGAAGCAGTCAAAGTACGAATATAACATTCATAACACAGATAGGACTGTAGGTGGTCGGGTTGGTGGTGAACTATCAAGGAAGTACGGTTCTGATGGATTGCCCGAAGGTACTGTTGATTTACAGTTCATAGGAACTGCAGGTCAAAGTTTCGGGGCCTGGTGTGCTAACGGCATGCGATTGACTCTTGTTGGAGAGGCAAATGATTATGTCGGAAAGGGCCTTGGTGGTGGAGAAGTGATTCTGAAGCCTTCTCCTGACGCGAATTTCATTGCACATGAAAATTCCATTATGGGTAATACTTGTTTATATGGAGCAACAGGAGGATACCTTTTTGCTGCCGGTCGTGCTGGAGAGAGATTCTGTGTGCGCGCGAGTGGAGTCCAAGCGGTGGTGGAGGGTGTTGGCGATCATGGATGCGAATATATGACGAGTGGTATTGCCGTAATTCTGGGTGAGACCGGTCGCAATTTTGGGGCTGGAATGTCTGGAGGAATGGCTTTTGTCTACGATCCAGAGAAACAATTTCCAAGTAGATATAATCCGGAAATTCTCGCTCTTGATCCTCTCGATGACCAAGAGGATATTGCGAAAGTAAAAGATTTGGTTGAACGCCACACTAACTATACTGGATCAATTCGTGGTAAAGAGATACTGGATAATTGGGACTCAGCTGTAAAGGATTTCTGGAAGGTTATCCCGTTTCAGATCAAGGATCAGGGTATGTCAATTTCTGACGTGTTGAAAAAGGTTGAAGGGGCTGTTACATAAGAACAAAAGCAGCCGGTGAATTTTGCTCTTTGGCTGCTATTCGGAAAACCTATGTCATTGTTTCGTTTAATTCCTCACGCCGCATAAATTCGAGAGCTGCTGCACCGTCTTCCCAGTTGTCGTCGGGCCTCTGCTGGCGTTGGTTCTCCCAACCAAATACTTCATAGCCAAGTACATATCGTAGCGAACCTCGAACTGTGTCCTCAGGCCCGCGGGTGCGCATCATCTCCATCGCGCGGTAAATCCACTCGTCAGGTAGTTCAACAGTGACTTTCATTTTCCCCTCCATTTTTGAGGCATATGGATGCTCAGTATATCCTGATTGTATTTATCTTGCCTCACCTTGATGTTAACTGGTTTCAGTCATAATCTCTTATTTCCAGATTATCCATCGCTAAATGAACTAAACTTTCAACATCCAGATCTGCTTCAATTGGTTTAATTTGGGCTTCGTTCGAGCGCGTTACTGGGTGTTTGGGCACGAATAGTGTACAGCAATCTTGATCTGGCAGTATAGATATGGGATAAGTGCCGATATTCATGGCCTGTTGAATTATTTCAGTTTTGTCCATGCCGATTAAGGGTCGGAAGATCGGTTTTTCGGTTACAGAATCGACCACTGTTATATTCTCCAAAGTTTGAGATGCGACTTGTCCAAGACTTTCTCCAGTGATTAATGCTTGTGCTTTTTCTTGCAACGCGATTTGTTCAGCGATTCGTACCATGAAACGTCGGTAAAGAACCACTCGATAGGCTGGGGGCGCTGAAACGATAATATGTTTTTGTACTTCTGCAAAAGGTACTAAGTATAGACGGGATTGCCCTTGATATTCATTCAGTACTTCTACTAGCTCAATCGCTTTGTCACGTGAAGACCCGTCTACTAATGGGAACGCATGGAAATGTATAAATACTACTCGACATCCACGTTTCATCATTCTTTGCGCAGCGACTGGTGAGTCGATTCCACCTGACAGCAGAGTACCAACCTCTCCACCTGTACCCAC
>CEUS01093805.1_pt1 | contig 19245 bp, 19 predicted proteins | sample 427031 | NCBI WGS metagenome assembly CEUS01 (sample SAMEA2622837, study PRJEB7988) | marine metagenome | biome: marine biome (ENVO:00000447); feature: marine epipelagic mixed layer (ENVO:xxxxxxxxx); material: "saline water (ENVO:00002010), including plankton (ENVO:xxxxxxxx)" | depth 140 m | reverse complement strand
AGCCAATAGCCGTCATTGATCCCAGGGCACACAACTACTTGTCCGTGAACTGTTATACCGTTGCATAACAGTTCTTGAAGCCATCTTAAGCTTGTAGCACCTCTACGGTTCCTCAACATCTCAGCTCTTTTTTTTGGATCAGTCGCATGAATGCTCACGTACAGAGGCGACAAACCTTCAACTAGCACTCTTTCTAAATCTGATTCGGTGAATCGTGTAAGCGTGGTGAAATTACCGTATAGAAAAGAAAGTCTGTAATCGTCATCTTTTAAATAGAGACTTTTTCTCAACCCTGGGGGAAGCTGATATATGAAACAAAACTCACAATGGTTGTCACAGGTGCGTACGCGATCAAAAAGCGCTCCATCAACTTCAATACCTAAAGGGACTCCTGTCTGTCTAGTGATTTCTACTTCACTTCGGATTCCACCTGAATCTATTTCGAGGGTAACTTGTGGTTCGTCAATCAATAATTGGTATTCGATTACATCACGTGGCACGCAGCCATTTATAGCCAATATCTGCTCTCCTCCTCTGATTCCATGTTGTTCAGCTGGCGAATTGGGAGAAACCGAAACAATTGTTGGGACTGACATAACTACAAGACTATCTAAGACCTGCCTGTGCAAAGTAAAGTTAACCCATGAACGTTGACCGAGTTCTTTTAGCTGAACCTAGAGGTTTTTGTGCTGGTGTAGAAATGGCTATCAAAGCTCTTACTTGGATGGTGAAAGCTTTTGACGAACCCGTCTACTGCTATCACGAAATTGTTCATAACAAACTTATTGTTGAACGCTTCGAGAAGCTCGGTGTTATTTTTGTTGATGACATTGACGATGTACCTTACGGTTCTCCACTGATGCTCTCAGCTCACGGCTCTGCTCCAGAGGTGGTTGAAAAAGCAGCCGAAATTTCTAGTTATATGGTCGATGCAGTTTGCCCTCTGGTAACTAAAGTTCATCATGAGGTGAAGATTCGTTCAAAGAAAGGCTTCCAGATCGTTTATGTTGGGCATGCAGGACATGAAGAGGCAGAAGGAACTATCGCTGTTTCACCTGATTCAATCCACCGTGTTGAAGAAGCTGAGGATGTTGACTCTCTGCCGGAACTGGGTGACAACGTAGCTGTTTTGGCTCAAACTACTTTGAGTCACCGTGATTGGGAGGGTGTTGTTTCTGCTGCAGAAAAACGCTGGCCGGATATTTGGTCGCCTGGGCGTAGTGATTTGTGTTTCGCTACCACTAACAGACAGGCCGCATTGCTTGATCTTGTTGGACACTGTGATTCGGTTGTTGTAATTGGTTCAAAAAACAGCTCCAACACAAGAGCTCTGGTTAAGTTGGCTGAAGAGGCTGGCTGTGAAAAAGTTATTTGGATAAATAAAGCTGAAGAGCTTCCAACAGATCTTTCTGGGGTTGTAGGTGTGACAGCAGGAGCATCTGCTCCGGACGAAGTTGTAAATGAGGTTGTTGAGGCACTGAACCCGGTTGATGGTGTTCATAATGTCAGACATACCCTGGAAGACGAGTATTTTCCTCCTCCGCGAAACATAAGAGATTTGCTTGGTGCTATTGAAAATTTCGCAAGATTAGGATTTGCTGCCCCATCTGAGAGTATTAAATTCGCAGACAAAAATATTGATGCTTCAGAGGTGCTTGAGAGTCTTAACCTTTCCTAAAGTTTGACAAAAGACGCTCTCTATGATTTTTCTGCTAAAAGAGTCTGAGCTTGATCGTAGGCTTCTTGCAGGGACTGTCTTAGCTGTTCTGTTAAGTCGTCAACTGCCTGTCTTGGGACACGTCCTTCGAACTCAGGTGGTAAGACAGGTTGTCCTACAACCATGAAAACTTTTGCAGGTCTAAAGAATCGAGCGCCATGAGGCATGGCTTTATCTGTTCCCGCTATTCCTAAAGGGATCAGAGGAACACCTGCTCTAGCGGCAACAAAAGCGGGACCTGAAAACATATTTTCGTCTTTGACTTTCGGACCAGATCGGCGTGTGCCTTCTGGGAACATCACAAGTGGTTCTCCGCGTTCTAGAACCTGTTGACAAGCTCTTAATGCCGCTCTGTCTGCGGTTCCTCTCTGAACCGGAAAGCAGCCCAGGACTCCAACGAACCACCCTCCGAGTCGATTATTCCAAAGTGATTCTTTGCCTAGAAATCTGACGCGCTGTTTGGTTATCAATCCTCCCAATGGGGAATCAATATATGAGCGGTGAACGGGAGAAAGAATATATGGGGTGTCTTTCGGTAATCGGTCTTTATTTACCGTGCTGAATCGGAAAAAAGTCTTAGCGACGATCCATGCCAGTGTCCAAAAAAACCTATAGGTAATCTTTTCTTTTACACCCATAGGTTTTCCGAGGTCTAATTCCATCTGAATAGCCCCAAAATCTCTTCTACTGTTTCTTCGACACCCATAAGGCTCGTATCCAGCTCTACTGCACCCTCAGAGCGCACCAGAGGGCTTGTAGAACGCCCTTTATCAGCCTCGTCTCTTTTTCTTATAGAATCTGCGACTCCGAGAGTGTCCACGCTTTCCTCTTGCCCGATACGCCTCTCAGCACGAATTTCTTCTGAGGCCGTCAAGTAAACCTTTACTTTCGCTTGGGGGAAAACCACAGATCCTATGTCGCGTCCTTCGACGACCCCTCCGCCCCTTTCTTCTACCCAGATCCGCTGCCTTTTGACCATTTCTTTTCTGACTTCTGGCATCGCGGCAACAGCGCTAACAGTCTCTGTGACTTCAGAGCTTCTTATCTCTTTGGTCACATCATGACCATTGACCACACAAATCCCATCAGTAAAATTAAAGTCCATTTCTTCAGCAACTTCCAAAACCCTTTGATCATCTCTAGTTTCTTCGCTCTGTTGAAGAGAGAGAAAAGCTACTGCTCTGTACATTGCCCCTGTATCTAAATACTCGAGGTTTAACCTTTTCGCCAAAGCCTTCGCGATCGTTGATTTTCCCGAACCCGCCGGACCGTCAATCGCGATAATTTTTTCGTTGGCTGAACTATTCATTTTCTTAATCTCTCCAGATCAGCTGCGAAATCTGGATAACTGGTTGACACAGCTTCCCATCCTGAAATTACTGTCGGTTCTGCAGAGACCAGTGCGGCAACAGCGCAACTCATAGCAATTCTGTGGTCTCCATGGGAATTGACTTTCCCTCCTGTGAGTTTCCCGCCTTTTACAATCAAGTCATCACCTGAAATCTCAGCATTCATCCCCATCGAACCTATTTCTGAAACTATCGTCTCGAGTCTGTTACTTTCTTTAACTCTGAGTTCACCTAAACCTTTGAAATGTGTTTCACCTTCAGCACAGGCCGCTGCGACAGCGAGTATGGGCACTTCGTCAATCAAACCAGGAATTTCCTTTTCTTCTACAACCGTTCCGACAAGTTTGCCGCTAAAACTAACATGCAGATCATTAGCAAGAGGATCCTGAGTTATATCTGCTCCCATCCTCTTTAAAACATCAATAAAACCAGTTCTTTCTCTTCCCGTGTAAACATTCTTTATAGACACTTTTGAACCTTCAAGTATTGCTGCACCGACCACCCAGAATGCCGCTTGAGATGGATCACCCATTACTTGATAGGTGAAAGAATCCGGTCGGCCTGGTTTCACGGTGACAGAATTATCGTTAATTTCAACCTCAAGACCCAATTCTTCAAACATTTCCTCTGTGTGAGCTCTAGTAGGAACATTTTCCACAATGGTTGTCTGACCCTGCGCGAAGAGCCCAGCTAACATCAGACATCCTTTCACTTGAGCACTGGGAACTTCCATATGGTATTCAATGCCTTTCAGATCGCCGCCATCTATCCTGAACGGTGCCATCCCATCGTTTTCGAGACATTCGATCACAGCTCCCATTTTTTCCAACGGTTCGATTATCCTCCCCATTGGTCGCTTCCGAATTGACCCATCACCATCAAGGGTTGTCGAGAACGGCATACCCGCAAGAATTCCTGACATTAAACGAATGCTTGTCCCTGAATTTCCTACATACAAGTTCTCATTGGGTTCTTTCAAGCTTCCGCCTCGGACGGTTAATGTTTTAGAGTCGTTTTCGGTAATTTGTGTTCCAAGTGAACTGAGAATATCGATAGTGTGCTTGACGTCTTGACCTTCATTTAGGTCATGAATTGTTGAAACACCATTAGCTAAAGAAGCAAGTATGAGAATTCGATGTGAAATTGACTTGTCTCCGGGAACATTGATATCTCCTGTGAGCAATGAACTGGGGTTTAATTCGAGCTCTGCCGTCACAATAAAGGTCTCAACGTCGGCCTGTAACCTCGGATCATTAAACCTCCGGAGAGTCTTTCAGCTAAATCTTTCTCAACGAGCAATACGACTACACCGCGGTCGCCTTCAGAAGAGTGGGTCATCTCGAGATCGAAAATGTTTACGTCCAATTCAGTAGCTAAAGAGGCTATTATGGCCAGTTCTCCGGGTTTATCCATAATTGGTACACGCACTTCAATTAGTTCAGAGGGTCTGGGGGCTCCAGTAGGGAGATTTATCCTTGCTTCTCTGGATGTGTTCAGGCGCTGCAATAGAGAGTCATTATCATGCTCATTTATCTCATCACGAACTTCCGTCAAGGCTGAAATGAATTCGTCTATCACTTCAGTTATTGCTTCGTGATTCTCAGCACAGATATCTGGCCATATCGTCGGGTTACCGGCGGCGATTCTGGTCATGTCACGGAAACCGCCTGCTGCTAGTCGTAGAACTGCGAAATGCTCTTCTGACCTGTTAGCTGCCAGTCCCATAAGTGTCGCTGCTGCAAGATGAGGAACATGTGAGACCATGGCCACCAACGAGTCGTGACGATTTGGACTCAGGGTTACTATTTCAGCCCCGAGTGAAATAACCACCTCCCTGACACGTTTATATGCTTCGTCATCGGTGTCTTCTGTTGGGGTGAGAACCCAGTTCGCGTCTGAGAACATTGCAGGATCTGCACCTCCTAAACCTTCTTGTTCTGATCCTGCCATCGGATGACCGCCCACAAATCTAGAGTCTTTTATCTCTTTTGCTATTGACGATTTCACACTTCCCACATCGGTGACAAAACCTTTGGGAGCAGTTGACAATGCTTCCTTCACCAAGTCAGGTATATCTCGCACAGGCGCTGCTACGAATGTTATTTCAGCTTCTTCGTCCCAACCTGTGGAATCTATTGCTCCGATTTCCTTGGCTTCAATTAAACGTTTTTCGTCTTCATCTACTCCGCTGACATTCCAACCTTGTTCTCGTAGTGCCATACCAATAGAGCCACCGATTAGACCCACTCCTACAATCATGGCCCGCTGGCTCATCAGTCTCTCCAAATCCTTTATTTAGGTTGCACTCAATTTTACCGCCTAGGTGTCGGTCAAAAGGAGTGATTTAAAAGTCAGTTATAAAAATCTTCAATCAGAATTTTACGTGTGGATTTTAATTCTTGCTTTGTTAGCTCACGAAAAGAACCAGGCGGAAGCGATCTGTCGACTATAGGTCCGATGCGTGACCGAACCAGCCTCACTACGGTATGTCCTACAGATTCACACATTCTCCTTATCTGCCTGTTACGACCTTCGTGTATTACCATCCTGAGTATTTTCTCATCAACTAAGGAAACTCTTGCAGGTGCTGTTATACCGTCTTCTAGTTCCACTCCTTGGCGTAACTCACGTATAGCGTTACGTGAAGGCCTTGCTTCTAATTGAACTAGGTATTCTTTTTCGATTCCAAAAGACGGATGTGTCAGGTAATGCGTTAGGTCCCCATCGTTTGTTAATAAAAGCAACCCTTCTGTATCAGCATCAAGGCGCCCTACTGGGAAAACTCTTGGGTGGTTTGGCACAAGGTCTATTACAGTGGACCTGTTCTGAGGGTCTTTTGATGTTGTGATAACTCCAATGGGCTTATTTAGCAAGTAGTAAACTAGATCTTCCCTAACGCCTATTTTTAAGCCGTCAACTTCAATCTGTGATGTTTCTGGGTCAACTTTGTCTCCTAATTCAGAAACTCTTCCATCGACGGTCACTCTCCGTTCGAGTATCAATTTTTCGCATGCTCTTCTGCTGCCTATTCCAACTCTGGCTAAAACCTTTTGAAGCCGTTCTATTTGTCTTGGTTCTTGCTCAAATCCTGAGCCAGACACCAATCAGCCCTCTTCGGTTGCAGGAATTGTCACCTCGTCAGCAACGACTCTCAGACTTCTTTCTAGAGCTTCAACCACTTCAGGTCCGGGCACGAATTCGCCCAGTGGTGGCAGACCTGCAACAGAATCTATGCCCATTCGCTCAAGAAATTCTTGTGTAGTTCCATAGAGAACAGCGTTCCCCGGTCCGGTGTCTCTGGAAACTTCATCTATTAGTCCTCGTTGTTGTAGGTTCCTCATCACTCCTTCGACATCCACTCCCCTTATAGCGGAAACTTGAGCTCTGGAAATAGGTTGCTTGTATGCAACAATCGCTAAAGTTTCCATAGCAGCTGCGGTTAAACGTCGACTTTGGCCCTCTAGGATGAAACGCTCCACCCACTGGGCTTGTTCAGGGTTACTTTGAAATCTATACCCTCCGGCTATACGGATGAGCGAGAACCCCAACTCGGCTTCAGTGTAGTGGTCGACCATTGAGTTGCAGATTCGTTCTATTTCGTCGACTTGGACTTCGAACAGTTGCGCAAAAATGCTGGGAGGAACCGGATCGATAGCGACCATCAAAATGGCTTCGATTGCTCTCCTGATATGAGCTTCAGCGTCTATGTCGCTGATCATTTTCAATTTCGCTTTTTCTTCTGACACAGTGTTATTCCTTAGCCTTCATATATGTCCAATAGGTCCATGTCTGCAATTTCTGTGTCTGAACACCAAGAGACATTTATCTCACCGAAAGAGTCAATTTGGTCTATTTCTAGAACTCCTTGTTTATAGAGTTCCAGGATCGCAAGAAATCTCACCACGATTTCAATGCGGTCTGTAAGACCTTTGGTTAGTTCCTTGAAACTCACTGAACCAGTTCTCGGCATTTCTTCTATTAGTTCTCTCACGGCTTCGACAACTGTTGCTTTTATAGGTGCTATATGCTCAGTGTTGACCGATATTGAAGGCCGTGGAGCTATAGCACGCAGACACGCTTCTCTTAGATCTTCTTTAGTTACTCCTTCGAGCAGGTCAGGAGTCAACGATAGAAAAGCTTCTTCAAGACCAGCTCGCCTAGGCCATGACAACGAAGCCTGTTGGGACAGTTCTCTAAGTTGTGATGCTGCTTCTTTGAAGGTTTTACATTCGACAAGTTTTGCTAGCAGTAGATCACGCTCTTCCCAAATTCCGAATTCATCGTCAGGGTCGATTTTGTTACCTGAAGGCAGAAGTCGCCGCGCTTTCAGTTCAACCAGAATGGCTGCAATTAGAAGAAACTCGGTCGCCAGTTCCAAGTCATATTCCTTCATGTTTTCGAGTTCTTCTAAGTAAGCGTCAACAATAGTAAGGAGAGAAACTTCGTACAGCTCAACTTCTTCGCGCAAAATCAGATCCAAAAGAAGATCAAACGGACCTTCATACACAGGTGTAGTTACAGTTACTGCCATCAACTACGACCATAGATGCTCATGAGCCTTGTTTACGGCAATTAAAGCCTAGATTTTCAAAAATTTGGATTAATTTTTTCCTTAAAAACACAATTTTTGAACAAACAATGAGAGAATTTAACAGTCGTTCAACTGATAGGAACTAGATATGGCTACGTACACCTGTGATTCATGCGGTATGAGTGTTAACGCTACTTGTGCTACGTGTGACACTCCTTTAGTAAACACCACCCTGACAAAAGATGACGGCTCCACTGTGCAGGTTTCCCAATGTCAAACCTCTGGGTGTGCAAATGAACACGGAAAAATCAAATCTCCTCTGTGCTGCGGCGCAGATATGTCGTGTTCGGTGGCATAAAGATACAAAAACCTGAGTATCTAATTTTTTTAAATAAACAGCATCACCATTGCCACCCAAGTACCTTTGAGGTGTGACTAGAGTTTTTTCAGGGATTAAACCTTCGGGAGCGGTGCAACTAGGCAACTATCTGGGTGCTTTACAAAACTGGGTTTCGATGCAAGATGAATCCGAAGCTGTTTATTGCGTGGTTGACCTTCATGCATTAACTGTCCCCCATGACCCTGATGAGCTCAGATCATCGACTCTTTCTTTAACCCAAATGCTTATGGCCGTAGGTCTTGACCCGGATCGATGCATCTTGTTTGTTCAAAGCCACGTTCAAGAACATGCTGAGTGTGCTTGGCTCATGGAATGCACTGCAGCTTTTGGCGAACTTAGACGAATGACCCAATTCAAGGACAAGTCAACTGGTAACGAATTCGTTTCTGCTGGTCTGTTCACGTACCCAGCTCTGCAAGCGGCTGACATTTTGCTATATGACACAAACCAAGTTCCTGTCGGAGAGGACCAGAGACAACATATTGAGCTGACAAGAGACATAGCGATCCGTTTCAACAGCCGCTTCGGTGACACTTTTACGGTTCCTGAAGCCATAATTCCATCTTCGGGGGCGAGAGTTATGGATCTCCAACATCCAGAAAAGAAAATGTCGAAATCTGAAGACAGCCCACAAGGAACTATCTTGATTTTAGATCCACCTGATGCAATCGAGAAAAAAATCAAACGGGCTGTAACCGATAGCGATGATGAGGTTTTTTTCGATATAGATACAAAACCTGGGGTTTCTAATCTGCTTTCCATTCTTGGAGCAGCCACCGGTAAAACACCTCAAGAGGCCTCAGACGGAATAGAACGTTACGGAGACCTAAAAAATGCAACCGCGGAGGCAGTTGTGGAACTCCTCAAACCCATACAAGAAAAATATCACGATCTAGCTGATGACCCTGGAGAAACAAATCGTTTGATCGCTAAAGGAGCTGAAAAAGCTAGAGAGATTGCTTCTGCGACATTGTCTAGAGCTAGAAATAATATTGGCCTGTTTAGCCACAACTAGATGTCAGTCGTTATCTGCACTGGACAAAGCTTCTCCTATTTCTTTCGGTGTAACCCAGTTTTCTTTCTCCGAGTGATGTTCTAAAACCCAAGCAATTGTTTCTTGTTGGCTGTCTAAGTCGTTTAATAACTTCGCCCCAATAGATGGGTGGTTTGAGTAATCGACCAAACGCCTACGTAAACCTTTGTCTCGTTCTTGCCATTTTTCCATTCTTGTCGGTGGGTAAAAGAAGCAAAATACTGTCGCAAAAACTCTTCCAAAAGTACCGAATCCGCTTTCCAGTTTTCCTATGTCGTGCAAGAGAGCGGCTGCTATGAAGGATTTTTCTTGACCCCCTATTAATGATTGTGTTTGTTTAGCTACCTGAAATGAATGGCTTTGATCAGCTAAGGGAAGTCGTTCCCAGTATGCGAACTCGTTTTCTGAAAGTTGAAAACGGACCCAGTCAAGATCTTCTTCCGGTAATTGTTCAGGGTTTAAAGAAACCCAAAACCTTTTATTTAGATGAGCAATGTTTTGAAAAAATTTCAATTCATTCACCTATTCGCTGTAGTGCTGAATAGATGCCAATTATTGTTTTTGCATCAGTTATACGACCGGAAGTAATTAATTCGTGCACATTTTCTAACGGAACCTTTTCTGTTGTCATGTACTGCTCTTCAATGCTTGCTGCTATTTTTTCAACTTTTTTCATTTCAGTGGCTAGATATATGACAGTCTTTTCATCTGAAAAACCTGCTGAATTATGAAAACTGCATAATTCTTCAAGTCTTTCAGCATCAAGTCCTGCTTCTTCGATTAGTTCTCGCCTCGCTGCTGCTTCGGGTTCTTCTCCTTCTACATCTAATTTGCCGGCAGGGATTTCTAACATTTCCATTTCAAGCGCCGGTCGGAACTGTCGGACTAAAACTATGTTGCGATCTTCTATTGGCACTACTGCGACAGCACCTGGATGATGGAAAATGTATCTATCGATTATTTCACCTTGTGGACCTTCAAATTCAGCTGAGACGAAGGAAAACCAGTCTTCATTATGAATTAGTTTCTCAGAAACCTTTTTAAATCCTTCTCGATATTCAAGGTTCATTAATTAGAAAATTCTTCTTCCATCTGCAATAACTGCGGATTGCGTCCCTGGGCGCGATGCAAAGCTGCTTCCACAAATGTCCTAAACAAAGGTGCAGGTCTATCCGGTCTGCTTTTGAACTCTGGATGAGCTTGTGTCGCCACCCAGAAAGGATGACCTTTTAACTCGATGAACTCAACCAGACGACCATCAGGTGATTCTCCCGAGCAAATAAAATCTGTTTCTTCGAATTTTTGCCTGTATCGAGAGTTGAACTCATATCTGTGTCTATGCCTTTCAGAAACAACATCTTCGCCGTATATTTTTGAAACTTGAGACTCTGGTTTTAGTTGTGCCACATAAGCTCCCAAACGCATTGTTCCACCCTTTTCTGTTACGTCACGTTGGGATTCCATCAGATCGATTACAGGGTGTGGCGTGGTAGGGTCAAACTCGCTTGAATGAGCCCTCTCAAGGTTTAAAACATTTCTTGCGAAATCTATAGTCATACATTGCAAACCTAAACACAATCCAAGACAAGGAATTTCATTTAGTCTGGCAAAACCTGCAGCTGCAATTTTTCCTTCAATTCCTCTCTCTCCAAAACCTCCCGGAATTACTATCCCATCGAGATCTTTAAGTCTTCCTTCTCCGAGCATTCCTTCGACCTCTTCAGCTTGAATCCAATCAATTTCCACTTGAACTCCATGGTGTGCGCCAGCATGGTTCAAAGCTTCCACGACAGACAAATAGGCGTCTACTAGGCTTACATATTTTCCTATTAGTCCGATTTTGACACTCGCAGTTGCTGAAATCACACGGTCAACTAGTGCACGCCAATCCTCAAGATCAGGTTCTGGATGGTCCAAATCTAATGAGTTGCAAATGTAGTCATCCAAACCTTCTTCATGAAGCAATAAAGGTATCTCATAAAGGCTGTTTGCATCAGGAGCGTTTACAACTCCTTCAAAGGGCACGTTGGAGAGAAGTGATATTTTTCTCTCCAAGTCATCACTAATTGGTTCGTCACTGCGACAGACAATTGCATGCGGTTGAATACCGGCGGAGCGTAAAGCTGTTACTGAGTGTTGAGTCGGCTTGGTTTTATGTTCAGCAGATGGTCCTATGAACGGCACAAGAGTCACATGCACATAACACACATTTCGTTCTCCTACATCGAGTCGGAACCGTCTAATCGCCTCCAAAAAAGGCAGTATCTCTATATCACCTACAGTTCCACCAATCTCTGTTATCAGAATGTCGGTATCTTCGGTCGCTAACACCCTTATTCGTCTTTTAATTTCATCGGTTATGTGAGGAATGACCTGAACGGTTTTTCCTAGATACTCGCCTTGCCTTTCGGCTGCTATTACCGAAGAATAAATTGATCCCGTTGTAGCGTTCGATTCTGTTGTCAGATTCTCATCGATAAATCTCTCATAGTGTCCTAAATCAAGATCTGTTTCGCCACCGTCATCTGTGACAAAGACTTCCCCATGTTCAAATGGGTTCATTGTTCCAGGATCAACGTTTATATAAGGGTCGAGTTTCTGGATAACTACCTTTAAACCACGCTGTTTCAAAAGTCTTCCGAGAGACGCTGCGGTAAGCCCTTTTCCGAGTCCGCTTGCAACTCCTCCCGTCACGAAGATGTGTTTCGTCACGGAAGTTCACCTTACAGGCAAAATCGCTTTCCTGCTTGCAGAATTCCAATTAGTGGTTTTTTTGCTATCTGTCCTCTAAACCGAACTTGGTTTTAAGAGGATCCAAAAAATCGCGCTTTCCAAATGTGACAAGTCTCGCTATCCGGTCTGAACGCGTACAAATCACACGGTCATCTTTTTCCAGAATACTCAGTTCTCTACCATCAGCAGTGCAAGTAGCCGTTCGGTCCCCCAGAACTTGTAAATCCAATTCTGTAGATGGAGTTAGAACCAATGTTCTGTCAAACAGCATATGTGGTGACACAGGAGTCAATTGGATCGAATGATGACTCGCATCCACAATCGGACCACGTGCTGAGAACGCGTAAGCCGTCGACCCAGTGGGCGTAGAAATGATTAAACCATCAGCTGCATAGGAAGTAAAAAAAGAACCATCCATGGACACATTCATTCGAACTGTCTGGCTTACAGCTGTTCTTTCAACCACTACTTCATTCAAAGCATGATCTTCTAATAATGATTCTGCTTTTTTTCTCTCAACTACGACCTTGAGCATCATCCTTTCTTCAAGATCGTAATCTCCTTCAAGCGTTCTGATAACTGAGTCAAAAGCCTCGGAAGGTTCAGCAGCAGTTAGGTATCCGAGTTGACCAAAATTTATTCCTAGAACAGGAGTTGGGCGACCGTCTAGAAGATTTATTGCTCTAAGTATGGAACCATCTCCTCCCATACTCACAAGTAGATCGAGATCATCAACAAATTGTGAAGGGTCTTCTTTTAATTCGTTTGACTGCCTTACACTGTGACCTTTTTCTTCAAGAAGTTGAGCCAATTCAACTGAATTAGCTATCGCTTCGGGTCGAAATTCGTGGACATAAAGTCCAACTTTTGACATTAATCTCGACTCCTATCAATCGCTAAAGAAACCGATTTCGAGATTTCAATTTCTCCCTGTGTTGTATGTGGCACTACGTGCAAAAAGAATTCAACGTTACCTTCTGAACCTTTTATTGGTGATGGCATACATTCAATTATTGCAGCATTATGAGAATTAATTGAATCCTTAACTCTCTCAAGAACCTCTTTCCATACTTCAGGATCACGAATCACTCCTCTACCTGCATCTGCCTCTTTCTTTCCTGCTTCAAACTGCGGTTTTACCAAAAGCAGCATGTCGCTTCCCTTTTTGACCAGAGAAAAAAGTTCGCTCATGACTGCACGCAATGAAATAAACGCTAAATCGGCTGTCAAAATGTCAAATGGAGCACCCACTTTTTCTGGTTCAAGTGATCTAACGTCGGTCTGTTCGAGAACCTCAACCCTTGAATCAGCAACTATACGTTCGTGAATCTGTCCCTTGCCAACATCTACAGCTAAAACTGAATGAGCTTCATGTTGCAAAAGGCAATCTGTGAAACCACCTGTACTGGCTCCTATATCGATACATCTTTTTGACGTAATATCAACTTTGAAATTCTCTAAAGCAGCCTCTAGTTTTCCGCCTGCTCTGCTCACATACCTTGGTCGAGGATCGATGATTTTTAACGGCTGACTGGGCTCAACAAGTCTGGATGGCTTCAAGGCAGGTGCCCCTGCCACGGTTACCTTGCCCGATGCGATAAGAGACTGTGCTATTTCCCGAGACTCTACCAAACCTCTTCTCACCATTTCGAGATCAAGTCTTCGACGAGTCATGTGGAAAAAATTTGCTCTACTAAATCTGGTAAATCATCAGCTAATTTATCATGAGGTGGGTCAACTGGAAGGTCTGAAACCTTTGTGACACCACTTAGAACCAACCCAAATTCCCAACCCATGTTCTTAGCGAACCTTCCGTCAGTATCCGGTCGATCACCCACCATTATCCCATCAGCACCACCTAATTCGTTGAGTAAATCACACATCGGTTGATATGGTTTTCCCGCTATCAACGGAGTCACTCCAGTTGCCGCTACAAGTGATGCGAGTATCGAACCAGCACCGGGTCTTATCCCATCATGTGAAGGGTAGGTTAAGTCATCGTTGGTGGCTAGCAATCTTGCTCCTCCATCAACAGCTTGAAGAGCCGCTGTTAGTTTCCAATAATTAAAATCTTCATGAAACCCAACTACCACTGAATCTGCTTTCCCTTCTTGGACAGTTCTTACACCTACTTTTTCCATTTCTTCAATCGCTCCTTTCCCACAAAGAGTTAAAACTGTCTCTTCTGGGCTCAGTAAAGTAGCTGCAGCCATAGCAGATGTAATCACGCCACCATCAGGATCAATATTGAATGAGTTAAGTTTTTCCTCTACCTCAGAAACAGTACGTCCAGAATTATTGGTAACGAAGAAAACTTGTTCACCTTCTGTTCTGATCCGCCTAATTGCTTCCTCTGCTCCTGGTATGACCTGATTTCCAAGCCAAACAACTCCGTCGAGATCAAGAGCCCAAGTCATAAGTAAACCCTTTACAACTAAGGATTTAGACCTCCCAAGTGGGCAAGGAATGCAACAGTTCGTTCAAATCAGCTCGTCCTTGGTCTTTGACCACTCCGTCAATCTGAGCTTTAAGTGAAACTGCATACTCATCACGTTCAACTGCCCTAAAGACACCCATAGGAGTTGGTGTATCGGGAGTTTCACTGAGGCGTGACAAAGCAAAAGCCCTTGAAGGGTCTTCTCTGTTCTCGTCATGCACCAAAATAGATTCCTGACCAACTTCATCAACATTGACTATGGAAACTTCGCCATCGTCCGCCATAACTCCAAACTGTTTTTCACTTCCAAAAAGAATTGGTTCACCGTGATCCAAATTAATCAACATGTCATCACGGGCATCTTTTTTCGTTATGGCATCGAAAGCGCCATCGTTGAATACGTTGCAATTCTGTAAAACTTCCACAAAAGAAGCACCTTTGTGTTGATGTGCCCTTCTGAACATTTCTTGCATGTGTGCTCTGTCCATATCGTGTGTTCGTGCAACAAAAGTTGCTTCAGATCCCAAAGCTACACTTAAAGGGTTTAACGGTTTTGCTACTAACCCAATAGGGGACGACTTTGTTACCTTTCCTACTTCACTAGTGGGAGAAAATTGACCTTTGGTAAGACCGTATATTTGATTGTTGAAAAGCAGGATATTTATATTTACATTCCTTCTTAAAGCATGAACTAAATGGTTTCCGCCGATCGAAAGCATGTCTCCGTCTCCACCTACTACCCATACATCCAAATCGGGTCTTGCTAATGCCAGTCCAGTTGCTATTGCAGGAGCACGTCCATGAATACTGTGCATTCCGTAAGTGTTCATGTAATAGGGGAAACGCGCTGCACAACCTATTCCGGAAACAAATACTGTTTTTTCTCTTTCCACTCCAAGTTCTGGCATCAGAAGCTGAAGCGCTGTAAGAATTGAATAGTCACCACAACCGGGGCACCATCTAACCTCTTGATCGCTCGTCCAATCAGCTTTTGTGGTTTGGCTCGAATCTGTTTTGGTATTAGCCATCTAATGTCTCCCGAAGTACAAGATCAAGTTCTGCCGCTGTAAAAGGCACACCTTTTACTTTTGTAACAGATTTTGCATCTACTAGGTACTCTGCTCTGATTATTTTACTTAATTGTCCAAGATTCATCTCAGGAACCAAAACCTTTTCGGCTTTGGACAAAAGTTCTCCGAGATTGTTTGGAAGCGGGTTCAAATGTCTCAAATGCACGTGTCCAACCTTGTAACCGTCTTTGCATGCCCGACCTATAGCACCTTTTATGGAACCCCAGGTTGAACCCCAACCAACCACCAAAAGCTCATAGTCTTGCGACCCGTCAACTTCGAGGTCAGGTACCTGAACTTTTTGAACGCGTTCCTGTCTGAGATCAACCATGTACCCGTGGTTGTCTGGATCATAACTTATGTTTCCTGAACCATCTTCTTTTTCGATTCCACCAATTCTGTGCATCAAATCTGGTGTCCCTGGTAAAGCCCAATCTCGAGCTAGATTCTCATCTCGCATATACGGCCAGAAAACACCGTCTCCATCTTCGTTCGTTTGGTTAAATTCAGTTGCAAATTCGACATTTATCTCCGGTAGTGACGATGGGTCAGGCAACAGCCATGGTTCTGAACTATTAGCCAGATAACCATCGGTCAGGAGAATAACTGGCGTCCGGTGCGTTAACGCTATTCTCGCTGCTTCAATTGCTGTATCGAAACAATCTGATGGTGTGCTAGCGGAAACGATAGGAAGTGGAGCCTCACCATGTCTTCCATACATAGCGAGCATAAGATCTGAAGCTTCAGTTTTTGTAGGCAAACCTGTCGAAGGACCGCCACGTTGGACGTCAACGACAATAAGTGGAAGTTCAAGAGAAACTGCCAAACCCAGAGTCTCGGACTTCAGCGCAACTCCTGGACCACTTGTGGTAGTAACTCCTAAATAACCTCCATAAGCGGCGCCAAGCGCAGAACCTATGGCAGCTATCTCATCTTCTGCTTGAAAGGTCATGACACCATGTCTCTTATGGCGCACCAACTCGTGAAGAATATCTGAAGCAGGTGTAATCGGATAAGTGCCTAAGAACAAAGGACGGTCCGAAAGGTGACTTGCCGCAATTAAACCCCACGACAAAGCAGTGTTGCCAGTAATACTTGTGTAAGTTCCGGATGGGAGTGGAGCCGCTTTAATTGCCACCCGCTGATCTCCCAGTTCAGCAGTTTCCCCAAAAGCATGCCCAGCTTGGAATGCTGCTTTATTTGCTGCAATAACTAAGTCTTTGCCCGCGAATTTTTCTTCTATCCATTCCACAGTTGGTTCTACAGGCCTACTGTACATCCATGAAACGAGCCCTAAGGCGAAAAAATTCTTTGATCGGTCTGCATCTCTAGGTTTAACGCCCAAGTCTTTACAGACCTCTTTGGTCAATTCAGTCATTGGAACTTTGATAACACGATATCCATCAAGCTCAGAACCCTCATTTAGAGGATTTTGGCTATATCCGGCCTTTTCTAGATTCCTTTCTTCAAAAGTATTTTCATTAACGATGACTGTTCCACCATTTACCAACAAATGAAGATCTGATTTCAAAGCTGCCGGATTCATGGCAACTAGAACCGCCGGAGCATCTCCGGGAGTGGTTATATCATGATCTGATATCTGGACCTGAAAAGCTGAAACTCCAGCTAATGTTCCAGCTGGTGCCCTAATCTCTGCTGGGAACTCCGGAAGAGTTGCCAAGTCATTTCCAGCAAGTGCGCTCGCATTGGTAAATCTGTCACCGGTTAATTGCATTCCATCACCTGAATCACCGGCAAATCTAATAATGACTTTTTCTACTAGCTCAGCATCAGTTGGTATCACCTGACTTACGGTACCACGTGCAGGAGTTCCTTGATATGCAGCTGGATCTTCTGAAGAAGGCACTTCAGGACGTGACCAACTAGTCATCTCAGCTAAATTGTCAGCCAGTTCTCTCCACTCAGTCGGATTCCAACCTTCGGCAATTCCAAGCACTGATCCATCTTGACGAACAACGGCAAACGAAGGCAACGACTTGACAGACAGTTCTTTAACCAATTTTCTTTCCCTGTCGACAAAAGTAAGAATCCTGTCAGGTAGAGGCCCTAGAAAACTGGCTGCACCTTCTGGATCAGAGCCAGCTACAACAAGAGCTACCCTCACATCCGCTCCTTGAAAATGGCTTAATATCCGATCTGCAGTGTCGAGTATCCACGAACTCTCAAGTGTGTACGGATCAAGAATCACCATTGCCATTGGAAATGTTGTTAGAGAATCCCCAAAAAGAGTTTTAGCACCTTCTATTTCTTGGATCTCGACATCCAAAATTGAAAACGTGGTCACTTATTATCCTTAATTAATTCACTTAGATATGCAACTAGTCAATATGAACACTAACCAATCATTAAGAGCTTAGCTATGACCATTTAGAAAGTATCAACGAACACGAAAAATAATTTACACATCAAGCTATCGAAACGGAATCATCCAAGTAAACGTCCTGAATTGCATTCAGAAGTTCAACGCCTTCACCAATCGGACGTTGAAAAGCTTTTCTACCACTTATCAAACCCATACCACCTGCACGCTTATTGATAACCGCCGTCTTTACAGCTTCTTGCAAATCACTGTCACCTGAAGACGCACCACCACTATTAATTAAACCAATTCTTCCCATATAGCAATTAGCTACCTGCCATCTACATAAATCTATTGGATGGTCTGTCGTTAGTTCTTCGTAAACAAGGGTATGGGTTTTCCCATACCCTTCAATGGCGTTAAACCCTCCGTTGACTTCGGGAAGCTTCTGCTTAATCACGTCTGCTTCAATTGTGACTCCTAAATGATTTGCTTGCCCTGTGAGATCAGCTGCTGTGTGGTAGTCAGTGCCGTCTTTATTGAATCCAGAATTCCTCAAATAACACCAGAGAACGGTGAACATACCCAACTGGTGAGCCAGAGAAAAAGCTTCACTGACTTCAACAATCTGTCTTGTCGACTCTTCTGAACCAAAGTAGATGGTCGCTCCAACTCCTGCTGCTCCTAGGTCATAAGCCTGTTCGACAGTCCCGTACATGACCTGATCAAATTTGTTAGGCAAAGTAAGCAATTCGTTGTGATTCAACTTCACAATGAAGGGAATCCGGTGTGCATATTTTCTTGAAACAGAACCCAGAACTCCAAAGGTGGTGGCTACAGCATTACATCCGCCTTCTATCGCCAATTCCACTATATTTTTGGGGTCGAAATAATCAGGGTTCGGAGCAAAAGAAGCTGCTGCAGAATGTTCTATACCCTGATCTACCGGCAAAATAGACACGTACCCGGTACCCGCTAATCGGCCATGATCAAGAAGCGACTGATAGTTCCTCATGACCTGTGGATTCCTATCAGTTTGACTAAAAATTTCAGTTACGAAATCAGGTCCTGGACTAGTTAAAAGTTCTGCGGGTATAGCCTTCGACGAATGCTCCAACAAATAACTAGCCTCGTCACCAAGAATTTTTTGAACATCCATTCTGTAATCCTCTCAAATATTAGAAGTATGATGCCACAATCTAACCTTAGGCGCTTTGACGCTAAGAGATGAACTTTTTTTAACTTTAGTTAATTAACTTAAGTCTCTAACACGTTCACTGACATCAGCAAATTTGGGTGAATTTCTGCGGATCCATATAAACAATTCTCGTGCTCTAGGTAGGGCTCCTGATTTTTCATATAAATCTCCTAAAGCGTAAGCCCGTCTTAAATGATGATCCTTGGGGTGTCTGGGGACTTTCCAACCTTTTTCAAGTATTCGAACTGCATCTGAAGTCCTGCCTTGATCGTCTAATGAACCAGCCATGACCAAACGACCTTCTGTTACAAGTGCCGCACTAGGTGAAGCCTTTCTTAATTCATCCCAAAGAATTTCAACTTCTGCGAAATTCTTTTGTGCTCTGTAGCAATCCGCCAAAACCGGATGTTGTTCCGTGCTTCCTGTTATTGAACGAAAAGATTCGAGATAATTTGTG
>CEUS01057125.1_pt1 | contig 19249 bp, 20 predicted proteins | sample 427031 | NCBI WGS metagenome assembly CEUS01 (sample SAMEA2622837, study PRJEB7988) | marine metagenome | biome: marine biome (ENVO:00000447); feature: marine epipelagic mixed layer (ENVO:xxxxxxxxx); material: "saline water (ENVO:00002010), including plankton (ENVO:xxxxxxxx)" | depth 140 m | reverse complement strand
CTGAAAACTAAGATGGGGCTGTAATTGGGGCCGCGAGTCTAAATTAACCCCCCGCATTCGGTGTCCGGGGGGTTGTGCCTACAAATGGCGGAGAGAGTGGGATTCGAACCCACTATGAGGTTGCCCCCATACCGGTTTTCGAGTTCGACGCCAATCATTTCATCCTGTCGCACCGCATCTCGTTTAGTCCCGTTTCGTAGCTAGAATGGCCGGTCTACTTCTCTGCTAGTACCCTTTAGTACCACCTGGTTATCAGGAGTTTGTCGGCAAAATGTCGGCGATGCGGCACCATCGGTTTAGCCAGGACTAACGGTTGGTGGAGGTGCTAAATCGTAGGGGCGGGTTTCCAACCTGCCTTGTCTCACTGCCAACCAATTTCCCATAAACCGAGCCGGGCCCATCCCGCCCTTACCGCGTGAGATTCAATCCCCGAAGAGAATACCCTATTCCGGGTCCATCCCCGCGAACCGGGGCATGACCTCTTGGGCCAGCAGTTTCATGGACTTTTCCCAGCCTTTCTGGTTTTCCATGTTGTCGTAGACCAGGGACAGCAGGGTGCCAAACCCCCCGCACATCTCGTAAAGGCTGAAAATCTTCTTCTCCACTGTGTCGGGAGATCCGACGAGCCACACGTGCTCGGCCATGTATTCCGGGGTTACCGCCGAGTCCGGGATGCTGTCGTCGTGCTTGATGACCGGCAGCAAGGAGAACTGGTCGAACAGGGGTAGCAGGTACTCCCCCCACACCCGACCCAGCATGCCGTTGACCGCCTGTTCGTAGGCCTCGTCGTCAGAGTCGGCCACCCAAACATCACGGGTGATGCGCCAGTCCCTCCGGCTGGGATTCTTGCCGCTGCGCTGGGCGCCCTCCACCACCGCGTCCCAGTGGCTGATGACGTAATCGCCGTTGAAGGCCAGACTCATGGGAATGAATCCCCGCTCGCCGGCAATCTTCAGAGTCTCCGACCCCACGCTCACCGACGCCACGCCGATGGGTGGATGGGGCTTTTGGAAGGGCCTGATATGGTGCCGGAGCAGGCCGAACTGCTCCTCGGGCAGGCTGGCGTTCCAGAACTCGCCCTTGTAATCGAAGGGCTTCTCCTCGGCCCAAAGCTTCAGGATTATGTCGATGGACTCACGGGTCATCTGCCGGTGTTCGCCGTTCAGACCATCGACGTTGAACATGGCGTAGTCCGAGGTCAGGCCTCCCGAGCCGATGCCGAACATGAAACGTCCTTGGGCGATGTGGTCCAGGTAGGCGACGCGGCAGGCCAGCTCGGCCGGATGGTGGTAGGGGAGAAGGTGCACGCCCGTGCCCAAGCGGATGTTCTTGGTCCGCATCAGTGCCTGAGCGATGATTAGGTCCGGCGAGGGAAAGGGCTCCCATGGCGAGGTGTAATGTTCGCCGATCCAGGCTTCGGAGAACCCCAATTCGTCGGCCAGTGCCAGACAGTCGAGGTCCCACTGGTGGGCGTCGAACATGCCCCGCTCTGGGGGATGGGAGGGCATCATGAATATTCCGTAGTCCATCACTTATCCAACCTGATGAAGAATGGTGAAAGTTGGGTTGCGCGGTGAAAACACCCCCATTCTAGCCGCGAACGAGAGCCAGGTACAGAGGCAGCCGGTCCCAGGTCACTCTGGGCGCACCGCGCGGACCAAAGTGGTTCGGGCGGCCCCGACTTGTCGTGGCTCACAAACAACAGGGTGCCGCCAGGAGCCAGGCCATCGCTCATGCTGGCCAACATGTTGGCCCTCTGGGCGGGGAACAACTGGATGTAGAAGGATGTGATGAGATTGAACCTTTCCGAAGGCCGGTATTCAGATGCCTCCCCGACGATGAATTCGACGTTGACACCCTGCTCTGCCGCCAACTGCCTGCCCTTCTCTATGGCGACCGGAGAGTAGTCAAGGGCGGTCACCTGCCAACCCCGCTAGGCCGCGAAACCGCGTTTCCGCCCAGTCCGCACCCCATCTCCAGCGCCCGCCTCGGGATGAGGTGTTCCACCTGCTCGGCAAGGATGGCGTCCGAGCCCGAGCAGGTTGCCTCGGACTCTGACCACATTTCGTCCCAAATTCAAGTGAGTCGGTCGACATCGGCTCCTCCGGTTCATCGTTATTGGTTGGCCATTCTACCATCGGCGGCGCCCATGCCGGTGGATAGAGTCGAAGATGGGCGAGGAGTGCAGGCATACGGCACCGGTTTGTCGTATTCTTTAACGTACTTTAGCCCAAGCCAAGTTGGTGGTATTTGCGAAGCCCTGGCGAAAACCTAGGTCATCCGCCCCGGGTCCGCGGCCTCTTCCGCGGCTGGTGGATGGTGGCGATCAGCGGCTTCATCATGACCATCACCTCCGTGCCCGTGTTTCAGGCGTTGGCGGTCTGGGCCGTGGCCCTGGAGGCCCAATTCGGCTGGAGCCGCACCCAGTTGGGACTGGCCCTCAGCTTCACCCGCATCGAAGGCAGCCTCACCGGCCCCATCGCCGGTTACTTGGTGGACCGCATGGGCACCCGGTTCATGGTCTTCACCGGGCTGCTGATCCTCACCGCAGGACTCCTGCTGTTCAGCCAGGTACAGCACCTGTGGGCGTTCTACCTCGCCTATTTCATAATGTCCGTGGGGCAGGGCCAGGCCGGTTGGATCACGGTCATGACACTGATCAACCATTGGTTCGTGCGCCACCGGGGTCTGGCCATGGGCCTGGCGATGATGGGCATGGGTGTGGGCGGCTTAGTCCTGATACCGGTCATCGCCTGGCTGATCAACCCCGATGCCGACCGGCTGGGCTGGAGGCGGACCGCCGAGTTGCTCGGCCTGGTGGTGTTTATCTCGGCCATAGTCCTGCCCCGGTTGATCCGCAACAGGCCGGAAGATATCGGAGAACACCCCGACGGCAGCTACCCCGAGGAACGTTCCGGTCCTTCTGTGGAGTTGGATCCGGAGGACGGGCTGACCATCAGACAAGCCCTGAAGACCCAGGCCTTTTGGTGCATCTCATTGGGCCACGGGCTGGGATCGATGGTGGTCTTGGCAATCATGACCCACCTGGGACTGCTGCTCAGGGACGCGGGATACGGAGTGCAGATCACCGGCTGGATAATCATGGTCCAGACCGCTGTGTCCATACTTTTCCAGTTCCTGGGCGGTTGGATCGGCGACCGGGTGCCCACGAACGTCGCGCTGTTCGTCTTCACCTTCCTCCAGGGACTGGGGGTGGTGCTTCTCACGGTGGGCGACGATGTGGTCTACTTCTACGGCTTCGCCGTGCTGTTCGGCATCGGCTTCGGCGGCCGCACACCCCTCACCACGGCCATCCGGGGGGACTACTTCGGGCGGGCGTCCTTTGGCAAGATTCTGGGGGCGTCCATGGTGCCCATGAACGTGCTGCTGCTCATCGCCGGGCCCATGGCCGGGTTCCTACGCGACGAGTTGGGCGACTACGACCTGGCCTTTCTGATCCTGGCCGGGCTCAACTGTCTCGGCGCGGTCCTCTTTCTCATCGCCCGCCGGCCCAACCTTCAACAGGTCGCTGGGGCCGCCGCCAGGGCGAAATAAAGAAGGCGCACCCACGCGGGGCGCGCCTTCTGTCCTTCACCGGATTTATTCTAGGAAACGCTCTGTGAGAGCAGCTCCTTCAACTCCACCACCGTGGCGGCGATCCAGTCGTCGGCCTTGGCGGCGGTGCGGGCGCGGCGCTGCTGGCCGAACTCGCGGTCGTCGATGCCCGGGTTCTCGTCGCGGATGGCCTTCTCGATCTCCTGCTGCTCTTTCACCGCGATCTGAGGCCGCTCGATCCAGTGGCAGATGTGCTCGTGGTCCGCGGTGTAGAACACGGCCACGGGGATGGACTGGTATTTACCCTGGTTCAGGAACTCGTCCATGATGTCGGTGTGGGAGTCCCTGGGGAAGATGCTGATGGGGATACCGGCGGCTTCTGCGACCCTGGCCAGCACCGGCAGGCCGCGCACCACGTCGCCGCACCAGTCCTCTCCGATGACCATCATCTTGGCGGGACCGTTGGGGCGCTGGGCCATCTCCTTGAAGAAGGCAGCGTCCTCGTCGCTCACCTGGAAACCGTCATAGAAGCCTTCGAACCGGGCCTTGTTGACGTTGATCTGGTCGATGTAGTCGGGATAGTTGAATCCCTGGGCGAAACGTTCCGGAGTTACTACGCTGTTTTCTCTAGCCATGGTTCCACCGTAATCCAAGATTTTCTGGTCTGGGATGCGTTGGCGGGCCGACGGCCCGCTAGCCGATCTCTCAACCGGTCATGCCCTCGAAGCCGACCTCCACCCTGCCGTCGGGATAGATGATGATGGGCACGGTGTCGGCGTAGTCCAGGGCGGCGTCCAGGTCGTCCTGGCTCTGGTCCACCCGCACCTCTTTGTATTTGATCCCCTGCTTCTTCCAGGAGGCCCGCAGGGCGTCGCAGGCGGGGCAGACGGTGAGGGTGTAAACCAATGGGATGTCGGCCATGCATCGGCCCCCTTTTCTTTCTTCCGGCCATTGCCCGGTCTGGAGATATGCCATTCTACAACGGGCATAGGGCACTGTCATCCGCACTCGCCGGCCTTCTTGTCCGGCCTGATGGCCACGGCTATAATGGCTGAGGGGCGCATTTGAAACTCCACCACTATCCGCAGGCGCGCCCGAACTGGAAAATTCACCTGAAAAGCTAATGGAGAATGAATGTTCGCGCTATTTGTAACCGTGAAGATCAAGCCTGGCCATCGAGCAGAGTTCATCGAGGCCACCATGGGAGACGCCGTGGGATCCAACACCGCCGAGCCCGGCTGCGTCAGGTTCGACGTCATGGCCGATGCCAACGACGAGAACACGGTCTACCTCTACGAGGTCTACAACGACCGTGATTCCTGGGAAACTGCCCACCGCTCCGCTCCCCACTACACCAAGTGGCGCGAGACCGTGGCGGACTGGTTCGACGGCGACCCCCAGCGTGTGGAGCTGAGCCCCATATACATCAAAGAACACGGGACGATCAGTTAATCCAGGCAGTCAATCCGGGCGATTTCCGCCGACTCAGAGGAAGAAACCATGGCTACACAGCATGAAACCGCGTCAGTCGCCGCAGGCCAATCTGGTGAGATTGAGCAATACGACGTCATAGTTATCGGCGCCGGTGTCACCGGGCTCTACGCGCTGTACCGTTTGCGTGAGCTGGGCTTCACCGCCAAGTCCTTCGAAGAAGGCAGCGGCGTGGGAGGCACTTGGTTCTGGAACCGCTACCCCGGCTGCCGCTTCGACTCCGAGAGCTATTCCTACGGGTATTCCTTCTCCGAAGAACTGCTCCAGGAATGGGACTGGAAGGAGCATTATTCCGCCCAGCCCGATACCGAACGCTACCTGAACTATGTGGCCGACAAATTCGACCTACGCAAGCACATCCGGCTTAACTCCAGGGTCATGTCCGCCGTCTTCGACGAAAAGGAAGACCGCTGGGAGGTGGTAATGGAGGATGGCCACCGGGCGCGGGGCCGGTTCCTGGTCACCTCCGTGGGCATCCTGTCCGCCGGTTACACCCCCGACTTCGAGGGTAAGGACACCTTCAAGGGCATCAGCTGCCACACCGGCCGTTGGCCCCAGGAAGGGGTGGACATGAAGGGCAAACGGGTGGGCGTCATCGGCACCGGTGCCTCGGGGGTCCAACTGATCACCGAGATCGCCAAAGAGGTGGGCCACCTGACCGTGTTCCAGCGGACCGCCAACTTCTGCGCGCCCCTGCGCAACGGGCCCATCGACGACGAGACCCAGAAGCAGATCAAGGCCAGCTATCCCGAGATCTTCAAGAAGTGCATGGAGACCGCCGGTTCCTTCATGCACGAGTTCGATACCCGCTCGGCCATGAGCGTATCACCGGAGGAACGGCTGGAGCAGTACGAGCGGCTTTGGCAGGAGCCCGGCTTCAAGAAGTGGCTGGGCAATTTCTACGACGTGATGCTGCCCGGCGAAGCCAACGAGGACTACGCCGAGTTCTTCAAGAACAAGATACGGGAGCGCGTCCACGACCCCGTGGTGGCTGAGATGCTGATTCCCAAGACCCACATGTTCGGCTCTAAGCGGCTTCCCTGCGAGAGCGGCTATTACGAGGTCTTCAACCAGGACAATGTCCTGCTGGTGGACGTCCGTGAGGCCCCCATCCAGCGCATCACCGAGACTGGGCTGCAGACCACCGATGCCGAATACGAATTCGAGATTCTGGTCTACGCCACCGGTTTCGATGCCGTGACCGGTTCTCTGAGCAGGCTCCATATCGAAGGCGAGGGCGGCAAGACCCTGTCGGACAAATTCGCCAACGGTCCCCGCACCTTCATGGGCGTGCAGAGCGCAGGGTTCCCCAATCTGTTCACCATAAACCAGGCCTCGGTGGGCAACTTCGTGCGCGCCGCCGAGCCCCTGGTGGACTGGATCTGCGAGGCCATGGACTACGTGCGGCAGAACGGCTACACCTGCATCGCCGCCACGCCCGAGGCGGAGGCGGACTGGACCAGGCACGTCGCCGAGGAGGGCAAGAAGATCCTGCGCTCCCAGGCCGACTCGTGGTTCGTCGGCGCCAACATCCCGGGCAAGGCCCGCGGCTTGCTGACCAGCCCGGACAGCGCGCCGGTGATGCGTGCCAAGCGGGCCGCCGTGGCCGAAAAGGGTTACGAAGGATTCATCCTGCGCTAACCGCCCAACGGCAAACCAGGTCAACAAAAAAGGGCGTCCCGGATAGCCGGGACGCCCTTTTTTGTTGACCTGGAATCATCTACCGGAAGGAGGGCATGACCTTCTCTGTGAGCAGTTTCAGAGAGCTGGTGGTCTTCTCCCGGGACATGAGCCCCCGGTTGGTGAGCATCAGATTTCGGATGCCCAGGTCGCGCAGCAGGGCCACCTGTTCCGCCACCCGTTTGTAGCCGCCCACCAGGTTCTCCGGCTTCTCCGGATCGGGCGTTTCACCGTAGCCGTCGCGCTCCATGGGCGCCCTCTGGGCCGAGACCTCCATCTCCGGGGGGTTCCACGTCTGCCGGTACTCTTCCATCTTGGCGTAGGCTTTTTGATGGGCCGGCAGAAACTCGTCGAAGGCCTGCTGGTCGGTCTCGGCCACGTGCATCTCCCGCCAGACCCAGATCTGGTCCAGGTTCTGCTCCACCTGTTCCTCGCTGAACCCGGATGCCGCCATGGTATCTCGGTAGAGCTGTATCTGTTCGGCCACCACGTTGAAGGTGCTGCTGCGCAGGAGCACCGGCCGGCCGATCTTGGCCATCTCGATCACCGACGGCGTGGTGGAGCAGGCCCTGGCCAGGGGCGGGTGCGGCTTCTGGTAGGGCCTGGGGCGGACCCCAGGGAATGACACCTGCCAGTGCTTGCCCTGGAAGTCCAGGTTTTCGGTGGTCCAGGCCTTGACCAGCAGCTCTTCGGCTTCGTCCAGTTGGTCGGCCCCCAAGGCGGGGTTGCTGCCGAAGCCCACGTACTCGTAGGCGTTGTAGTTGGAGCCCCGGCCCGTGCCCACCACCAGGCGTCCCTGGCACAGATTGTCCAGCAGCGCCGTCTGGATGGCCACCCGCACCGGGTTGTGGAGGGGCAGCTCAATGATCCCGAAGCCCAGCATGATCTGCTTGGTCTTCACGGCAACCGCGCTGGCGAACACCAGCGGGTCGCCGTAGACGCACTCGCCGGTGAAATAGTGCTCGGCGAACCAGATGGCGTCCATGCCCAGTTCTTCGGCTAGTTGGGCCTCATCCAGGCACGCCGCGATCTCCTGTTGGTCCCGGGTATCGTCGAACTTCATGGGGTACAAGAAGTGACCGAACCGCATAGCTACTCAACTCCAGCCGTCGTCTGCCAAGGGCGACAGTGGCGCCCCGGACGCCGCAATTGTACACCGGCTGGAGCGCCGGTGGAGCACGTGCCTACCGCAAGCGGCCCACGAAGAAGGTTGCGGTCAGCCACGGGTCTTTGCTGGTCCCGTCGGCGCTGTTCTCCGAGGATTTGGTCATGGTGAAGACAACCGGAGAACCGGGGGCGCTGCTCATGGTCTGGCCGGAGACCGTGGCGGAGATGGGTATGGTCTAGTCCGCAGCCGCCACGATGCTGCAAACTCCCTCGGATTCTTGAATCTCTAGGACGTCCGACCCGCCTAGGGTTGCCGTGCCCGTGATCTGGGACCCGGTCTGGACCAACACGGCCGAGACGGAACCTTCGATGGGCAGGGTCGTGCCACAGATGGGAAAGTCGTGGGTATACACCCCGCTGTAGCGGCCCAGCCAGGTACCTCCGAAATCCGAGACCGGTGCTTCTGGAGTGAGCCCGACTGGCGGGGCTGTTGGTTCCCGCGTCGGTGCCACAGTCGGTGGAGGAGGAGCGGTGGGACCCAGCGTCGGTGGTGGCGCGGTTGCCGTCAGCGGCTGTGACGTGGGAGTGGGAATCCCGGCCCACGCCTCTTTTCGGGCGGTCTTGTGGGCGCCGGCATAGTCTCCCTTGTTGAACTGCTCCATCACCGGGTCGTCACCCCGGTCGCAGGCCTCAAAGTCGGAGATTGTGGTGTGGCAGCGTTTGGCGATCTCAGTCCGTACCCTGAGTTTGGCAACGCCGTCCGCCAGCACGGGGTCGGCGGCGTTGAGCAGCTCGGAACCCGGCACCACCGCGTCCACCAGCGCGTCCATGAAGCAGACCAGCAGCCGCCAGGCGGCGGAATTGGCGAATAGGCTTTCGGCAGGGCCTGTTGCTTTTCAGCCGAAGGGTCCTGGGGCTGCCGGAGCTGCCATCATCCCCGCATTGGGTGCGAATCCAGGCGTCATATCCCGGCTGGTATCGTAGACCAACTCGATGTCGCCGCCCAAGATATCTTCCAAGAGACTCTTGACGGCGTCCAGGACTTCAGGGTCGAAATCGATCCTCTCCAGTACAGAGCCAACCTGGTCCACGTAGTCGGCGAAACCCTGGCGGTCGGTGGGGACTTCGGTCTCGGCCAGTTGGACCAGGATGTCCAATTTCTGCTCGGTAACTTCCTCGGGTGGTCCCGTCGGCGCCGGCGGAATGGTGGGTGTGGGGCGGATGTCAGGTGGGGTAGTGGGAGAAGGTGTCTCACCGGTTGACCCGCCGCAGGCAGAAAGGAGCAGCAAGGCACCCGCTAGTAGTAAGAAGATGGTCAAGATCAGCCGCAGTCTGGGCCTCATGATGACTCCTTCTGGCCGGTTGTCCATGCCTGCCGGGCGAGTCGTACTTCCAGTGTAAACCTACCGGGGTGGCTTAGCTACCAACCTCGCTCAAAAACAAAAAGGGGCGGGCTATTGGCCCGCCCCTTTTTGTTTTCTTGTTCCCGCTTTAGTCGGCCAGGTGCACCACGGCGGTGACCCTGGGCACGTTGCCCACGATGCGGGTGGTATGGCCCGAACCGGTCAGGTCCTCGGCCAGGTTGACGTCGCCGGGGCCCAGGCGGTAGATGGTGCCGTCCTTCAGGCCAATCTCAGCCTCGCCGGACAGGGTGATGAGGTATTGGCGGCGGGGGGCGATGTGCCAGTCGCTGAAATACCCTGGCTCCTGTGAGCGGAACACGATGCCTTTCACGTCATGCAAGGTGTTCCAGTTGGGGTGTTCGGTGGGGTTTATCTCTTCGATGTGGGACTGGCCGTCGTCGCCGGTGTACAGTCTGATGGAACCCATTGTTCTCCCTCCAAAATTTTCAGTCTTGGTTATTGCCGGTTAATTATACGGATCTCTTCAACCGCCACACTTGCCCACCAACCGTTGGTGGTGCCTTCCGGCCAAAGTCGAGAGTCTCGATGAATCGGACACGTTGAACCACCGTTGCCTCGGTTGTATCTCGCCCCGAGACATGGCTTATGCACGCCCTTCGACAAGCTCAGGACGAACGGTTTGCGAGACGGTAACCAAACCTCGCGATTGACTGAAGCGGCCCTTCGACACACGCAGGACCAACGGCTTGCCACCCGCCCTGCCGCCCCACCAGCCAATCATCGCCTACCAAGATAACTTGGTACCGTGCGAATTCCGGGGGAAAGTCGGAAGCTACAGCTATTCCGACAGGAACCCTTTTATCGCCGTGTAGGCCTCGTCGGGCAGTTCCTCCGCGATGTAATGGCCACAAGGAAGTGCGTGCCCCCGCACGTCGGTGGCATAGTCGCCCCAGACCTTGAGCACGTCCTGGGTCCGCCCAACGTAGCCGGTGGAACTCCACAGCGCCATCATGGGGCAGGTTATCTTCCGGTCGAAGTCTTCCTCGTCGTGGACCAGGTCGATGCTGGCCCCGGCCCGGTAGTCCTCGCATACCGCGTGGATAGTGCCCGGGTCCTTGAAGCAACTGACGTAGTGCTCCAGGGCCTCGGGGGTGAACACCTTGCCGGCGTCCTTTGTACGGTCGAAGCCACGGCGGGCGAAGAACTCGGGGTCGGCCCCGATTACCCGCTCCGGAAAATCGAAGGGCTGGATCAGGAAGAACCAGTGGTAGGTGTTGGTGGCGAACTCCTTATTCACGATCTGGAACATGTGCCGCGTGGGGACGATGTCCAGGGTTGCCAGCTTGAGTACCCGGTTCTGGTGGTCCTTGGTCAGGCGGTGAGATACCCTGGCGCCCCGGTCGTGGCCTACCAAGAAGAACTGGTCGAAGCCCAACTCCTTCATCACGTCCGCTTGGTCCTGGGCCATGACGCGCTTGGAGTAGTTCATGTGCTCCGGGTCGCCCTGCACCTTGCCACTCTCGCCGTAGCCGCGCAGGTCGGGGCAGACCACGGTGAAGTCCTCGGCCAGCCTGGGTGCGATCTTGTTCCACATGGCGTGGGTCTGGGGGTAGCCGTGGAGCATCAAGAGGGGCGGTCCGCTGCCACCCTTCACTAGGTTGATGGTGGTGCCGTTGACGTCCAGCTTCAGGTTTTCGAATCCTTCAAACATGCTCTTGCTCCCCTTGGAGTTGTTTAGGCCGGCGCCAGGGCCCGCTCCAGCACCCGGCGCAGCGCGGCGGCGAATGTATCCACCTCTCCCTTGCCGATCTCGGTGGAGACGGCGCCCACCAGGTTGGAGGCCATGAGGATACCCTCGTTCATCAGCCCTAAAAAGACCTGGTGGCGGAAGGCCGCGTCCTCGGCGGCGATGTCCCGGTAGCCCACCAGTTCGTCGCTGGTGAAGTGGATACCGAATAGGGACCCCAGCCCCGTGACCTGGACAGGGATCTCCAACTCGGCGCCGACCTTGAGAATCTCTGCTTTCAGGTAATCGGTCATCTCGGCCAGCTTGCGGTAGACTTCTGGAGTGAGCTCATCCAGTGTCACCGACCCGGCCAGCATGGTCACCGGGTTGGCGTTGAAGGTGCCCGCGTGGGCCACTCTGGGTCCGCCCTGGGCCGTCGGGTCGTAGAGGTCCATGATGTCCTTGCGGCCGCCGAAGGCCCCGATGGAGAATCCGCCGCCGATGATCTTGCCCAGGGACGTCATATCCGGTGTGATGCCGTAGTACTCCTGGGCTCCGCCGTAGGAGGCCCGGTAGCTGATGACCTCGTCGAAAATCAGGACGATGCCGTTGTCCGTGGTGAAGTCGCGGAGCATGCTCAGGAATTCGGTGGTTGCCGGCAGCATCCCCACCGACCCCAGCATGGGTTCGATGATCACCGCCGCCAATTGGTCCTTGTTCTCCTCCAGGGTCTGGCGGGCGATCTCAGTCTCGTTGAAGGGCACCACCACCACCTGGCTCAGGGTGCCCTCTCCCAGTCCCTCGGTGGCGGCCAGGGCGTCGGGATGGCTGCGTTCGCCGGCCTTGGCCGGGTTTACCCGCACGCTGACGCTCACCTGGTCGTGGCTCCCGTGGTAGCCGCCCTCCACCTTGGCGATCTTGCTCTTGCCGGTGGCGGCGCGGGCGGCCCGGATGGTGTTCAGGGTGGCCTCGGTGCCGGAGTTGGTGAAGCGCACCAGATCGAAACTTGGTATGCGCTCGCAAAGTAGCTTGGCCAGGCGTATCTGGTGGGGGTTGGGGGCGTTGTAGACCACGCCCTGGCCCATCTGGTTGCCCACCGCGTCTACCACGGACTTGGGTCCGTGACCCAGGATAAGCGAGGTCATGGTGCCGATGAAGTCCAGGCGGTCGGTGCCGTCCGAGTCTATGACATGGCAGCCCTGGGCGCTGTCGACGAATATGGGGTAGGGCGCCCAGAAGATGGAATTCCTGCTGTCGCCGCCGGGCAGGTACCGCTTGGCCTCCTCCCACAGGTCCTTGGACTTGGGAGTGGTCTGGAGGTACCTCTCCAGCTCATTGACCGTATCGGTCATTGGGGCCTCCTAGATGGTTGGTCTCTATTCCGGTGTCGGGAATGGGGTTAGTCCGCCGTTGACGCCGCCGGGGCTTCGGATACCGGATCCGCGGCAGGGAAGTAGAGCCGGCGCAAGGCAGGGCTCAACAGACTGATGGCCACGATTACCACAAATACACCTCCGCCCACCACCAGCACCGCCGATGGGGTGAAGATGTCGGCGAAACCGGCGTTGATCATGTTGGTGACGGCCATGCTGCCGCCCACGTGCACCGAGTAGACGCCGGCCACCCGGCCCCGCACGTGGTCTTCGGTCAAAGACTGGATGATGGTGTGGCTGATGGTCATGAACCCGGCTTGGTTGATGCCCATGGTCACCGTGGCGGCGATGGAGAGCACGGGATCGCTGGACCAGGCCAGGAGCATGGGCCCCAACCCGCTGGTGAAGGCGAAGAACAAGAACAGCTTGCCCCGCACCGAGTTGCTGCGTACTCCGGCCATGAAGATTGACGCCAGCAGCGCACCGGCGCCCACGCCGCCGATGAGATAACTGGCCCCCACGGAGCCGGCCCCCAGTTTGTTCTCGGACAGGGCGGGCAGCAGGGACTCGTAGGACATGGTCAGCGCGCAGTGGGCCAGGACCAGCAGCACCATGGACATGATCATGGGACGCCGGTACACGTAGACGAAACCAGCCAATAGGTTGGTCCAGAACCCCTGGTTCTTGTTTATCACGCCCGTGGACCGGGTCTTTACCTTGGACACCTGGTAGAAGCCGCAGAGGTAGAACCCGCCGCAGAGCCAGAAGGCAGCCTCCACGTTCAGGTAACCCAGCAGCGGCACGATGGCCAGCGCGCCGACCATCCTGGCGCCCTGTTGGGTCGCCTGGTTCAGGGCGATGCCGTTCATCAGGTGTTCTTTGGCCACCAGGTTTGGGATCAGCGCGGTGGCGGTGGTCATCTGGCTGGCGCGCAGGGTGCCGTTCACCAGGGCCAGGAATGTCAGCGCCCAGGGACCGGCGTGGCCGCTCATCACCAGGAGCGCCAGGAGGGTGTTGTTGCCGAAGTTCAGCAGGAATATCCAGCGCAACAGCGACTGGCGGTCGAACCTGTCGGCCAAGAATCCGGCGATGGGCGTGGAGAATACCCTGGGGAAGATGGCGGCGAAGGTGACAATGCCGACCCACAGAGAGCCGTCGGTGATCTCGAAGGCCAGCCAGCCGCGGGCTACTATCAACGCCCAGGCAGCGGACGCGGAGAAGGTGGTGGCTATCCAAAGCCGCCGGTAGTCCTCGTATTGCAGGGCGAGGAGAAACCGGTCACGTGTCGTCGCTAGAAGGGTTCTCATCTTGTTCCTTGGTACGCTCAGGCCCGTTGGACACGCAAGATTATAGCAGTAGTCACAAGCCGGTTGGACGAGCCACGTGGCCGGTCTTCCCCTCCTTGACTACGCCTACACCGCTAACTACAATCGCCAAAGCCACTCCCGAGTCTCCTAACAGTCGTGAATCGAGGCTAGATAATGCCCTTCCAAGCCCCCGAAGAGGGCGTCCTGCTGCCCCCATACCGGGTCCTGGACCTGACCGGACCCGAGGGTGTTTTCTGTGGCAAGCTGCTGGCCGATTACGGGGCCGATGTGGTGAAGGTAGAGCCGCCCTCCGGCGACGCCACCCGGCAACGGGCCCCCTTCGTGGGCGACGAGCCCGGCCCGGAACGAAGCGCCTACTTTCTCTTCTACAACACCAACAAACGCTCGGTCACCCTGGACCTGACCACGGCCCAAGGGCAGGACCTGTTCAAGAAATTGGCGGCCTCGGCGGACGTGGTGTTGGAGAGCTTTCCCGTGGGCCACATGAAGTCCCTGGGTCTGGACTTCGATGCCTTGAAACAGGACAACCCAGGCCTGGTGATGGCATCCATCACCCCCTTTGGCCAGACCGGCCCCTGGAAGGACTACAAGTCCACCGACCTCATATCCCTGGCCGCCAGCGGGTTCATGCAGATAACCGGCGACCCAGACGGCCCTCCTTTGCGCCAGGGCAACGAGCAGTCCCACTTCCCCGGCTCCCAGTACGCCGCCGCCGCCGTCCTGGGCGCGTTGTTCTACCGGGATATGCAGGGCGGGCCCGGCCAGCACGTGGACGTCTCCATGCAGGAGGCAATGATCACCTACTACACCGACGCCCACCCGGCCCTGGCCTGGCAGCAGCGGCAGGAGAACGTGACCCGCGTCGGCACCAACTCCACCCTGGTCATCCCCCTGGGGGCCTACCCCAGCAAGGACGGCTGGATCTCGGCGGGCATCATCACGCCCCGGGAGTGGGAGAACCTGTCCCAGTGGATGTACGAGGTTACCGGCAACGAAGAGATACTGAGCGACGACTACAAGGGTGGTAACCAGGACCGCGCCCCCCACAACGACATCATCACCGCCCTGGTCATCGATTTCACCACCCGCTTCACCTCCGAGGAGCTTTTCCACCAGGGCCAGGAGCGGAACCTGGTCTTTATTCCGGTGAACACAGTACCCGACCTGTTGGCCGACCCCCAGCTGGAGGCCAGCAATTTCTGGTTCGAGATTGACCACGCCGAGGCGGGCAAGATGAGGTACCCCCTGGGCGTCTTCGACAGTGAAGAGGTCTCGCCCAACACCAAACCCGCTCCCCACCTGGGCCAGGACAACGGCGCAATCTTGGGCGGCGAATTGGGCCTCAGCGAAACCGACCTGGCATCCCTCCGTTCCCAGGGAGTGATTTAACATGGCCAACCCGCAGAGACCCCTGGAGGGAGTCCGCATCTTGGAATTGGGTCCCTATGTTGCCCTGCCAATGACCGGCCGCATCCTGGCGTCCCTGGGCGCGGAGGTCATCAAGGTCGAGACCAACAAGGTGCTGGACGAGATGAACTTCATCCCCGCCTGGTCCCGGGGCGGCGGCCAACCCGAATTCCAGCGGGCCAAGAAACGCATCACCATCGACGTCCGCACGCCCGACGGCATGGAAGTCTTCAAGGAACTGGTCAAGGTAAGCGACGTGTTCATGACCAACTTCCGCCGTAACATCCTGGACCGTTGGGGCATCGACTTCCCCGAGTTGAGAAGGCTCAGGCCCGATATCATCCTCATGTGGCAGACCGGCCTGGGCGGCATCGGCCCCTATTACACCTACAAGTCCTACGGGATTCTGGTGCAGCACATGGGCGGCGTGTCTCTCATGTCCGGTGAGGAAGGGGAGCCTCCTGCCACCATCAACACGTCCTATTCCGACTACCACACCGGCGTCTTCCAGCCCGTGGCCATCATGGGCGCGTTGTTGCGCCGCCGGTTGACGGGACAGCCCGCCACCATGGAGTCGTCCATCTTCAAGTCGGGCGCCGTCACTGCCGGCCCGCCGCTGCTGGACTATCAGTCCAACGGCCGGACGCCCCAGCGCATCGGCAACCGCGACCAATCCGCCGCGCCCCACGGCGTCTACCAATGCCAGGGCGAGGACCGGTGGTGCGCCATCGCCGTACGGACCGAGGAAGAGTGGACAGCCTTCCGGCGCTGCATTGGAGACCCAAGCTGGTGCCAAGAATCGGGGTTCGCATCCCTGGAATCGCGCCTGGCAAACCAGGACCGGCTGGACGAATTGGTGGGCCAATGGACCGCCTGCCTTACTGCCGAGGATGCCATGGCCCAACTCCAGGCCGCGGGCGTTCCGGCAAGCGTCGTCTCCCAGGGACAGGACCTGCACCAGAGCGAACACCTCAAGGCCAGGGAGTTCTACCGGGAGACGCCCTTCTATCTGGCCGACCGCTCCCGGCCCGCATACGAGTGGGAAGGGGGGACCGGCCTGGCCGCGGCCAACCCGCCCAAGCTCTCTGAGTCACCCATGGACTTCGGCTACTACAGCAACATCGGCGAGGACAACCAATACGTCTTTAAAGAGGTCCTGGGCATGTCCGATGCCGAGATAACCCGCCTGACCGAAAACCAGTCTCTCTATTAAGGCTGAAAGCTGACGGCTGTTGGCTGACAGCTTAACCCGTGAGGAAAAATGGCCGATTACAGCAAATACGAACACCTGCTATTCGACATCAAAGACGGCGTCGCCCTAGTAACCATCAACCGTCCTGACGTCTACAACGCCACCGACTTCAAGCTCCACAACGAACTGAGCAAGGTCTGGCTGGACTTGGGTCAGGATGACGATGTGCGGGTGGTGGTCATCACCGGGGCCGGCCCAGCCTTCTCCGCCGGCGGCGACTTCGACCTGATCGAGGAGTCCATCGGCAACGCCAAGGTCATCGCCGGCACCATGGAAGAGGCCCGTGATATCGTCCACAACTTGATCAACCTGGACAAGCCCGTCATCTCCGCCATCAACGGCGTGGCCGTGGGCGCCGGCCTGGCCGTGGCACTTTTGGCCGACATCTCCATCGCCTCGGACCGGGCCCGTTTCACCGACGGCCACGTGCGCCTGGGCGTGGCGGCGGGCGACCACGCGGCGGTGATCTGGCCCCTGCTCATCGGCATGGCCAAGGCCAAGTACTACCTGATGACCTGCGATTTCCTGGACGGCACCGAGGCGGAACGCATCGGCCTGGTCAGCCAGGTGGTGCCCCACGACGAGCTGATGGACAAGGCCATGGACGTGGCCAGGCGTTTGGCCAGTGGGTCCCAGCCGGCCCTGCGCTACACCAAACGCTCCCTGAACCAGTGGCTCAGGCAGGCCGAGCACACCGCCTTCGACTACTCCCTGGCCCTGGAGATGCTGGGGTTCTTCGGCGAGGATGTCCGCGAGGGCCTGGACTCGGTGCGGGAAAAGCGCGATCCCAAATTCCCCTCTGCCCAATAGGCGCGGCCAGGGATTCAGATGCAGTACAGAAAATTCGGCAACACCGGCATCCAGATTTCCGAGATTGGCTTCGGCTGCGGAGACGTCGGTGGCATCATGGTGCGGGGCGAGCCCGCCGACCAGGTGCGGGCGGTGGCCAGGGCCATGGAACTGGGCATCAACTACTTCGACACCGCCTCCCGTTACGGCGCGGGCCAGTCAGAGATAAACCTGGGCCGGGTGCTTAAAGAGCTGTCGGCGGACGTCTACGTCGGCACCAAATACAGCCTGGGCGAGGCCGACCCCTCGGACCTGAAGGGCGGGGTGGTCGCGTCGGTGGACGCTAGTCTGAAGCGGCTGGGCCGGGAGTCCGTGGACCTGATCCAACTCCACGACCGCATCGCCTCCCAGACCGATGTGAAGTCCCGGGCCATCACCGTGTCCGACGTTCTGGGCGAGGTGAACCAGGCCATAGACGTCCTCAAGTCCCAGGGTAAGGTGCGGTCCTGCGGGCTGACCGGAGTGGGCGACCCCATGGATATCCAGGAAGTTGTCGCTTCGGGCACCGTCAACTCGGTGCAGACGGTCTACAACCTGGTGAACCCCAGCGCCGGGGCCGAAGCCCCGCCGGGATTCGATATGCCCGACTACGCCGGACTCATCGACCTGGCCGCTGAAAAAGAGGTTGGCGTGTTGGTGATCCGGGTCTTAGCGGCGGGCGCCCTCACCGGAACACCGGAGCGCCATCCGGTGGCCGTGCCCACCGTGGCGCCCATCGGCTCGGGCCGCGACTACGACCAGGACATGGCCCGCGGACGCCAGTTCTCCTTCCTGGTGGAGGGGGGCATCGCTGACGAGATGCCCGAGGCCGCCATCCGGTTCGCTCTGAGCAATCCCGGTGTTTCCACGGTGCTGGTGGGCTATTCGGACATGGACCACCTGGAAAAATCGGTACAGTACGCCGCCAAGGGGCCACTGCCGGCCGAGGCCCTGAGCCGTTTCCCCGCCCAATGGGCGACGTTTGTCAGCTAACCCTGGGTGTGAGTTAGAAACATGAACGAGATACTGGGCAACCTGGACAGCCTGCGCACGGCCATGGACAACGGCGAATTCGACGCCATCATCGCCATGTCCCCGGAGAACGTTCCGTATACCTCGGGCGTCGGTATCTGGTCGCAGAAGGTGATACGCGACCGCCTGGCCCTGGTGGTCTGGCCCAGGGAGGGCGAGCCCACCCTGATAGTGGCCACCAATGAGGAAGGCTATGTCCGGGAGAAGTCCTGGATCACCGACGTCCGGGCCTATTCCCAGCACCAGGATTCGCCCATAAAGATGCTCTCCGACGTGTTACATGAGAAGGGTATGGGCGCGGGCCGAATCGGCATTGAACCTGCCTATCTGACCGCCGACTACTACCTAGAGCTGCTGGAGACCATGCCCGAGGCCAAGTTCGGCTCCTGCGAGCCCATGCTCCAGCAGGTACGGATGATCAAGACCGACGCCGAGATTGAGCTGCTGAGCCGGGCCGCCACCTCCACCGAGCGGGCCCTCATGGCCACTTACTCCACCGCCCGCCCCGGCGAGAAGGAACGGGACCTGGTCGCCCGGTTGGGGGCCAACATCCTACAGTCGGGGGCCGAGCTGCCGTCCTTCCTGTTCTTCACAGTTGGGCCCAACACCGGCTACGCCCACCCCGACCCCACCGACATCGAGCTCCAGCCCAACGACGTGTTGAAGGCCGACTGCGGCGGCTGGTACTCGGGCTATTTCTCGGACATCGGCCGGACGGTGGTGGTGGGCAAGGCGACGGAAGAGCAGCACTCCATCTACAACCGGCTGGCCGAGGTGCACCGAAAGACCATCGCCACCATGACGCCCGGCGTGCCGGCCTCCGAGGTCTACCGGCAGAACGTGGATTTCTACAAAGAGGCGGACATTGAGTTCAATCTGCCCTTTGCCGGGCACGGTCTGGGCCTCTACATCCACGAGATGCCCATGCTGGCCGCCATGGACGACACACCCCTGGCCCCCAACATGGTCTTCGCGGTGGAGACCAGGGTCAGGTGGCCCGGCGTCCAGGGATTCCACATCGAAGACCTGGTGGTCATCCGTGAAGACGGCCCGGAGATAATCACCAAGTTCATGGACACCAGCCGCCTGATGGAGCTGTAGGTTCA
>CEUS01266525.1_pt1 | contig 19304 bp, 19 predicted proteins | sample 427031 | NCBI WGS metagenome assembly CEUS01 (sample SAMEA2622837, study PRJEB7988) | marine metagenome | biome: marine biome (ENVO:00000447); feature: marine epipelagic mixed layer (ENVO:xxxxxxxxx); material: "saline water (ENVO:00002010), including plankton (ENVO:xxxxxxxx)" | depth 140 m | reverse complement strand
CTGGGAGTATTATGGCTCCAGACCCAATCCAGCTTCCTTTTCCTATTTCTACAGCCTCTTCATTAGGCAATTGTTTCCCGATTGGGACATCGAGTTCTTCATAACCGTGGTTTTGGTCCGTGATGTAAACATTCATCCCGGTGAAGACGTCGTCACCTATTTCTATTGTGAGATGTCCAATTATTGAAGTGCCTCTGCCTATTAGGCAACGGTCACCAATTCGCACCACGGGGTTAGTTAGCATCTCTTGACCGGGTCCCATTCCTGCTGAAAGAGTCACATGTGCTGCAATTAGAACATCTTCTCCTATCCATATCCACTTTTCTCCGAAACCAGAACCGGTCGGCCACGAGATACTTGAGCCTGATCCAAATTCTCCAAATCGTTTAGCTCGAATATCTTTTGGACCAATTACAGCCAGGCGCGTAAACATTTCTGAAGTTGTTCTTACGATTCCGCCAACTAAGGGTCTGATAAAGGCAAAAAAAGAACTCATTGAGTGAACCTACTTTGAACTAATCAATGTCATACGGCAATTCGACGGGCGGCAACGGTGTATTTGATTGGTTCCAGGCAACTAATTCATCCCTGTCACATTCTGAGCATAGATAAACAACGCTGAGAGATTGAATTGAAAGTTGTGTGCCACGTGATTTGTCAACTATCGAACGAACTGCCGCTCGCATATCTTCTGCTCCACATTTAGAACATTGTGGTTTAAGGTCTCGTTCCCATTCAACCCCACATGTCTCACAAGTGACGGTCACTTTCTCTTTGTTCCCTGATTCTTTTGAGTCGCCTGAGAGATTTTCGTCTTCACCACAACTTGGACAAGATATTTCGTTCATGATTTAAATTACCAAATCTATTTTTTCTTGAGAACTGTTACCCATCCACCTATATCAGCTCCCGGAAGATGGTCGCCATATTCTTGGAAAAGAACTTCTACCGCACCTTCTTCAGAGAGTGCGTTAATTTTTTCCCCAACGGAATCATCCTTCCAGTAATGCTCATTTAAACCAATTACTAAAAGACCTTCACTTTTCAGAATTCTCAACATCTGACGTATAGCTTCAGTTCTAATATGAGCGAACGCTAAAACACCAACGGCTGAAATCGCGTCGTAAGTTTCAGCCTCTACTTTTAGATCTTCGTTTATGTCAGCTAAGAACAGTTTTTGATATGCGTTTGTATTTTTTGCTTTTTCAAGCATTGCTGGGGAAAAATCACATCCATCAATGTTTTTAAAGCCCACGTCACACAGAGCTAATCCTGATAACCCGCTTCCGCAGCCAATGTCTAGTATTTTTATTTCATTCTTTTGAGAATAATTGGCTAGGGCATTAGCGCATCGCTCAGGCTGGGCATAACTGTTTTCTTTTATCTCTTCGTCATAGGTCTCAGCCCAAGCCTCATAGTGGGCAAGAGTCTCTTCATGGTTTTCAAGTTTGTAAGTCTGACTTAAAAATTTTCCTTGTGCCATTTCCCCCACCTATACCATTAACACTATCTAAATAGTGTTAATTCAAGTCAACAAAACATAATCATGATGGACTTTTACCACAATTTGTTATTCTCTCGTACACTAAAAACATCATGTCATCAGACATGACTGAATAAATGTAAGGAAATAAAGTATGCCTACAGGCACTGTAAAATTTTTTCTCAACGAAAAAGGATTCGGGTTCATCTCCGTAGACGACGGGGAAGACATTTTCGTCCACTATTCGAATATCGAAGGTGACGGATACAAGAGTCTTGATGAAGGTCAAACCGTTGAGTTTGAAATCGGTGAAGGTAAAAAAGGTCCAGAAGCCCTGAACGTAAACAAAATCTGATAATTAAAATCTTAATTTCGTTCTCTTAGCCACTCCAAAATAACCTTCTGAACAATTTCTGGTTGTTCTGGTACTAGCGCGTGTCCAGAATCACTCATGATCAATCCCCTCTTCTTCCATCACTAGATCCCAACGATCCATACATTCAAGACATCTATATGCAACTACATCTCCAGGTTCCACTTCGCTTTCAGGATTGATTAATAGTTTGCAGTTCCCACCACAGTCAACGCAGACGATACTTTCCGGAGCTTTCATACTTTCACATTACTTGCTAGTCGCTGTCGTAGTTGTGCAAGTTTTTTAGCTACTGTCTATCCATGGCTAGTAGAAGAAAAAAGTGATCGCAGTAATTCTCCACCCGGGAGAAATGGGCATTTCGGTTGCTGCCGCCGCAATCGAATCTGGTCATCGAGTTTTATGGGTTTCTGAAGGCAGATCTGAGAAAACAAAGAAAAGAGCAGAACTACATAATCTCGAAGATGTCGGACATCTCACTGAGGTTTGCGGAAGTGACATAATTTTTTCAATTTGCCCTCCTCAGGTAGCAATAGAAACAGCAGAAAGTGTTAGTGAAATTGGTTTTGGCGGTTTGTACGTAGATGCGAATGCAGGGTCACCAGAAAGAAAAAGGATTATTTCTGAAATCTTAAAAAGAAAGAATATAGATTTTGTGGACGCCGGAATAATTGGTCTTCCAGCGATTTCCGAAGGCTCAACTCGTATGTACGTTTCGGGTGAAAGGTCTGAAGAGGTTGAAAAATTTTTCTCAGATGGTTTTCTAGGTGTTAAATCAATTGGAAGTGAGATAGGCAAAGCGGCAGCTTTAAAAATTGCTTATGGGGCTTGGACAAAAGGTTCTAGTGCATTAATTCTTGCTGTTCGAGCTATGGCGAAAAGCAGTGGTGTGGAAGAAGATTTGCTCAAGGAATGGGCAGTGTCTCAACCTAATGCTGAGGCAATGACTTTATTATCGGCATCTCTCAACCCTCCTAAAGCGTGGAGATTTGTTTCAGAAATGCATGAAATATCTAAAACTTTTGAAGCTGAAAATATCCCTAATGCTTTTTGGGATGCCGCTGCTGAAGTTTATGAACGCTTGAAAGAATTTAAAGATCTTCCTGAAGATCAATTCGATATAGATACAGTTCTTTGGAAACTTATTGAAGCAAATGAGGATATTTGACGTCTTTGAAATTAGAATTCGCTAATCACTATTTTTACAGAATCTCATTAACCCAAGCCCCTAGCCAAATATTGTTTTATGACTGAAATAAACGGAAATTATGATCCAGCTTTTTCACTAGTTGCGGAAGCTTTTGAAAAAAACTTTGAAGAAGACAAAGATTTGGGTGCTTGCTGCGCAGTTTTCGTGGATGGTCAAATTGTTGTCGATGTTTGGGGTGGTGTTGCCAACTCAGATGAGAACACATTATGGGAAAAAGACACCATAGTGAATGTCTGGTCGACTACAAAAACAATGGCAGCAATTTGCACATTGATGCTTTTTGATCGCGGATTAATTGATCTCGATTCCCCTGTTTGCAAATATTGGGAAGCTTTCGCCGAAAATGGCAAAGAAGGTGTTCTCGTAAGTCACTTACTTTCGCATTCTGCTGGGTTGCCCGGTTTCGATGCTCCAATAAGCGAAGATCAACTTTTTGATTGGGATTACACTTGTCATCGACTTGCCTCTCAGGCTCCTTGGTGGGAACCAGGCAGCGTATCGGGTTACCACCCGATGACTCAAGGCTGGTTACTTGGAGAGCTTGTTAGACAAGTTGATGGTCGAACTTTAGGTAATTTCTTTAGAGAGGAAGTTGCCGAACAAATAGGAGCAGATTTTCATATTGGTTTAGATGAGGAACATTTTGATCGTGTTGCTCTTCTAGATACTTCTGCTGTTGACGGACCTGTAGTTCTAACAGATCAGGCGCCTCATCCTTTTGTTGAACGTGTTGAAAGGCATGGGAGGATGGGTGCGAAAATAGCTAACACGGATCGTTGGAGAAAGTCTGAATTCCCAGCTGCAAATGGGCACGGAAACGCACGATCCGTTGCTTTTATACATAGTTTGATCGCATGCAATGGGAGTTCTGACAATTTCAAGCTTATTTCCTCTGAAACTGTTAAGAAAATTTTTGAAATCCAGACCGATGACACTGATCTTATTCTTGGTGTACCTATTCGTCATGGAATGGGATTTGGTTTAAGGAGTGAACTAATGCCGATCAGTCCGAATGAAAATGCTTGTTTTTGGGGTGGATGGGGAGGTTCTCTCGCTGTGATAGACGTTGACGCAAGACTGTCTTTTGCATATGTAATGAACCGTATGGCACCAAGCCTTCAACACGATATGAGAGCCGGCCGTACCCTTATGGCAGCTCACGCTTCATTAGCTTCGACATAAATCTCATTGTTTCCATGAACCAACTATCCGACCCGAAAATACCTTTTGGTATCTATGCGTTAATGGTTTCCGCTTTTTTCGCTTCTATGTCGCAAATTGGTCAAATTACAATTATTGGAAAACAAGTCTGGGACATGACCGGAAATGAACTCGATTTGGGTCTGATCGGTGTGGCCGAATTTTTACCAGTCGCTTTGTTAGCCCCAATAACCGGATCAATAGCTGATCGTTTTGACAGAAGGCGCGTACTTGCTATTGCTCTTTTCGGCGAAATAGTTGTTTCAGTTCTTCTTTTTCTCTACATCCGAAATGACCCCACATCTTTGAAACCAATTTTTGCATTAATCCTGCTGTTTAGTGTTTTCAGGTCCTTCGCAATGCCAGCCAATCGAGCTCTTCCAATCGATTTAGCTCCACCTGGAACCATAGAGAGGGTTGTCGCTTTAAAAGCTGTGTCTTTCATGGCGGGAACTGTTGCCGGACCTATTATTTTCAGTTTCCTTTTTGTAGCTGATATCGCTCTTCCATATTTAACCGCTGCAATAGGACTTGCTATAGGGATAACACTTCTATCGTTGGTTCCCAAACCTCAAGTCGTGCAATACAAACCAACTGGAACTAAGCAGGTTATAAAAGATGCTTTTGAAGGCTTACGTTTCATTCGAAGAACTCCGATCCTATTCGGTGCAATAAGCCTTGACCTCTTTGCTGTACTTTTCGGCGGTGTTATCGCTTTACTACCTGCTATCGCCGAAGAACGTCTCGGAGTTGGAGCAGTGGGTCTTGGATGGTTGCGTGCATCAGTTGGAATCGGTGCGGGGATCACAATGCTCTCCCTTTCGTTTAAACCATTGAAGCGCAATGTCGGTAAAAGACTTATCCATATGGTTGGAGTTTTTGGTGTAGCTACCATAGCGCTCGCGATGACTCGAAGTTTCGCTATTGCCTTCATCCTTATATTTATCGCTGCATCAGCTGATGCTGTCTCGATGTTTATACGTGCCAGCCTCGTTCCTCTCGCTACACCAGAACAAATGAGGGGTCGTGTTCTCGCTGTGGAAAGTGTTTTCATAGGTGCATCAAACGAACTGGGAGCTGCAGAATCTGGTGTTGCAGCAGCATTATTAGGATTGGTGGGAGCGATACTTTTTGGAGGTGTGGGAACTCTTATAGTTGTTATCTTATGGTGGCGGCTTTTCCCTGCGCTTCGTTCTGTAGATAGATTTGAGGATGTAAGGGCATCTCAAGAAAATATTTAGTAGAGAGAAAAAATGAACCAAACAGATAAAAAAACTTTGACCGTTCTTTCCGATATTACTTCGGAAGTTGAAGTTTTGTGGGAGGAAAGTAAACCTCTTATCAATCAAAACGACATTGAGAAAATCATAGGCTGGGAACTTAAAACAGAAGGACTCTGCAAAGGTGAGATATGTGTTCCTTTTGCCTTACCAGTAGATCATGTTGAATCAGATTTTGTCGACCTTTTGACAATCACGGAAACACTCGGCTTTTCGACTGTTTTAGATTCTGAGTCAGATTTTATTGCAATTGACACTTTCTCCAGTCTTCGCCATTCAGCTCTCTCAGATAAAAAAGCCCCTGATATTAAACTTCCAGACCTTGATGGAAATTTGCGTTTGCTTTCTGAGTGGAGTGATAAGAAAAAGTTGCTTGTGGCTTTTTCAAGTTGGTGAGGATGTGCTTTTGATCTGCCAGGTTGGCAGATACTGTTCGAAGATTTAAAAAATGAAAATTTTGTTGTGATAGCAATCGCTATAGATGAAAACGTTGATGCCATTAAAGAATTAGCAAAAGAAACTACTTACCCTGTTCTTATTGACGCCAACCATCTTTTTAGTGACCTGTATGCCGTAAGCAACGTTCCAACTGTTATTTGGGTTGACGAAAACGACACGATTGTGCGGCCGAATGCTGGAGAGTTCGGCACTGATACTTTCTCTGAACTAACTGGAATCTTATGCGCAGATCATATGAACCAAGTCAAAGCATGGGTAAAAGACGGTGAACTCCCTGAAGACGCCGACTATGTCGTGGAAGACTTCAATATAGATGAAATTAACGCCCGTCTTCATTTTCGGATTGCTGTGAACGCATTAAGAGGAGGGCTGAGCGAAGTTTCAGAGCACCACTTCGAGAGGGCTGAAGAATTAGCCCCTCTGGATTTCACAATTGCAAGAGCGTCCATGCCTCTCCGTGGCGGCAATCCTTTTGGAGAGGAGTTCTTTGATCTTTATGAGAGGTATCAAAAAGCCGGATCCCCTTATCATGGGATACCGCGTAGGACAGCAAGATTGGGAAAAAATGATTAAGAATGTGATTGTTTGGGGAACCGGTAATGTTGGCAGGCTCGCTATAAGGGCTGTCGCCTCCCATGAAGAGTTAAATCTAAGTGGTGTGATTGTTCATAATGATTCCAAAGTCGGAGTCGATGCTGGGATCATCGCTGGTATAGGTGAATTGGGAGTCGTCGCGACTAATGACATTAGAATTGCAGAATCATCTGATGTAGATGCGGTTGTTTACACAGTTAATTCCGACTTTCGCCCTGACGAATCACTATCTGAGATTCTTCCTGTGCTTAGATCCGGCACGAACGTAGTCTCGAGTAGTTTTTATCCTTTGCTCCACCCGCCGTCCACTCCCGAGCCTATGCGTTCTCAAGTTCTTGAAGCATGTGAAGAAGGTGGTTCTTCTATTTTTGTTTCCGGAATTGATCCGGGCTGGATAATTGATGTGCTTCCTATTTTCTTGGCAAGCATGGGCTCAAACATAACTGAGGTGCGCGCACAGGAAATTGCCAACTATGCCGGTTACGATCAGCCAGACGCTGTCAGGTTATTGTGCGGTTTCGGGCAACCCATGGAATATGACCCCCCCATCCTCACCGATTGGGCTCTAATGCAAGTCTGGGCTCCCATGATCAGGGTTTTAGCAGATGGGTTTCAAGTTGAACTAGAAGAAATTATCACTGAAGTTGACAAACGTCCTCTTGAAAAAGGCATTTTTGTTGAGGGAATGGGTGATTTTGAAACCGGAACTCAAGGTGCTCTTCGTTTTGAGGTTAAAGGAATAGTTAACGGTAAACCTCTTTTGGTTATAGAGCACGTAACAAGAATTGATGATGACTGTGCCCCCGAATGGCCGAAAAACAGTCCAGAGGGTGGTTTCCATAATGTGATCATCACTGGTGATCCGTGTTTGACAGTTTCAGTTCACGGCGAAGACTCTCTCGACCCTGGTGCTGCTTCTGGAGGCAATTTCACTGCAGCAAATCGAATCGTCAATGCAATAGTCCCTGTTTGCGAAGCTGGCTCTGGAATCATCCACCCACTTGATTTACCAACTAATTTGGGTTCTTCACAAATAAAAAACTAAAACTTTTTTATAGGATCGATGGTGTTGGGTTATTTATTCCCAAATACTTAGCTAGTGAAGCAGTCACCATATTTGGTATAGCTGGATTTGAATCCTCTTGCATAAAACCCGCATCTACCAGACGATCGCCGAGTCTTATAAATATTGAACAGAATCTCATTGTTGCAAAAACCTCCCAATAATGAGTGTCTCTAGTTTTCTGTCCTGTGAAGGTTTCGTAAATCGAAACCATTTCTTCCCGCGTTGGGTAGCCTTCCATCCTTTTTACATCCATATCGTCAAAACTCATACGGTCGAACATAAGCCACCATCCAAGATCTGCTTCGGTTGGTAAAAGCGAACAAGCTTCCCAATCTAAAATCGCTGCAGCTCTATATTTTTTCCAAATGATGTTTCCTATCCTTGAATCCCCCCATGAAAGACCAATTCTTCCATCTTCCGGATCGTTAGCTTCGAGCCAACTTAATGCTGAATCTAATACTGGGTGTTCTCGGCCATTGAGTTCCGTTTGGGAATATTCACGCCAAATATCTATCTGGTTCTTTGTGGTCGGACTTCCTGAACCGCTTGGGTCCAGCCACTCCAAGCCTGCATCTTGCCAGTCAATTGAATGTATCCCAGCCATTGCATTTAAGCCGTCTTCAATCAACTGTCTTCTTTCCTCCGGAGTGGAAGATTCAACTAAGAAACCTTCAACTGTATAACGGGGATTGTCGCTAGGAACTTCTCCTTCGACAAAACTCATTGCAAAAAAAGATCTATTAATGGATTCAAGATTCTCTTCGTAGCTTAATAATGAAGGTAAGGGGACAACGTTCTGTTCGGCAACGGTTTTCATAATTCTATGTTGCAGATAGCAAGACTTCTCAAGACCTGGCCGTTGAACAGGGAACATTCCGCCGTCTTTTGGTTCCATGCGACCTACGAACTTTTCACTAAGTTTTTCTCCTTCTTCTTCCCAACTTGCTGTGAAAATAATTGTTTCGTTCGAGAATCCTGTTGCCACCGGAATGTCTAGTTCTATTATCTCGAGATTCTCGGCTTGGGGTTTTTCCTTAGTTAGATAACTTTTTATGGCTGCCTCATAGCCTTTCTGGTCAATCGGTAACATTGTTCACACTTTCTGATAAAACTTTTCGTGCAACATTTTCTCCTTCTTTTATTAAATCCGGAACATTTTGAAAATCGATATCTAAATCTCCATCTGGATCTTGAAGAGCTATATGAAGAACTTTGACATTTTTTGGCACATCAGCCCACTCTTGTCTAGACAGCTCGGCTGATGCTGCACGAAATCCAATCATCATTAAAGAAATAGCTGTCTGTTTTTCTGGTGGTAGAAATCTACTCGCAACATCCAAAACCACTAGTTTTGTTGGTTTCAGCGAAACTGCTTTCCTCAAGGGAATGTTTGAGACAACACCTCCATCTAAATGGTAATCGTTGTCTCCTAGTTGGACTGCCGGTAAAAGACCCGGAAGGGCTGCTGAAGCTAGAAGCAGGTCAACACTTGGTCCTTTGTTCCACCATTTGATTAAACCCGTAGAAGCATTTGTGGTTCCTAAATGAAAAGGGACTGCTGTCTGATTTAGTTTTTCAACAGGAACATTGTCTTCAAGGAATTTTCTTAGCTTTTCACCTGTATCGAAACTTGGTTTACCTCTGAGTATTGATGCGACTCGTCTAAGGGCATTTCCACTAATTGGAGGTTCTTCAACCGCTTGAAGCCAGAGTTTCTCAAGTTCATCCACTTGACCTAATTGTGGATTGCATGCGAACCAAAAACCGTTCATGGCTCCTATTGAAACTCCGACTACTGCATCAGGTTTTATTCCCGCTTCACAAAGGGCTTTCAGCATTCCTATTTGTGCAGCTCCCCTTACAGCCCCACCCGAAAAAACAAAAATGGTTTTTGCTTTTCTTCTTGGAACCCAACTGGGTCTATTCGGAAACTTCATAGGTATTTATCAAGGTAGCTTGATTGACCCAAAATCCGTTAGTTGACTATTTGTTTTGATAACGGTCAGAGATGAAAGCTATTGCCGATGTAAATAGGAAAAACACAGCAAAGAATAACGCTGTTTTTATTTCTACAACCCCAGTTGCCGTCAAAATAAATAAGGAAACCAAAAATAGCAAATTTGCAAGGTAAGAGATCTTCATACTTTTTGAGAAAAAGAGCAAATCATCGCTTAGTTCATATCATGACTTTTCGACCATGCTTCGCTTATACGAGTCCATGTATCAAAAAGACTTTCTGGTATTACACGTGTGTTAGCTGTAACAGTGGTGAAATTGGTATCTCCACCCCATCTAGGAACTACATGAACATGAATATGATTAGGGATTCCCGCTCCTGCAGCTTGACCTTGGTTCAAACCTATATTCATCCCTTCGGGAGAGAACACTTTTTGCAATATAACTGTTGAATCTGTAACCATTTTCCATAAAGATTCGCTTTCCTCTTCTTGCAACTCCGCTAGAGTTCTTACAGGTCTTCTCGGGACCACAAGAAGGTGACCGCTTGTATATGGATAAGCATTAAGCAGAACCATTGTTAACCTTCGTTTTTCTATGACAAAAGTCTCTTCATCAGGCAGTTGACTCTCATCAATAAGTTCAAACAAAGTTTTCTCTGAGTTTCCCTTCAGCCCATCACTTTTCACTTGAGACAAATATTCAGCTCGCCATCCAGCCCAGAGATTTTCTAGTTTATTCAAACTCGGTTACCTACTTCTTCAGTCAAACGGAGTAGGAAATCTTTCAATGGTAAATCCCGTTCCGGCTCACTACCACCTCGGGTGTTATCAGCGACAGTTTCATTTTGCTTATCTTCATCGCCGACTACTAACAAGTGTGGAATTTTTTCAACTTTACCTTCTCGGACTCTTTTACCTAATGGTTCATCTGCAACATCAATTGTCGCTCTGAAGCCTTTACTTTCTATTTTCTCTAAAACTTTTTCTGCATAATTTTGATGTTCTGCTGCGACTGGCAGTATCCGAACTTGTTCAGGAGAAAGCCACGTTGGAAATGCACCTGCATAGTGCTCTATTAAAACCCCTACAAATCTTTCGACTGAACCCAATAGGGCTCTATGTATCATTACCGGTTGGTGTCTCGCTCCATCAGTTCCTACGTATTCGAGACCAAAACGTTCTGGCAGATTAAAATCCAATTGAATAGTGGTTAATTGCCAAGCTCTGCCGATCGCGTCATTTACATCCATGTCAATTTTCGGACCATAGAAAGCTCCCCCGCCCTCGTCGACAATGTAAGGAAGTCCCTCTTTTTCTAGTGCTTCCCTCAGGCCCTCTGTCGCTAGATTCCACAAGTCGTCATCGCCAACAGATTTTTCAGTTGGTCTTGTAGAAAGTTTTGCTTGAAAATCGTTAAAACCGAAGTCTCTTAATACTGAAAGGCAAAAAGCTAAAAGAGACGACAATTCTTCTGGGACTTGTTCTCGGGTGCAAAATATATGAGAGTCGTCCTGAGTGAAGCCTCGACTTCTAAGAAGTCCGTGAACTGCACCTGAGAGTTCATATCTGTAAACAGTTCCTAACTCAAAATAACGTGTCGGCAACTCTCTGTAGCTACGCTGTGAACTTTTGTAGACCATGACATGAAATGGGCAGTTCATGGGTTTCGGATAATAGGTAGCTCCATCCATTTCCATGGGGGGATACATTCCTTCTGCATAAAAATCTAAATGACCGCTAGTTTCCCAAAGAACTGATTTTGCTATATGTGGGCTGAAAACAAAGTTGTAACCATCTTGCTCGTGTCTAGTTCGACTGTAGTCTTCAATTATTTTTCTCACCAGAGAGCCTTTAGGGTGCCATACAGCAAGCCCGGGTCCTAAATCTTCAGGCCATGAAACGAGATCCAGTTCTGTTGCTAATCTACGATGATCACGTTTTTCAGCTTCCGCGAGCCTTTCCAAATATTCGTCTAGTTCTTTTTTACTCGCCCAGGCGGTTCCGTATATTCTCTGCAGCATTGGCTGCTTTTCATCCCCTCTCCAATACGCACCAGCTACTTTTTGGAGTGAAAAATGGCCCAATTTACCTGTAGAGGGCACATGCGGTCCCGTGCATAAGTCAACAAAATCTTGACCATTTTTGTAATAGCTGATTGAACCTTCTGCGGATGCTTCATTCGACATTTCGTTGTCTATTTCACCCGTCGAGACTTTTTCTATAATTTCTTTTTTAAATCTGTGATTTCCGAAAAGTTGTAAAGCATCTTCAGGTGGGATTTCATACCTTTCGAAGATTTGATCTTCTTTGATAATCTCACGCATTCTTTTTTCAATGTTCTGCAGGTCATCTTCTGTAAAAGTGGCTCCATCTGGAAGTTCGAAGTCATAATAAAATCCGTCTTTGATTGGCGGACCTATAGCGTAGGTAGCCCCTTCCCAGATGCTTAGAACTGCCTGAGCTAGAACATGTGCTGTTGAATGTCTAAGAACATACAAACCGTCTTCAGTATCCGGTGTAATAACAGAGACTATGTCACCATCGGAAAGCGCCTTGTTTAAATCTATTGTTTCTCCGTTGACTTTTAGAGCTATAGCTGACTTGGCCAAACTTCTACTCACATCCGCCGCTAGATCTGTTCCGGTGGAACCTTCCGGCAAAGTTCGAATCGACTCATCTGGGAGTGTGACTTTAATTTCAGTCATACAACGAGGTTAGCTAATCAGAGAGTGAATATTCAGTGTTTTTAAGAAGTTAGATCAACTAAATGTCTAATTTTCGTCTATACCTATAAACCGTAAAGCAGCTCTTGTTTTATATCTGCTGTTTAACTGAAGTATTACTGCGCTAAAAGCCTCAATAGCAGTTGCATTGGATAAACCACCTGCATCTAAAGGTCTTATTCCAGGAATCTTGGAGAGTAGTTCTGAAGTCTCTTGTGTTGCTTTCACGTGATCAGAACAAACCAGCACATCACTTTCAACTTCCTCTTTCAAATCGCCTAATTCATTGGCTGGTACGTGGTGCATGGCTGCTGCTACATAAGAGTCCTGTATTACAGACTGAACGGTTGCAGCTACAGATCCTCTTGGTGGTACCAAAGGTTGAAATTCACCCGCAACTCGGGCTATTGCATTGGACATGCAAACAACGACTTTACCGTGAAGTTGATCAGCTACTGAACGGGCAGTTGTAGCAGCTGCATCCCACGGAGTTGCAATAACTATTAGATCTGCTTTTGCGGCATCAAGATTTTCTGCTGCAGTGATTTGCAATTCTTTTTCAGGCCAATCGGAAATTATCTCGTCGCGAATTTCCATAGCCCTATATTTACTTCTTGAACCTACTATGACCTCGTATCCCACTGAAGCAAGTCTTGCCGCTAAAGCTTTTCCCGCAGGTCCAGTCGCTCCTAATAAGCCTATTTTCATGGTGATGATCATAGGCAAATTTGAGCTTCGAAACACTGATGTAATGTTTTTTATGCACATTAATGAAATAAATCACGAATTATAGTTGTAATCACATAGTCTTTTTGGAGAAAGGAGCTTTTACTTTGGGTTTATTGGACGGTAAACGGCTTCTCATCACTGGAGTTCTGACTGACGCTTCGCTTGCATTCGCTGTTGCTGAACGTTCGATAGCAGAGGGTGCAGAAGTGGTTCTTACAGGAGCAGGGCGCGGACTGAGCCTTACTCGTAGAACAGCGAAAAAATTGGATCCCCAACCAGAAGTTTTGGAATTTGATGTTACTTCGCTTGAACAGGCAACTGACTTACACAACTGGCTGAAAGACAATTGGGGAGAAGTTAACGGAGCCCTTCATGCAATAGGATTTGCTCCTGAAGCTTGCCTAGGAGAAGACTTCTTGTCAGCCACATGGGATGACGTAAAGGTGGCAATGGAAATCTCCGCCTATTCTTTTAAAACTGTTGCAGAAATAGTGGCACCTTTAATGCCTAAGGGGGGTTCAATTGTTGGACTCGATTTTGATGCCCGTTTTGCATGGCCTGCCTACAACTGGATGGGGGTTGCAAAAGCAGCACTTGAATCAACTTCTCGTTATCTAGCTAAGTCACTAGGACCTTCTGGAATAAGGGTCAACCTTGTTGCAGCAGGGCCGATAAAGACCATGGCCGCGAAAAGTATCCCAGGTTTCTCGGAATTTGAAGATGCTTGGGACGGGCGCTCCCCTTTGGGTTGGGATGTTGAGGATCCAGATCCTGTTGCACGTTCCTGCGTAGCATTATTTTCTGATTGGCTGCCCGCCACTACTGGAGAATTACTGCACGTAGATGGTGGTTACCATTCCATTGGTGCTTAATCCCATTCAAAATTACCGTAGGAAAATATAAACTTTTCACTTTCTTCATCGTCAGTGTGATTCAAAGGCATCTCCATGGGAATTCGATCAGTGCAATGACTATTAACTATTTGATAAGGGTTAAGCTCGTTGCCTCTGCCTAAGGGACCAGCATGAAACTCAAAATGCAAATGAGGTCCGGTAGCATTTCCTCCTGCTCCAAGTTGACCAATCACATCTCCCGCGGAAACTTTTCCGGACTTTTTCCCGAATTTATGCAAATGGGTTCCAAAATAATAGTCGCCATTCTGAGCAACAAGCTTAAACGACCTGCCCCCTACTGTGTCCCAAAAGAAAACTATCTCTCCATCTACGGGCGCAATAAGGTTAGCGCCATAAAAACCTACAATATCGACTCCCCGGTGAAGACCTCTTGGTCTTTTCTCGTTCCATGAATCATAAAATTTAACTTTCCCTTCAACAGGACAAAGCCAGTTTTCAGAGTTGACCATTTTCATTATGGTTTCTATATTTTCTGATTTTCTCTTGTTTTCCTGAAGGAATTCTTTATCCCCCTCATCGATATCTTCTAATTTGCGAGCGCGGTCGATCGTAAGGGTTTCTGCCTCTCTAATATGCCCGAGTAGAAGCTGAGTGGCATCGTTCAACGATTGTTCAATTAGATTTTGACGTGATCGTATCGAATCGAGAAAAGTCTCTAAGTCCACGAGAGCATTTTTAGTCTTATCAATACGATTTTTTACAATTGAAATTATTTCCGAAGCTTTGGAAGTGAAGAATGGAAGATTCGCCTCGCGTCGAAGTAAGAATGGTGAATCATTTTCTCCTACCTCTACAATTTTGATTTGGTTGTCTTGCGCAACTGAATAACTGGCATTTGCCACTGTTAGCACAGAGATGACAACGAGAGCTTGCAATAATTTAGACATCAATTAACAGTACATTTCTGTGTTGTCGATATAACGGAATTCAAGAAATCATCCGTTCTTATTGGTTGCAAGATCAGATTCGTCTTCAATGTCTCCGACTAGTTCTTCAATTACATCTTCCAGCGCTACTAAACCTAGAATTTCTCCACCTGTATTTTTCACACCTGCAACATGGCTTCTTGATCTGCGCATCTGTAAAAGTAAATCATCTAGTGGTAAATCAGGTGTAACTATCAACATTCTCCGAATCATTTCTAATGGAACTGGTTCGTTTTGTGCTTGCTGTGGTAAGCGGAGAAAATCTTTAACATGTAAGAATCCAAGTAAATCATTCTCTGTGTTTCCAATTACTGGAAGTCGAGAGTGGCCACTTGCTACAACAATTTTTTCAATTTCAACTAGATTCATTTTTCTATCGACTGTGATCATTTCGCTGCGCGGTATCACGATCGATGAAACAGGTCTTTGTCCTAAATCCAGAGCACTGGTAAGAAGCTCGTGCTCAAAACTTTCTATAAGTCCTTCATCCCTAGACGCTTTGATAACCGCTAAAAGCTCAGTCATCCCTACTGCACTATCGTTCCCAACTTGCAACTTGTTGCTTAATGGTCTGACTGCGATTGCAACTATTTTGTCTAAAAGCCAAATCACAGGTTTTGCAATTTGTACAAAAAATCTCTGTATAGGCATGATCCTAAGAAGAGTTCTTTCGGGGTCAGCGATAGCTATGTTCTTAGGAACTATTTCGCCGAACATCATCTGGAACATTGCTGCTATTGCTATTGCTGAAATCCAGGAAGTTGTCTCTGATACCCCACTTGGTAAACCTAAATTTTCTAGAAGCGATCTGATCAGCTCGCCTATTGAAGGTTCAGCAAGAATTCCAAGAATGACACTGCTCAGAGTTATGCCTAGCTGAGCTCCAGAAAGTTGTTTACGTAAATCTTTTCGAGCTTCTAAAGCCCTTATTGCAGTTCTGGACCCTCCTTCAGCTAGTTCTTCTAGTCGTGAAATGCGACTTGCTACCAAGGAAATTTCGGTAGCTACAAAAACAGAGTTGATGAAAATAAGAAAAATCGCTGCTGCAAGTATTACAAAAAGCATCTAGATGTTCCTTGTTTTTGAATCGTTCGGGGAAACTATGCGAAGGTTGGCTACCCTAAGCCCCTCTACAGCAACTACTTCTATTTTCCAGCTCTCCACTTCTATAATTTCACTTGGTTCTGGAAGATGCCCAAGTCTAAAAAGAACGTAACCAGCAATTGTCTCATATGGTCCTTCTGGGATTTTCAAGCCAGTTGATTCTTCAACTTCATATAAATTCAACCGACCGGAAATAATCGTGCTTCCCAAACCTTCTGCTTTAGTTCTGACCTCTATTTGGTCATATTCATCTCCTATCTCGCCGACAATCTCTTCGAGTACATCTTCGATGCTTACTATGCCTGCTGTTCCCCCGTGTTCATCTGCAACCACTAATAGCTGATTGCGCTTTTGACGCATGTCATCCAAAACGTCATCTAAGTCTCGTGTTTCTGGAACTGTTAAAACAGGTGTCATCAATTCTTCCACTGACAACGTCAACCGTGTTTGTATAGGAAACTTGTATAGGGACTTGATGTGAACAACTCCTTGTATATCATCCAAATCAATTCCGAATACGGGAAACCTTGAAAATCCAGTTTCAACAGAAAGGTGAATAAGTTTTTCCGCTGAGTCTTGTTTTTGCACTGCGCATACTTCTACTCGTGGAACTAAAACATCAGCCACTGTCTTCCCTGTGAAACGTATTGACCTTCTAAGCAGGGTCACCTCATCAGAATCAAGAACGCCCTCATCACCGGACGTTTCAATAAGATGTTCGAGTTCACCCAACGTATGAGAAGCAGACAACTCATCTTTCGGTTCGATTCCTAATCTGTTCACTACGCGATTCGCACAGTAATTCAAAAAAGCGACTACTGGATAAAAAAGCTTTCCATATATCTGAATAAGTGGTGCTAAAAGGAAAGTTATTTTTCTGGGGGCCGCTAAAGCTGCGTATTTAGGTATCTGTTCGCCGATTACCAAATGTAAAGAAGTAGCTACCGCAACAGCCAAAAAAACACTTAAACCTGAGTGGTCATTCCCGCCGGTAAGGATCTTTGCGACCGTAGGTTCAGCCACAAAACCAAGAGACAATGCCGAGAGGGTAATTCCAAATTGAGCCCCTGACAGATAAACAATTAGATTTTGAAGGAGTTTGCGAACCCTGCGGGCATGTGAAGAACCATCATCAGCTTCTGCTTCAACACTGGCCCTGTTAACCGCTACAAGAGAAAACTCTGCAGCAACAAAAAAAGCATTTAGAAACAAAAGAAGGGCAGCAATGACCAAGCCGGACCAGATCGACATCGTTCTTACACTCTAGCGAGCTAGAAAACTCCTCGGACCGCACAATACTCAAATCATTTGATCGCTGATCTTGTACTGTTAACCAATGGAATATCCGGCTCAGTTAGATTTAGAAAAAAAGAAACTCACACTTTCTGACACTTCTATAGATCCGGATATTACGAAACGTTGGTTCAAGCGTTTATACCCGATCATCAAAGAGCAGAAAAGACCCTTTCTGATTACAGCTTTTTGTGGAATTGCAGGTCTTGCAATCCAGGTATCAGTTCCGATGGTTATGCGCAAGGCAATAGATAATGCTCTAACAGATGGATCTGGGCAAATTGCTTCTTATGTTTGGGGACTGTTGGCGATGGCTGTATGCGCGTTTGCCCTCAGATTCACTTACAGGTTCTTACTATTTAAAACCGCGTACCGAATCGAAACCCAGCTCAGGTCGTTGATCTTTAAACACCTCACGAAGCTGTCGTTTTCTTTTTTTGATCGGACAGCTAGTGGTGAAGTTATATCTAGAGCAAACTCTGATATTCGTTCCATCCAACTACTTTTAGCTTTTGGTCCTTTAGCGATACTTTCACTATTCAGTTTTCTCTTAGCTTTCATTTTCATGCTTTCTATACACATACCTCTTACTCTTGTAACTATTTCCTGCATGCCTTTCGTATATATCCTTGCTCAAAAAATGCGAGACAGAGTTTTCCCACTTTCCTGGGTTACTCAAGGCCGTATGGCTGATTTGGCGATGGTCGTTGATGAGAATGTTAATGGATCTAGAATTGTGAAATCTTTCGCGGTAGAGAAAGATCAAATCAAATTACTAGCTCAGATGGCCCAACGGTTACGCTGGTCTTCGACTGCTCTAATTGACGCGAGAGCACGCTTCAACCCCTTAATTGAATCTCTTCCCCGTTTGGGCATGGCAGGTATTTTAATGTACGGAGGTTGGCTTTCTATAAATGACAAAATCGGCATTGGTGCCCTTATAGCTTTCAGTAGTTACGTAATAATGATCTCTGTTCCATTCCGAATGCTTGGGTTTGTTCTCCTGCAGGCACAGAGAGCTGCCGCTTCATCGTTACGCATTTTTGAAATACTTGATGAAAAACCTGCTGTGGTAGACAAACCTTCAGCGAAAAGAATTGTTCATCCTGCAGGAAAAATAAGCTTCAGGAACGTTTCATTTACCTATCCGAATGACGAAAACCCCATTGTTTTGGATGGCTTAAATCTTGATATAGAAGCGGGTGAAACAGTAGCTTTAGTTGGGCGAACAGGATGTGGAAAATCAACCGTTGCTAGGCTATTACCTCGGTTCTATGACGTAACCGGTGGTTCGGTTCTCCTAGATGGAACGGATACAAGGGATTTATTACTTGAAGATCTTAGAACACACATAAATGTGATTCCTGATGAACCGTTTTTATTCTCCGACTCGATCAGAAACAATATTGCTTTCGGTAAACCTGATGCAAAAGAGAGTGAAATACTCGATGCCGCTAAAGCAGCTCAGGCAGACAGTTTCATTTCTGATCTTGAGAATGGATATGAAGAAGTGGTGGGTGAACGTGGTTACACCCTTTCAGGAGGGCAACGACAAAGGATAGTTGTAGCTAGAACACTTTTATCGAATCCCAAGATTCTTGTATTAGATGACTCAACTAGTTCTGTCGATGTGGAAACAGAGTCCTTGATTCACGCCTCTTTTAAAAAACTTTTGCAAAATCGAACGACTTTAGTTATAGCTCACAGGCTTTCAACAATTAGTTTGGCTGACAGAGTTGTTTTGCTAGAAGCCGGAAAAGTAAAGGTCGAAGGAACCCATGAATATCTCTTAGAAAACTCACCCGAGTATGAGTCAATATTGTCTTCAGGTCTAATGCAGGAGGCAAAGTAGGAAATGGGTTTCGGTGGTGGCATGGGAGGTTTCTCTATTGGACCTTCATCAGTTCAGGCAAATGCGGAAGCAGGTTTACCTTTCGCGGAGTTGCCTGATGACTTTCATGAAAGAATCGAAAAAGTTGTAGAGAAAGAACC
>CEUS01281923.1_pt1 | contig 19315 bp, 14 predicted proteins | sample 427031 | NCBI WGS metagenome assembly CEUS01 (sample SAMEA2622837, study PRJEB7988) | marine metagenome | biome: marine biome (ENVO:00000447); feature: marine epipelagic mixed layer (ENVO:xxxxxxxxx); material: "saline water (ENVO:00002010), including plankton (ENVO:xxxxxxxx)" | depth 140 m | reverse complement strand
ATTCAGGAACATGTGTATCTGAAACCAAACCTATACGCATACAATAAACCTCAATTTTTAATGTCTTGAGCATAACAGTTATCCAGCAAGGGTGCTACAGAAGTCGTATTATTTATACCAGTAATGTGTTTCAAGAAGGTATCAGCTGCCGCCAAAAATTTGCAAATTACAACTTACGCGACTGCGACTTACCCGGTATAATGGCAATCTATAGAATTGATCAAAGCTGGCCCAGGAGGATTCATGACGACAACTGAAGCCCCACCAAACATGATCACAATCATGATTGATAACCAAGAGGTCACGGTTCCTCGCGGCACAACCATACTTGAGGCCGCTAAAAGTGCAGGAATTTACATACCAACATTATGTTGGGATCCAAAACTTAAAGCGTATGGTGCTTGCAGAATGTGCGTTGTGCAACCTGAAGGACGCCGCCAATTCCTAGCGTCATGTGTCACACCAGCAGATCCAGTTCCAGCCCCGCCACCAGCTGAGCGAGGGACAATGGTAAGCCAGTCAGTGCGAACCAATACTCCAGAAGTCGTTGATCTACGAAAAGGTGTGCTTGGCCTGCTCATGAGTGAGCATCCTCATGGATGCCTAACCTGTGATCGAATAACTCATTGCGGTCCAACCGATATTTGTCTACGCAATGTGTCGGTAACTGACCGATGTGTTGTTTGCCCGCAAAACCAGCGCTGTGAATTACAAGCGGTAGTTGAAATCACCGGGGTTGATGAATCAATTTACGACTATGGCTATCGAGCCCTGCCGATCCGAGACGAAGATCCCTTCTTTGATCGAGATTACAATCTGTGTATAGCATGTGTTCGATGTGTTCGGGTTTGTAATGAAGTAGTTGGCGCAGACGCCATCAGCATGGTTCAGCGAGGAGATAGGGTGCTGCCCGGGACGCCTTTTGATCTTCCATTATCTGACGCTGCGTCAGGCTGCATCCATTGTGGAGCATGTGTGGATGCATGCCCTGTTGGCGCGCTGACAGAGAAAGATAACAAATGGGCAGGATTGCCTTCTCACACCGTAACAACAGTGTGTGATCAATGCGAAATAGGCTGTCAGCTAACTGTCGAAATGCAGGGAGAAAAAGTATTACGAGTCGTCCCAGATCTTGATGGTGGCGCAAATGGTGGACTCGCGTGCGTGAAGGGTAAGTTCCAACTTACGGATTCAACAAGGCGTGAAGACCGTTTTCTCGTACCTTTGATACGCCAGAATACTTCGGCCAATCCTTCTTCTTGGGATGTCGCTCTAGGCTTTATATCTGACGCGCTAACCAAAAACAATGGAGAAAAATTCGCTCTGATCACGACAGGAACCAGTTCAAACGAAGATGCCTATCTACTTCAAAAGCTAGCGAGGCAAGTACAAGGTTCTAACAATATTGACAACGTACCTCGGGCTTTGTCACCAGCAATCAACGAAATGGCGAATGCTGTTGGTATAGGTGTTTCAACAAATGAGATTAAAGATATCTCTAAGTCAAAGTCAATTCTCTTCATGGGCGCAGACCTCAATTCAACTCACCCCGTAGCGGCTTACCAAATCCACAAAGCTGTGAATTACGTCGATGCAGATTTGATTTCCGTTACATCGACCACATATCCAGAAATTAGTCGAGCAGCAACTCAAAATCTTCAGCTCAATAATGGAACCGAACTAGCATTTTTGCGTGGAATGTTAAAGGTGGTTTTCGATGAAGATCTCATTGATCAAGAATTCATAGAAAAAAGGGTGGAAAACATTCAGTCCTTGCGAGAATCCGTTGCATCTATAAAACTAGATGTAGTCTCAAGTGAAACCGGTATTTCAGTCGATTTAATTCAAAAGGCGGCACGCAGTTATGCTTCTAGCACTCCCAGTTCGATTGTATATGCTGTAGATCCAAGTTCTGATTCAAAAGGCATAGCCGCAATGCTAACAAACCTTGCGTTGGTAACGGGCGGTGTCGGCAATGGTTCCTCCGGTGTTCACATCTTTCTCCCACAAGGAAATTCACAGGGAATACAAGACATCGGCGCTGCACCTCGCGACACAGAGAATGATTTTGAAGCAATTCTTGACGGCATTGAATCGGGAAATATCACCTCTCTTCTGTGGGTTGGTGACTTATCAACGTCCACATCTTTTACGCCGACATCCCTTGAGGATAGGGTTGAGCAAGAACTTCCTGATGCAATGATCACACGCCTGAAAAATACATTGCCAAAACTGGAATTTCTTGCAGCAGTCTCACTGGCACCCAGTATTATCAGCGAACTTGCTGACGTAGTTCTGCCCACAACTTCATTCATGGAACGTGATGGTACATATACTAACTCAGAGAGACGCGTGCAAAGAATTCGAGCAAGCTTACAGCCGGCTGGGGAAACGAAACCAGTATGGGAGATTGTAAAAGAAATAGCTACAAATATGGGTTCCGCTGAGTTTGACTATTCGAGCGCATCATCAGTATTTGATGACATTGCAAATAATGTTGAAACTTATAAAGGCCTTTCGTTTGAGCGACTTGATTCTGAATTTACTGGCGTACAGTGGCCAGTACCCGACACAGATCACCCGGGCACCCCTACCCTCCATAATGACAAATTCTCAACAGCAAGTGGCCTAGCACGAGTAACAAGCATCTAAGCTTCAACAGATACAATGCTCAAGATTGCTTTGGAGCGAACAAATGGATCTCTCTTTGTGTACCCGTCGGTTTTGTCCCATCTAGTGCAAGCCACTCTCCACATGATCTAATCTCGATAACACACGTTGCATGTGATCTGGAAAGGTACAAGGACAGTCACCTGAATGAGTTCAGCCAAAATACGAGAGAGTTCATCAACCTTGTTCACGACAATAGGAATCACCTCTCTGATTCCGCTTTTGTGAATCTGATTGAATGGTTAGAAAACCCCGCATACAGCGAATTTATTCCGGCACTGACAACTCTGCTAAAAAATGCAGCCTGGCCTGAAATCGAAGACGCTTTTTACATGCATGTGATGATTGGTACAGGTGGAATTAGGGGACCATTAGGGATAGGGCCGAATCGGATCAATAGCCGTACAATTGGGGAGGCTGCTCAAGGGCTCTGCTTTTTTATAAACGAATACGGACAATCCGCAAAATCGAACGGTGTAGTAGTTGGCCATGAAGCACGCCGTGAATCTAGGGCATTCGCTGAACTGAGTTGCGAAATTTTTGCCGCGAATGGGATTAATTCTTACCTCTTTAACAGCATGCGCTCAACCCCCGAAATATCATTTGCTGTACGTCATTTAGAAGCAACAGCAGGAGTCCAAATTACTGCTTCACATAATCCTCGCACCGACAATGGATTTAAGTTTTACTGGTCTGACGGCGGACAAGTCGTCGCTCCACTAGACAACCAATTTATGAATCTTGTGAACGGCGTCGAAAAGATCGATCGCTTACCGCTAAAAACGGCTCGTGAAAGAGGCTTTGTTCAGACAGTAGGCGAAGAAGTCGATAGAGAATACATAGATAATGTCCGTTCAGTATCAGTCAGTCAGTCACGTTCAGCAATCATTGTTTTCAGCCCAATACACGGCGCTGGATCAACTAACGTCACGCCGGTTCTACGCGAAGAACAATTCAATGTCACAGACGTTAACACACAAAAAGAACCAGATGAAACATTCCCAACGGCACCAGGTGACCTTATCAATCCTGAATATAAAGAAGTTATGGAACAACCCGTACAGTTGGCTGAACAAATAGGGGCTGACGTAGCAATATGTTCTGATCCTGATGCTGATCGAATTGGCGTAGCAGCAAAAAAAGATTTGGAATCAAACAAATTGGAAATCCTGACCGGAAACCAAGTTGGAGCAGCTTTAATTCACTTCATATTGACTGAGCGAAAACGTGCAAATCGATTACCAAAAAACGGCTTAGTTCTTGAGACACTAGTAACGACTAATTTGATTTCGGATATTGCAAAAAGTTTTGATGTGAACGTGAAATCTGACCTCTTGGTAGGATTCAAATTCATTGCAAAAACTATTGGCGAAATGGCAAACAAAGACGATTTTATTTTTGCTGCAGAAGAAAGCTTAGGATACTTAACCGGAAATTTTGTGCGAGACAAGGACGCATCAATTGGGGCGTTACTTACAAGTGAAATGGTTTCATCACTAAAGGATGACGGAAAAACTGTCTCGCAATATTTGGACGAGCTGTACGAAAAATACGGATACTATAAAAATGCACAGTTATTGATCGAGCTTCCAGGTAAGTTGGGAAGACAAACCATGACCGAAATCATGATGAATCTGAGGAAAAATCCACCAAAAAATCTTGGAGGATTGAGCATTATAGGAGTCAAAGATTTATTAGGAGTCGCGAATTTGAGCCCCGAATCTTATTCTATTGGTGGATCCAACGATATCATTTCATTTGAGCTTCTGGATGATAGTCGATCGCGCATCACTATCCGGCCTTCCGGCACAGAACCGAAATTAAAGATTTATATCCAGCGATACGAACCAGTTTTGGCTTCCCTGCAACAGACAAAGCGTATAATTGACGATAACGTTAATAACATAATTCAAGACATTTCGTCCTATTTATTGGAAGGGTTGTCATTAGAACTAATGCCCTCTTGGAATACCTCTCTAAAACGCATCATTTAGAGGGATCATTACTACTCCTGTTCCAGAGGACTTTAAAATCGTAGCAATACATCTTTTCCTCCGCTAGCTAATTTCAAGGAATGGTACAATGGCTCCAATTTGCCGCGTGAGGCGAACCAATCATGGTTAGTGATGGAAGGAATCACGATATGACAACTAAGTCCGGTGACTTTCAGTATGAAGTCCTAGAGGGTTGGGGTGACCTTCCCGATGGATGGGAGTGGGGACAAGCCGGCGCTGTCGCAGTCGACTCTAAAGATCAGGTTCATGTATTCACACGAACGGAACATCCTGTCATGGTCTTTGACCGAAATGGCCGATTCATAGATTCATGGGGCGAAGGTATCTTCGAAGATGCTCATGGATTATGCATTGGCGAGGATGACTCTCTTTATTTCGTTGACCGGAATCCTCAAGTAGTCATGAAATTCAATAAAGACCGAGAACTTATCTTTACACTGGGGAACAGAGACCAGCCATCAGATACGGGCTATACATCGGATAATCCGGTTGTTACGAGGCCGGGCCCACCGTTCCACCATCCGACAGATATTTCATTGGCATCTAATGGAGATTTATATGTATCTGATGGATACCGTAATTGCCGTGTCCATAAATTCTCAACTGAAGGGAATCTTTTATTTTCTTGGGGAGATCCTGGGGAAGGACCAGGAGAATTCCGATTAGTGCATAGCGTATGGCAATATAACGATCGTATCTACGTTGCTGACCGACAAAACAATCGCTTGCAAGTCTTCACTCTAAAGGGCCAACATCTTGATACTTGGCCAGGTTTTCTTCAGCCATGCAAAATATTCATCGCGAATGACATTGTTTATGTCGCGGAATTGGGTGCGAGGGTGAGCATCTTGGATCTCGATGGCAACCTCTTAGCTCGATGGGGCGGAGAACGTAGCCATACTTCGGGGGAATTTTGGGCGCCTCATGGCATCTGGGCAGATTCTCACGGTGACCTTTACGTATCCGAAGTACTAGAGGGTCGACGAGTACAGAAATTCCAACGTACACGGTAATAAAATGGGAGGTCTGTAGACGCAAGGTCACACCTACTGCATTCTTTTGAATCCAGTAGCGCAGTCAATATTAGACATGAAAATCTTGATATTGTTCTTCATTTCCACGGTATGCATTTCTGTATCACTTTCATGCACCGGATCTCAAAATGCTTTAAAAAACACTGACGGTGTCCAGGGGCCTAGTGGACCACAAGGGCAGGCTGGACCTCAGGGTATGCAGGGCGAACAAGGTCCGGCTGGACCAGTCGGTAATGCTGGCTCACAGGGAGCACAAGGTGTCCAAGGTCCGGCTGGACCAGTCGGTGATACAGGACCACAAGGAGTACAAGGCGTCCAAGGTCCGGCTGGACCAGTCGGTGATACAGGACCACAAGGAGTACAAGGCGTCCAAGGTCCACAAGGAAACCTTGACGACAGATCGCGCCCAAAACCAAACACAATCAATACGCTAAAAACGGAGACAAAAGTTGGGGCGCAATCATCTATTACGATTGGTTCAGATGGATTAGGCCTGATCAGCTACTACGATTCAGCTAACCATTACTTAGAAGTTGCGCATTGCGAAAATATCGAATGTTCATCAGTCACGGTAAATACCATCGACAATTCAGGTAACGTCGGACCCTACTCTGCAATCACAATTGGCCGCGATGGATTTGGGCTAATCAGTTATTACGATGCAACGGCAGACGACCTCAAAATCGCTCATTGTGAAAACATTACTTGTTCAGAAAACACGATTGCCAATCTAGACTCTGAAGGCAATATGGGAGCGAGATCTTCAATCACTATAGGTGCAGATGGGCTAGGGCTGATTAGCTATTACGATGCAACTAGTGATGACCTCAAAGTCGCGCACTGCGAGAACACTCTTTGCTCGTCAGCAACTACAACAGTAGTTGATCCTAACGGGAATGTTGGCGCATACTCGTCAATAGTAATCGGTGCTGATGGCCTAGGGCTAATCGCATACGCTGATTCCACCAACAATGCACTCAAAATTGCTCATTGCGAAAACACGACATGCACAAAAGCGATAATCACAACTCTTGACGATGAGTCAGTAGTTGGCCCGTGGCCATCATTAGTCATTGGAAAAGATGGCCAAGGCCTCATTAGCTATTACGACTCTGAGACAGACGACCTCAAAATCGCCCATTGTACCAACAGGGCATGTTCCAGCGGTACAACATCCACTTTAATCAGGACAGGAAGATTCATTAGAGAATCGTCGATAACAATTGGTGCCGATGGGCTAGGAGTTTTAAGCTATTACGATTTCACCAAAGATGATTTGATGGTCGGTCATTGTGTGGATATCGGCTGCAACTCTATCACAATATCTTCGGTTGATACGGAGGGGAATGTCGGAGCTTATTCATCAATGACGATCGGGACCGATGGAAATGGGCTTATCAGCTATTATGACTACACGAACGAAGAACTGAAAGTCGCCCACTGTGAGAATGCTTTTTGCTCACCGTATTTCAGGCGTAGGTAGTTTTTATCGCTGTCATTTATCTCTAAATCTCACAAACGGTTAATATCAGAAAATCGTAAGGACGGCGGGAAGAAACGTTTCCCCACATACGCAACTAGCAACCCGGCAACAAATCCTCCAACATGAGCCCAATAAGCAACGCCACCCGATCCTGTGTTCGCCAATGATCCTAAACCACTCACCAGTTGCAAAACAAACCATCCACCCAAGACGAATACTGCAGGAATCCGAGCCATTGTTATGAAATAGAACATTACTAGAGTGTTAACGCGATTCTTTGGAAATAAAACAATATATGCACCGAGGACTCCGGCTATTGCCCCACTCGCACCAATAACAGGCACCATCCCACTGGAATCCGCCATCACATGTGCACCAGACCCCGCTAAGCCAAAAACCAAATACAGAATCAAAAATTTGGTATGCCCTAACCAATTTTCGATGTTGTCTCCAAAAATCCAAAGGTACAGCATGTTGCTCCCAAAATGTAAGAAGCCGCCATGAATGAAAATTGATGAGATCAAAGTGCCCCACGTGGGAAACGGCGTTTCTATATCCAAAAGGCCTTGAGAACTGTCCAAGAATCTATATGAAATTCCTTCCGTTAGTTCTGAAGGAATCATCCCAAAAGTGTAAAAAAAAGTTGCCTTATCAGCGAAAAGCATTTGGAAAAAGAAAACAAATGCATTAAGGATAATGAATGTCCAAGTCACGTATGGACGTATTTGGTGATACCCATTTGCATCAGATAACGGGATCATTGATCTACATTCCTGATAATCATTAAATTAAACGAAAAAGCCTTTATCCGTATATTCTTCTATCATCTCTGCGGAGAGGCCAAGCAATTCCGAATAAACATCTGCGTTATCTTGCCCCAAAAAAGGAGCACCTCTTGGCTTCACTTCAGGTAATCCACCCAGCCGAATTGTCGCACCTGGGTTTATGACCTTACCCGTGAATGGCTGTTCCACTTCAATCAAGTATCCCTTTTCACGCAAATGATAATCTCGATAGAGATCTTCTGCATCCTGAACTAATCCAGCAGGCACTCCAACCTTTTGCAGTAAATACATTATTTGACTCGGGCTATGGCGTCTAGTCCATTCGCTTAATCGCTTATCGATATCTATTTCATGTGACTTCCGCCCAAACCGATCTTTAAATCTTGGATCATCTGCCCATTCATTAATTTCAGTCGCCTGAATTAGCGCTGTCCACTGCTCATCAGTTTCTACAGCTATCACACACCAGCGATCATCGCCTTCACATGGATATGAATTATACGGTGAAAACGACGGATGATGGTTACCTATTGGCTCTGCCACCCGGCCATTAACAAAATAATCTAGAAATGCAGCGCCCATCATTGTCGCTGCCGTCTCAATCTGGGGCAACTCAATATATTGCCCTAGACCAGTTTGATCACGATAATTTAAAGAAGCAAGAATAGCAGTTACAGAATGCGCCGCAGCGACCCAATCAGGATGCGCTATTTTGGAGCGCATGTTCTCTGGAGATGACGGATGACCCCAAAGACGCATCATGCCACAATAGGATGTTAAAGTTTGACCTAGGCTAACATAGTGACCATAAGGTCCAGAAGAGCCAAACCCGGGCATTTCCACCATAATAATGTCTGGTTTTACTTTTTTGATATCGTCATAACCCAAATTCCACTTTTGCAATGTGCCAGGGCTAAAATTGTCTATTACTACATCACTTTTCTTTACTAGTTCTAAGGCAATCTCTTGCGCTTCAGAAAAGTGCAAATCCAAAGCGATGCTACGCTTACTTCTATTAATCTCGTTGAAATTGCCAGTACGCCCCCCAGGATGCTGCAGACGGAATTCAGCTGCTTCACTCGTGCCACCCGCAAATTTCATCGATTCAACTTTAATGACTTCTGCTCCAAGTTCGGCAAGATACCGTGTAGCGTAAGGTCCAGCAAACGCTATTGTGAAGTCCAATACACGAATATCTTGCATCGTCTTTGGCATTTCCTTTGAACGTGCGGGCCGACGACGCGTATCCTTGGGGCCTTCACGTAAAATTTGATCCAACAATGAATCATGTTCTCCCAAAAGAGGCGCTGTTTTATGAACATGTACAGGCGTTTGTGTCAGGATGTACGGTGGGCCAGGATAACTGTAATCACCGATCACGGGATGTTTCGCATCTTTAAAAAACCCCCGTTCTCGCAAGTGTATGCTTTTCGCGAAATCTTCCATAGAATTAAGCGGTGCAATGGGGATACCCCGTTCTTGGCCTTGTTCCATCAATTCAATCGAGGTGAACTTCCGGGTGAAGTCTTCAATAATTTGATGAGCTTCGTGAGAATTATCAGCTCGATATTGCCGGTCTTCCCATCGAGATTCGTTCAGGACTGGATCATTAATCCAGTCCACAATCCATTCCCATCGCCGGCTATAAATGTGTGCCCAACCATCCTTTGTTGGATATGCCTCAATCCCAGCAACACCACGTTCTGTCGGCTTCGTAATTTCATAATCCATGGAATATCGATGAATTGCGAATTGGATATGGCCAATCACATCTTGAATAGAAACATCAACGTGGCAACCATTTCCATCCACTCTTTGATCGAACAATGCAGCGAGTGTGCCTATCGCTCCATGAACCCCTGCAAGTTGATAACCTAACTCTAATGGCGTGTTGCAAGGAGGATAATCCGGATCTCCTTGAATACTCATAATCCCGCCCATGGCGCCCGCAACTAGATCATTCGATTGGAATTTTGCAAACGGTCCTATCTGTCCAAAACCAGTAATAGAAGTTAATACGATGTTTTGATTCATTCCCTTGAGAGAATCAAAACCAAGGTCAAGAGAATCCAAGTAGCCAGGTATAAAGTCTTCAAGGACCACATCTGACCGACCAACGAGGTTTTTAAGTCGTACTCGATCTTGTTCATTCGCCAAATCAAGTACTACGCTTTTCTTATTGGAATTTGCATTCAAGAAGTACAAACTACGCTCAGTATCAACTAGATCACCTGCAAACGGCGCAAGAGACCGCGAAAGAGCACCATTCGGAGGCTCAACTTTTATTACCTCCGCTCCTAAATCAGCCAGAAGTCGTCCACAATGCTCGACTGCTTGACCACCAATCTCAAGAACGCGTATACCACTTAATGAATCGAGTTCAGCCAACTTCAACTCTCCTCACTGCAATCTATAGGTGTGGTGATGGCCCAAATGGCTTGTCACGTGCTTTAATAAAAGCGCCAGTGCCTTCCTCTTGCCTAATCTTATCAAGGTCAACCCCATCAGTAACGCGAACACCAGGTTGTTCTCTTGCTGTAGCATGACCAATCGCATCAACCATTGAACTGTAAGATAAAGCTGAATTCATTCCCATGGCTTCAAGCGTTCCATCAATCATTCGTTTATTGAAACGCACGGCAAAAGGCGGAATGTGAGCAAAACGTTGCGCTAAAGAAAATGCTGCATCCATCAATTTTTCATGCGGAACCACATCAACAACCAGCCCAATACGCTCCGCTGTTTCTGCACTTACATGATCCCCAGTGAGGATAATACGCTTTGCCCACTGAGCGCTCACAAAGAACGGTAGCCGTGTCGCTGCTATACTTCCATGCCGGATCTCTGGAGCTCCAAAAGCAGCCCGTTCGGACGCAATCAAAATATCGCTGTGTAGAGCATATTCGAAACCACGACCCAAACAGTACCCGTTAATCGCGCCAATTATTGGTTGAGAGACTGCCGATTGCCACCGGACACCCCATTCTCGATACTCTTCCGCTGCAAGATAGTTGCCCATCAATCCCTGTTCTCTCGGGTCCCTCTTGAAACCTTCATCGCCACGTCCTCCCATATTTGCACCTGCGGAAAACGCTCGGCCAGATCCAGTCCAAATAATTGCACGTACATCCCGATCATTCGCGGCATGCATCATAGCTGCTTCAATATCTTCTTTTAGCCCGATACTTAAAGAATTTAACCGTTCCGGATTGTTCAGAGTAATAATTGCTACATGTTCGCGTTTCTCATAAAGTACGTTGTCATACTCTGGCATTATAAAGTCCCCTTTTGTCTTATTCTTGAATTTGACTCGTTTACAGTTCGCTTAGCGAATTTTACAACAAACGAAAATAGAAACTGTTAAATCAAAAGGAGGCGAGCCTGTCACCATCATTTATTTCAATTAGAATGCTGGGCTTTGATAATGCTGAAAATAAACATCGAAATGTCATCCATTTCGTCGTTCAGGTGGCCGAATAAAGACCATTGTTAATGCGGCAAGAGCCGCTGATATTGCGAACGTTATGAAAGCTGGATAGTAGCTCTCTGTCAAATCATAGACTAACCCTGCAAACACGGGACCCAATACTAATCCAAACATCTGAATCGCATCCATGGCTCCTGATATTGTGCCAAAAGCTTTACGGCCAAAATATTCCGCCCGTAGCGCGAACATCAATGTCGCACCACCCCCCCAGCCAACAGCATAGATGGGAACGAAAAAAAACAAATGCCACCACGTACCAACGTTCGCCAAAACAAATGAGCCTAATGCAACTAATCCCATTGTGATAGCCATCACGTACCTTGTAGAGATCTTCTCAGCTAACCAACCGAAACCGAAACGTCCAAGAATACTAATCACACCTGTCATGCCTAAAACCGTTGCAGCGATTTCAGTTCTGATGCCTATGCCGACAAGGAACGGAACTTGATGTAACGCTATGGCACCAATAGCTAATTGGCGAAGGCCTAGAACAATTGCCAGAAACCAAAAAGCAGGAGTCTTTAAGGCTTGCATCAACGTGTACTCAGCTTCACCTGAAATCGTATCCTCAAGACCATTTTCAGAAGTCTCAACGTTTTGGGAAACAGATCTTTCTCCATCAGGTAAAAGACCATAATCTTCGGGACGAGTGCGCATAAAAAAAGCTAAAGGTAATGCTACAACCCAAACCATCAATCCTGCTATAACAGCTGTTGTTCTCCAACCAACAGCGACAATAAGCCAACCCAGAAATGGAACAAAAACACCACCTAAACCTCCACCCGAAGTGGCGATTCCTAAAGCACGCCCCCGCTTCTTAATGAACCAATTCACCGGGGCAACCAGGGCAGGAACGCGGATCCCAATTGACATGCCAACAGAAATTACAAGGAGAAAGACTACATAAAACATCATCAGAGATTGGACTTGCGACAAAAGAAGGAATCCTAACCCCATGAAGCTTCCACCAATCAGCATCATTTTCCTCGGCCCATATCGATCGACCAAGTATCCGCCAACTGGTCCCAACAAGCCCCCTTCAAGCTGCGAAATGGATACTACGCCTGAAAGGGCGGCACGACTAGTGGAGAATTCGTGCGCTAATGGCAAGAAAAAAACTCCAAATCCTTGCCAATAAACACCTGCTCCAACTGACAAAACTGTCATGGCGGCGATGGCGATCCACCAGCCATAAAATACGTCATTAAAAGTTTTCATACCTGTCTCGTCAATGCTGTGAAAATCATACTAATCGTGGCAATGAGGAATCTTCTTTCCAGCTCCTAAAATCCAAAATATCCGAGTTAATTAACATGCTATGAAATTGGTATAAGGAAGTTCTTCAACCTCCAAAAAGCCACTCGTAATTGGGTTAGCTCACGCAAGGTATAAGCAAAATAAATAAGGAATATCTTGCCATGCGTTTTCCACTCACTAACAGATAGAAGGCAAAAGTGTGCGCCCAAAATCTATCTTTGAACAATCACAGAAATGATGGAAATAACCACGAACAAGATAGATAGAACAATCGTAAATTGAAACAATGTTTTCTCAAATCCCCTCCGCGCTCTCGCTATAGAAGACCCCTGACCAAATACGCCCCCGAGTCCTTGCATTCGAACCTGAAGGAGAATAACGGCTATTAAAATCACCGATATTATGATCTGAATAATTTGAAATGCTGGTATCACGAAACACCTCGATCAGCTATTGGATTCTTTGTTAGTGTACCTTTTTCTAATGCATTAAGGAGCACTTCGCATAATTTTCGTGAGTCGTGAAGCACCGGAGATGCAGTATTTACAACATCTTTATATAGGGCAACAACTCCGTTTATTGGTAATCCATCAGGTGATACTGGCCTGAAGTCCAATTCATTAGCTAGGCGATTCTTAATATTATCGTTTACGACAACATAATCAATCACGCCGTCGCCGACATGTTCTAGAAGTGTGCGAACATGATCTCCAGCGTTGAATCCGTCTGTCTCGCCTACTTGTGTTGCCACATTACAAACGTAGACACACGGTGCAGATGCTTCTTGAATCGCATCTCGTATCCCTCTGATAAGAAAATTTGGTATCACACTCGTATACAAGCTACCTGGGCCAACTATTATTAGTTCTGCTTGCCGAATTGCATCCTCAGCTGGAGGGTATGCTTCGACATCAGGTTCACCAATAAAAACTTTTTTTATAACACTCTCATGAGATGTAATGTTTGATTCACCACTCACAATCTTCTCATCCATCATTTCGGCCATAAGGACAATATTCTCCAAGGAAGCCGGTAGTACTTTGCCCTTAATATTCAAAAGCTGGCTCGAAACATCAATCGCATTTTCAAAACCTCCCGACAAGGTAGACAATGCGGCAATTAACAAATTCCCTAAACTATGCCCCGCAAGCGATGATTCTGTCACAAACCGATACTTAAAAAGGTCTTTGATTAAGGGATCAGCGTCGGACAATGCAACCAAACAACTTCTGAAATCACCTGGTGGAAGCATACCGAATTCGTCACGAAGTATCCCCGAACTCCCTCCATCATCAGCTACTGACACAATGGCGGTAATATTCTCTGTACGCATTCTCAAACCATCCAGGAGATTCGCTAACCCTGTACCACCGCCAATAGCGGTAACGCGGTGCCCATTCATGACACTGACTGCTTACCTTTAGATCGCGCGGCGATAAAACTTCCCACCACGGCCCCTAAGGTCCCCAATATCAGCGAATGTACCGCTATAACTCCTCCAAGAATCAGAGAAAACCCACTACTTTCTCCAAAAGGCATTTGAATCGACAAGCTCTGGAGAATAGTCGTTACTAACTGACCTAAAATAGTAACTACCAATCCAATTACAAGAGCCATGAATGGGCCAAAAACCCATGCCCATGAGAAAGAAATCTTTGAAATTGAGGCCCCAACGAGCCCGCCTATAAACGGCCCGAAGAAATGCACGACTGGAACAATATACAAAGCAAGCGTGATTGCGCTACCAATAAGAGCCCCGCGAACGATGTTAAACATCTCGATCAAGTTGGCTAAGAACCGCTTCAGTCGCCTTTTGAGGATTCGCCTGGCCTCGAGTAACCCGCATCACTTGGCCGACCAGAAACTTTACGGCTGTCTCTTTGCCATTCCGATAATCATCCACAGCTTTTGAATTCTCAGCGATCACACCACTAACAAATTCTGCCAATGCGTCATCATCACTGATTTGATTTAAACCTTTGGCCTCAATGATTACTTTAGCGCCTTTTTCAGTGTGAAACATTTCCTCGAAAAGATCTTTTGCCATCTTCGAGCTAATCGTTCCATCTTCAATGAAAGCAAGCATTTCACTTAAAGAAGCAGGCGATATAGGGGAATTTTCAATGTTTACCCCGGCATCGTTTAAAAGGTGAGCTAGGTCTGTATTAATCCAGTTAGCTGTCGACTTCGCTATAGCAGATTCTATTGACTGTTTATCGCCACGTGTCGATAAAGAATCTTCAAAAAAGTCCGCACTCGCTTTTGTCGCCACTAATTGATTAGCATCATATTCCGATAAATCATATTCCTCTTGGAACCTTTTGCGTCTGTTCTCGGGTAATTCTGGTAACTTTGAGCGGATATCTTCTACCCAAATTGGATCAACGACAAGTGGCGGTAGATCAGGTTCTGGAAAATATCGATAATCATGCGCTTCTTCTTTGGATCTTTGGGACACTGTGATGCCTTGGTCCTCTATCCAGCCTCGGGTTTCCTGTACAATTCGCTGTCCTTTTTCAAGCACTTCAGTTTGTCTTTGAATCTCATACTCAAGAGCGCCATGAACGGCCCGAAAGCTGTTCATGTTTTTCACTTCAACGCGCTGATCTGACATTTGCCCATCTATTTTTAGGCTTATATTTGCGTCGCAGCGAAAACTACCCTCTTCCATATTACCTGTCGAAACCCCGAGATATTGAACGATTGACCGTAATTTTGTAAGGTACTCCCGCGCATCATCGGCGGATGAGATATCAGGATCACCCACGATTTCCATTAAGGGTATTCCTGACCGATTAACGTCAACCAGTGAAAATCCTTTCCCAGTAGCATCATCCACCCGATGAATTAACCGAGCAGTATCTTCTTCCATATGCACTCGCGTGATACCTAATCGATTCCCGCTGTCTAGCTCAAGCCAGCCTCCCGATGCAATAGGGATATCAAATTGGCTAATTTGATATCCCTTCATCAGATCAGGGTAGGGGTAGTTCTTGCGATCAAATTTTGTATCACTTGCGATAGTACTGTTTAGGGCCAGGCCCGTCATTACAGTAAATTGAACCGCTCGCTTGTTAACTACTGGCAAAACCCCGGGCAGGCCGAGACACACTGGACAAACCCGAGTGTTCGGTTCACCACCAGACGAATCTGAAACACACGCGCAGAACATTTTTGTACGTGTAAGAAGTTGCACATGGACTTCTAGCCCGATAACCGGTTCAAGTAGCAATTTTATATCCTCAAATTTAGGATTATGCGCCCATCTTGGGTACGTGTGAATTGTACCATCACTCTTGAATTTACCTAGAATACTAATCAAAGATGCTTGAAGAGTTCGTCATTTCATCGTTTCATCCAAGACGGCGAAACTTTTACTAACTATTTACCAGAACAGATTTCAGATGGTCAATTTCATTTTTGAAATGATCTTCTGTTCTATAGCTATTGTTTATTTTATCGATTCCATATTGAATCGTTTTCGCATGCCTACTGCCCAAGAATTCACCAATCTCGGAAGGAGCAAAATCACTAGACTCGTAAATTAAGTACATAGCTATTTGCCGAGCTCGTGCTGAGCGACGCTCTCTAGACGCACCTTTCATTACATTGACCGATATCCCGTAATATTCACCAACAATTTCTAGCGCTTTGTCCATTAATTTCAGTCTAATTCCATGCGAATTCCCTGACATTTCGCCTTCTGTCGATACTCCAAAATCTAGGAGGTTTTTGCAGGAATCCATGGTCAGTGGTTCTTTCTTCATATTGACCAAAGCAATAACTTTATTCAGATTTCCCTCAAGCGCTCTGACACTGGTGACGGGTATAGATGCTATTAAGGAAAGAATGTCCTCGCTTATCTTGAAAGGCAATTTAGAAGATTTTTTCTTCAGGATTGCAAACCGCGTCTCCTCAGAGGGCATAGACACCTCTACCTCAAGTCCCCATTGCAGGCGAGAAACCAGCCTACTCTGCGCTTTTTTGAGTTCTTCTGGGGGGCAATCGCTAGTAACAATAATTTGTCGATTAGATTCATGGAGAGAATTAAATACATGGAAAAAGCTTTCCTCTGACTGAGATTTACCACTAAGGAATTGAATATCATCAACCAAGAGAATATCTGGTGATCTGTACTTATCGCGAAAATTATTACTTGATTGACCACGTACAGAAGCAACAAAATCTGAAACAAACTGTTCTGAGGAAACAAATAAAGTCGTCAGGCCGTTCGCTGAGGCAGAATGCCGCACCGCTTGTAACAAATGCGTCTTTCCAAGCCCGACATCAGAATGGATATATAGTGGGTTGTAGAGCGTCGCTGGTGATTGAGCGACAGCTAGTGCCGCACTATAAGCCATTTCATTATTTTCACCAACAACAAAAGAGTTGAAAGTATACCTAGGATTGGCACTTGCATCTATATTCCCAACGCGAGAGGGAGGTGTTTTACTTCGTTTTATTGGCAGTTTTTTTTCTTCCTCTTTAACGGGGGAAGCGCCCACTTGAATCGCCAAACGAACTTTTTGTTTAAGAATCTTGCTTAGAGTTCGCTCAAGAAGCGAATGCATCCTTTTCTCTAACATCTCCCGAGCAAAGGGTGAATCAACGCTAATCAAAAATTCTTCGCCCTGGAAATCAATCCCGTGGCTCTTTTTTAGACAAGCGTCATACAATGATGCCGGAACTTGAACTTGCAGCGCGCCAAGCGTTGCAACCCACAATTCTTTGGCCCGATTCTCTTTTCGCACCAACGCCCCCCGGATTGATCCAAATCTAGCCAGTTCCCTTGATTCAAATGCTGAAAAAAGGCACAAAGACACCCAGAGTATCCATAACATGATGTTAAAAGATAGCTTTGCGACCCCATGCCCGCAACTACGGCATCTCTTGTGAAGGCTACCTCACAACCATAATTGCAGTTGACAGAAATTCAAAAGGCTTGACCAAAAATGCTCGATTAATTCTTGCTAAACAAACCGCTGTAAGAACTGAAGTTTAAGGCCTCTCCCTCCGCTCCTAATTCTTCACTGAATATCAAGCTATCATGCTTAATTGTCACTAATTAAATCGATACCCTGCTGTTCATCGGTCACGGTGATAATACTTGCTTCTTCTCCGCCGAGTCAAAGCATTAGGCTTGCGTTTTCCGAACTTGTGGATATAGCTGTATGGTCGTTAACTCAGACTGCATGCTCTCATTTTCTCACTTTGTCCTATGTGTTACGTCGCGTTTCCTCATAAGTTGTATCTGGGATCAGGAAAACTCTTTTTTCTTCCCCTCTATGTTTATAAATTATTCATCGATAAAAGTGCTCTGTTGTGAAGAATTTCATGCCTTGACATCACAAATACCGAGTGGCTAAATGATGATGCGCGGGCGTAACTCAGCGGTAGAGTGCTTGCTTCCCAAGCAAGATGTCGTGGGTTCAAATCCCATCGCCCGCTCCAAATTGTTTCAGCAATTGTCTATCTCGCTTGTCAAAAAGATACACGGAGGAGATTTGTATGGCGAACAAACCGACAGAGCAAGAAGTTTTAGCTTATTTTGATCAGGTCAACAATTGGGGCCGCTGGGGCACGGATGATGAAATCGGAACAATCAATTTCATCACTCCACAAAAGATTGCAGAGGCCGCAGGGTTAGTGACTGAGGGTCAAACTGTATCATGTGCGAGACCAATCGTGGCTGAGCCGGCACCAGATGTACGAATTCCACCGGTTCATTTCATGGTCGCAGCCGGAGATACAGTGCCTGATAAAGGTTCCGGAGGCACATCGGATTTCATCGGTGTAGCATTTCACGGTTCAACAGTGACACATCTAGATGCCAGTTGCCACGCATTTTGGAATGGGAAAATGTACAACGATAGGCCGGCTAGCCTCGTGAATTCACGTGATTTTGCGCAAGCCGGATCCATTGAATTGTTGGAAAACGGGGTAGTGTCACGCGCTATCCTTTTAGACATCGCACGCCTGAAAAGAAAAGATTGGATGGAACCTGGCGAAGGCGTCTTCCCTGAAGATCTCGAAGCTGCGGAAGAGCAGGCAGGCGTCAAAGTGGGCGAGGGAGACATTCTCTTGATTCGGACCGGGAACTATAAAAGAAGGCTCAGTCTCGGGCCAACAAACGACGGCGGGCCGGGGCCCCATGCAGCGCTCTTGCCATGGCTACACGAGCGTCGCGTAGCAATCCTTGGTTCTGACACACCAAATGACACATTCCCTAGGGAATACCCGGCGGTTGGGCTTCCACTACATCACATCGGAATTGTATCGATGGGATTGTGGCTATTGGATAATGCTAACTTAGAGGAACTTTCAGAACAATGTACCCGTCTTAATCGCTGGGAGTTCATGCTCTCAGCTGGCCCACTACGTGTCCAAAATGGCACTGGGTCTCCAGTCAACCCACTCGCCATTTTTTGATCGGATACAATGACCGAAGTTAAGAATTGCAGTTTTATTAAATGGAGGATCTAAATGAATATTTGCGTCGTATCAACTTTTGACGGGACGATTGATGACTATATGTCGCTGATGGCTGAGTTCGAAGAGGAAATGAAACAGGCCGGAGGCTCCTT
>CEUS01203084.1_pt1 | contig 19319 bp, 16 predicted proteins | sample 427031 | NCBI WGS metagenome assembly CEUS01 (sample SAMEA2622837, study PRJEB7988) | marine metagenome | biome: marine biome (ENVO:00000447); feature: marine epipelagic mixed layer (ENVO:xxxxxxxxx); material: "saline water (ENVO:00002010), including plankton (ENVO:xxxxxxxx)" | depth 140 m | reverse complement strand
TTGTTGCCACCTAGCAAAAAGTGAGATTGAGAATTATATTGTAATAAAATTGTTGGATATGTATTGACATGAACCTATTGTGTCGTGGATCCATTAACAATTTCAAAGACGTTCTGAATCAATAGACAGCTAGTAAACATGATTCTGCCGAAATTGATCACTTGTGTCGGGGGGTCTTAACTATTTCTAGCCAGGCTAAATAAAATTCATACATTTGCATAGAACATTGGACTGGCTTCTTAATTTGTGATTAGACCTTGGGTAGTAAAGAACCTATACAATCAAAGTGTTGATAATCTGGATCAAATGACAAAAACATATTTTGAAGAACGAATTCAATGAAAATTGCACTTTTGATGCAGCATAATATTTATCATGGTCGGGAGTATATGAAGGCATTACTTCAGGACAATATTCGGTTTGATGTAATATCATCGTCAAATTATCCGGACGACTATCTGCTTGAAGATGAGAGATGCAATAATCGTTGGCAACCCGAAGCTTTTTCTAGCTTGATTACCAAATGCGAAAATCACTACAACTATAAAACATTATTTGAAGAAAATCTCTGCGAATTATTGCAAGAAAAACAATATGATCTTGGAATCCAAGGTGGTGGGGTAGGGATCTTGAGGGATGAAATCATTGATAAGTTTAGATTAGGAATCCTTAATTTCCATCCGGGAGATTTGCCGAAGTATAGGGGCTGTTCTTCGCCCGAATGGCAAATTGTTGAAGGGAAAAAGGTAATAGCGACCTGCCACTTGGTATCCTCGGGAATTGATTCAGGGGATATCGTGGGGAAGCAAACACTTGATCTCGACTACTCTGATTATTTCTGTATGAGAGCCAGTATTTATCCGCAGATTGCTAAGTTTGTTGTAGAGATTATTAACCGCATTATTGACAAAAAGTGTATAGATAACCTTATCAAGCAAGATGAAAGTATCGCCGTTTACAGAAAATATATGGGCACGGATGCTATCGAAGAATTGAAAAAGAAGATGTCAAACAATTCAAATTATATCAGTGTATTAGAAGGCTAGACAGATCAATATGTGGTTGAGGAATGATGTGATCTCAGCCATCTATTTCGGTTATCGCATCGTTCAGTATAGGTCAGGTGCTTTCAAGGCACCTGTGAAATACTAGGAAAATATAACTGTTTGTGTTTTGAACAGGTTCCAAATTTTATTTTTCCCTTTTAGTTGAATGAATATTGACAAAGTAGATGTTGGTCGGATAGATAGCTGTTTTTTAAAACACGTTAGTCAATTAGACTAATCTGACAAGGCCAAATAGCAATTCATTAATGCCAGTTATTACTATCTCGTCGATATGAAATATTGCCTGAAGTGTCTTCAACCTGATACTCGTCCCAATTCAAAATTTGATGAAGCAGGTATTTGTCCAGCTTGTCAATATTTTGAGGAAGTTCGGACCATAGACTGGGACGAGCGTTATTTAATCTTGTTGGATCTTGTAAGAGAGCACCGAGGTAAGAGCGATGGTGGGTTCGACTGTATAGTAGGAGTTAGTGGTGGAAAGGACAGTACGAGGCAGGCTCTTTACGTTAGAGACAAGCTAAAAATGAATCCATTACTAGTGTGTTTAAGTTATCCACCAGAACAGATTACACACACAGGGACCCACAATATCAGCAACCTAATTGAGCTTGGTTTTGATGTATTGATTTCTGCACCAGCATCAAATAACTGGAAGGAATTAATGCGAGCTGGTTTTCTTCGATTTTGCAATTGGTGCAAATCTACTGAGTTGGCATTATTTAGTGCCGTACCGCAAATGGCTATTAGATACAATATACCAATCATCTTTTGGGGAGAAAATCCTGGACTTCAGCTCGGAGATCAAAATACACTGGGAAAAACAGGTTACGATGGGAACAATCTGCGACATATGAATACTCTTCAAGGAGGAGAGTTAGACTGGATTTTCGATACGGTCAACGATCGGAGTTTACTTATACCTTATTGTTACCCAGATCCAGTCGAATTTGAGCAATGTAATCTACAGATTGTCTATCTAGGGTGGTTTCTCAAAGACTGGTCGCTCGTGAATAACGCTATGCATTCTGTTACAAGTGGTCTTGGTATTAGATCAGATTCTGTCGTGAATACGGGGGATTTTTATGGTGTTACGTCTCTCGATGAAGATTGGGTGACGCTTAATCAAATGATCAAGTATTACAAATACGGGTTTGGTCGTATGACCGAATATGTAAATGAAGAGATTCGATTAAATAGAATTAGCCGAGAATCTGCTATCCGATTGGTCGAGAAACATGATGGTGTCTGTGCTTTTGAATATATAGAAAGTTTTTGTAAATACATTGGAGTATCAACTGAGCAATTCTGGGATACCGTTCGAGCATCAGTGAATGCGGAGCTATTTACTATTAATGATAATGGCAAAATTTGTCCAAATTTCACAGTTGGTAGTGGTTTATGAGGCTCCCATCATTCGGGGTTGTAGATTATGGAGTAGGAAACTACAGTTCACTGCGGCAAAGCATTAAGAATATTGGGTTTTTAGCAACGGTTAGCAGTGAGCTGGAAGTCTTGAACTCAATGGACATCTTACTTCTTCCCGGTGTTGGAACGTTTCCGGCTGCGATGTCTTTCATCAAACAACGAGACCTTAATGATTTCTTGAGGGAACAACAAGCCCATAAACCGATTATAGGGATTTGCCTCGGAATGGAATTGCTATTTGAGAACTCTACAGAAAAACAGGGAGCTGAAGGACTCGGATTGATTCCAGGTCAAGTTATCCCACTCAACAATAAGCGATATCATATTGGCTGGAATTCACTAAAACCTATTAAGCGAGATCCGATTACCAACTCAATTACAGGAAAAGAATTTTATTTTAATCATTCATATATTGTGGACACAGATGATAAATATAAATTGGCCACCATCGAAGGTCCTCAAGAATTTCCAACGATAGTTAGAAGTGGCAATCTAATCGGGCTTCAATTCCATCCAGAAAAAAGTCAAGAAGCAGGTAAGCGTTTTCTTGAACACTTAGTGCATCAACTATTCTAAGATGAAGAATAGATTAGTAGGTGCAATAGTCGTCAAAGGTGGTATTTCTGTGCAGTCGTTTTCATATAAGTCCTATTTGCCAATAGGACAACCAAAGTACCTTGTTGAAAATCTAGAACGATGGGGGGCAGATGAAATAATTTTACAGTGTATTGACCGCCATGACTGTGGGCCCGACTTTGCTCTGCTAAGTCGTGTCGCAGAACTAGGTCTGAGTACTCCATTGATATATGGGGGTGGTATAAGGACAGTTGATGATGGAATCGAAGTAATTAGACATGGAGCTGATCGAGTGATTGTCGATAGCTTAGTCCATGACTGTCACGCAACTATCAGGCAATTATCGGATCAATTAGGCACGCAAGCTTTAATTGCGTCATTACCCGTGTGTATTGAAAATAGAAAGTTGAAGTGGATAGATTATAGATCTAGAAGTTCAGAAGAATTGCCAGCTAGCTTAATAAAACTTCTTGAGTCAAATGTCTTCTCCGAAGTTGTTATAGTGGACTATGAACACGAAGGATATCCAATGTCTTTCGATTCAGATTTGATTAACTATTTTCCGGTAAAAGATATACAAATTATTGCATTTGGTGGAATTAGTTGTAGTCGTCAAGTAGCGACACTTATGTCGTTCGAAAATGTTGGGGCGGTGGCGGTTGGTAATCAACTGCTGTATCGGGAACATGCGTTTCAGTTGGTTTCTGGCGTAGATTCAAGCCTGGATTTGAGAGAAAGAACATATTCAAGCGATGGACTATCGATACTTAATGCCTGAGATACGTTTTTGTAGTAAGTGCTTATATGGAACAAGTCATCCTTTGAGTTTAACGCTGGATGACGATGGCGTTTGTTCTGGTTGCCGTATTCACGAGGAGAAAGATCGACTGGACTGGAGCTATCGTTGGCAATTACTTGAAAGTATCTGCAATGATTATAGGTCTATTTCAGAACGAAACTATGACTGTATTGTTCCTGTCTCGGGCGGTCAGGACTCTTATTATATCGTTCACATTGTTAAAGAACGGCTACGACTTAACCCATTGTTGGTCACCTATAACAAATATTTTAATACCGAATTAGGAATTAGAAATTTAGCAAATCTTCGGATTCGCTTTGATTGCGATATTCTCTATCAGAATATAAATCCTCTGTTGGTCAAGAAGATTACAAGAAGTTCACTCCGAGGTCTAGGTAGCATTTATTGGCCGATTATAGCTGGGTCGACTGTATTTCCCGTTCAGACAGCAATTCGTTATCGTATTCCTCTAATAATTTGGGGGGCACACCAAGGCTTAGAACAGGTTGGAATGTTCTCACACGAGAATGAAGTAGAAATGAATCGCCGCTACCGAAAAGAACATGACTTGATGGGAGTTGAGGCGGAGGAACTGGTAACCGGGTACGATGTGTTGGAGGAGGGCGATGTATGGCAGTATAGATATCCTAGCGATTCTGATTTAGAAGCGGTCGGTGTCCGTGGTATCTATCTAGGAAATTACATTAGATGGGACCCTAAACATCAACATGAGCTTATGATTCACCAATACAATTACCAGACTTCAAGGTTTAAACGTACCTTTGATTGTTATGACTATGTCGATTGCTATAACTATATGGATCTACATGATTGGATAAAATTGTTTAAGCATGGTTATTCAAAGGTCACTGATCACGCTGTACGAGAGATTCGTTTCGGCAGATTGACTAGAGAGCAAGGTCTAGAATTAGTTAGGCAGCACGAATTAGAAGAGCCAGAATTTGTTGATTTGTTTTGCACGTGGCTAGGAATGGATTTAAATTCGCTACAGTTCTTACTAGATCAATACCGTAATCCGTTATTTTGGGAGAAAATAGATATTGGTGGATGGACTTTTAAGGGTTGGAGTACACGCCAAGATCATACTAGTAATTTACCCAAGAATGTTTCTAAGCAATTAGACTTTCGTGTCACAAGCAAATTGGATTACGGAAAATCGACAAAGTATGTAACGATTGGGAAAGGTTGGCCAGATATTAAATAGTTGTATCTAATCCTAGTGATACAGCTAACAATATGAAAAAATATAGACGATGAGTAGTTTAGTTACACGTATTGCTTGTCCGAAACACTCATTGATAGGTTGGTTCGGCATTCTCCCTGGAAAACGATGCATCTAAATGAAAGGATCTAAAACAGGTCCGCCCTTCTAAATTCCTTCCCACCACAACAAGGCGGGTATATTCTCCACTCGTTGAGTGTATTCCAGATATAACTTGTCTTTCTGTTTTGAAATTTCTTGATATGATTCCTTATAGCGCAAATATATTGGTTTGTAACTAATATCGATTGTTGCCATTTCCTCATAGTGAATTAATTTTAGTTCGGCTCGAGTGACGAATGCTTCCAATTTAATTTCAATTTCGCCAAGTCCAATAGTATTGAAATGGTGTTGCCGGTAGAACGATTTAGTTTGGTTAGTAAAAATAGTATTTGCATTACGTTTCGATATTACGCAACTAAATAAAAACCAATCATACGCGATAATGCGGTCTGAAGCCCTGAAGTTTTGGAGCAATTCTGTTCTCAATCCTGTGTTCGTCAAACCTAGAAAATTGTAATCGACGATATCGGTAATAGAAATTGCATATTTGTCATCAAATCTATTTGAAAGATATGATTGTTTTATAGTTTTATTGTTTGCGGTTACTAGGTCAAAATCGTTGACGATAATATCGTGAGTTACTAATAACTTTTTGATAACTTCGACTCTATTGTGTTCAAAATAATCGTCCGAGTCTCCCCAAATTAGATATTTATATTTTTGTAAAACAATAAATTCGATTGCCCTATTTCTTATGTGGGCTGGTGTTCCCTGGATGGTCAATTCAATTATGTTCAGTTGCGAGAACTCCTGTAGCAATCGTTTTAAACTACCAAAACCATCATTTACAATTATCAAATCGAAACTTGGATCAGATTGATTTTGAAGAGATCTAAAAAAATCTTCTATAAAAGGACGCATTTGCGGGTATATAACTGAAAGAAACGCAGTATTGTTATGTTTCATAAAGCTATGGTTAATGATGAAGTTGCTTTAACAAATGTTTGTCAGTGTTGGATGAAATAGTTACCGCTTACATGTGGCCGGAAGCCAGAAGTGGTCGTAATGCCTCGTGTTTTGTCTGGTCTTGGTTACCAAGGCTAGGGACCCCATCGAAGCATGTGATCATTATTGTTCTTTTTTGGAATGGTCATTAATCTTTTATTAATGCAATAGACTTGTGGGTCGATTTTGAAAGTTATCGGTAAAACAAATATCGTCATTGTCTCAACTCACAGGTCATCATCTAATACAGTCGATGAGCGAAAACTTAGTACTCTACGAAACCACAAGTCGAGAATAGCCGCAAGATTCTCGAATCCTCTGTCGTCGGCAGATATATATGTAAAATCAGCATACCAGGTCTGATTGGGTTGGTTGACCTTAAGTATATTCAGCGAGTATTGCTACATCATTGTAGTCCATAGTAGGTGAACTAGTCGCGCACCAGGAACTGTCTGTTCGAGGTCTAGCAGGTCATAGTCCACTTTCTGTTGGATATTTTCCGTTCAATTAACCAATTGGTACTTAGGGTTTCGATAAAGTTTAACCTGATGAGCGCTACTCTACCCTTTAAATTTGAAGTGCGAAAAAAGTTCACAGATGGTTAGAGTCGTGTGTGGATAAGGCAGCCTGGCGTCAGAGATACTTCCGCTTAATTAGTGTAAGGTCTTATAGCAATAAGTTGTACTAGCCTATAGCTTGTTGATTGATGTACGGATTTAGAACCTGCCACATGCGATGAATCGAAGAGCCGACAGACTTGTAAGGCTGGTCTATTGCTTTAATGTCTGTATGGTTGTGAATTGCATAATCTAATTCCTCGATAGATTTAATAGTAGCTACCCATTTTAAGTTTGAAAAGCAATCTTCACTTTTGGGTACCTTGGGCTGATAGCTCAGGGTAGGAGTGTCTAGTAATCTAGACAATATTAAAATTGTCGATCTCATACCAACTACTAGATTCGACGCGAACCAGTGAGGACCTTCCGCAATCTCATATGGAACAGAAGAGCGTCGCAAGAAAAATTCAAATTCGGATATATCACTTTCCGGATGGGCCTTTATTGACAGACAACGAAACCAAGGTGGTGGCGTTTCTAGAACTAACAAGAGGTCTTTAAGTACGCTGAATTCGTCGTAATTAAGACTATTGCCGAAATATCGGCGAATTGGCTGCGTTGGAAACAGTAGTTTGCCATTTGAAATGTGCTTAGAGATAGAATAATTTTTTTGAAACTCATCAAAATATGGTTGACCTACGATTCTGAGAGTATGTTCTGGTATTCCCAGGTCTTTATATGCAGTAAAAGATGCCTTATCTATCACCATAGTTTGATCAGGGTAGACAATGTCCTCCGAAAAAACAGATTGCGTTCTGTAATTAGTCCATGAATCTAGTTCAGGGAGGCACGCCTGTCCGGCAATAATAGGAACATTCCAAATTTTCCTCTGGCTTAGAAGAGAATTTTCTATAGATACTTTTCCAGGGACTTCGACACTCATCCCTAATAGAAACAGATCAGGTTTCCCCCAAGTTTTGAGCAGTTCCTCAATATTGCTTGGAAAATGGTCAATAATCTTACAGGCTTTATTAATGGTTGAGAAAAAAAATGCCTCGTGCTCTTTAAGAATCCACCATTCGACTTCAATAGCAGCACGTTCGAGAGAAATCGCTAACGCGTTGTAATAATTAAATGTCGCCGCCTGGGAGGAAACAATTACTACTTTCATCGTCATATGTTATGTTTTGCTAGTAACTCACGCTTATTGGCTAAAACTTTATGAAATGACGCGACGAATTGCTCTAAGTGTTCCTCAAGAATTCCGTGTCGAATAAAATCAGTTACGATGATTCGCTGGTCTTGCATAGTCTCAGTAACAGGGCAAATACCTTTCGAATAGTTCAACGTGCTGTTCTTCTTACTTAATGAAAAAGGGAATCCTTTATTTCCAAAAGCTATTTTGCGTTGATATAGGGGCTCAAGATATAGTGGCTTGACGTAACCACTTCTTATAGGAATTCCTTCTGCTGAGATGGCAGCACAAAAAAGGTGTCTTGGTATTCCTACGATTGACTCATTAAAATCAATAGGGAAAAAATAGAATACATGTCTCGAGTTTTCCCTGATTTTTGGCGGCGAAATTCCCTCAATGTCTTTAAGCGCCTCTGAGAGGTACTGAGCTTGACTGATACGTTCTTCAGTAATTGCGTCCAATCGTTCTAGTTGTGCGCGTGCTATCGCTGCCTCTATTTCTGTCATCCGATAATTCAAACCAAGAGTATTCGAAATGTCATCTATTTTGAATTGCTCGACTACATTCTCACCGTGATTCCGGAGGCACTGGCTTTTTTGCGCCACTTTGCCACATTTTGTAACGATAACTCCACCTTCACCTGATTGGATAGCTTTGTGCCTATTCAAGCTGAATACTCCTGCGTCACCAATTGTGCCTAGGAATTTGCCATTCAATTTTCCAGCCGGGGCCTGCGCGTTATCTTCAAGAAGGAAAAGACCATGTTTATTTGCTACATTTCGTAATTTGGTCAAGTCACAGGCGCCACCGAATAGATTCACTGCAACGATTCCCTTTGTTTTAGCGTTTATTAAGGACTCTACTTTTGAAGGATCGATTGTGTAGTAGTTTTCTTCGATATCTGCGAAACGAGGTATTGCACCGCAGAATAAAACGGTGGTAGCCGTTGCGCTCATTGTAAATGGTGGAACGATAATTTCGTCTCCAGGTTCAACACCGAGTGCGAGAAGCGAGACATGCAGGCCGGAGGTTGCAGAATTGACAGAGATAGCATGCGGGACGCCGAAATAGTCTTCCCATTCTTTTTCGAGTGCACGAACTTCCACGCCGCCCAGAAATGCGTTTCCGGGAGATGCTATAAACCCGGATAGATCTCCGCTGTCAATAACGCGATTCACAGCTTGCCGTTCTACATTCCCAATAGTGGAGCCAGAAGGAAGTGCTTGTGGAACGATTGGCTTACCTCCGAGTAACGCTAAAGCTTTATCCCTCAAATTTGTTTAAATCCTATGTGTGTGGTTTCGACATTATTTTAGATAACTTTCACCAGGGTATGACGCTAAAAAAGTTTTGTCTGATGCGAGAAGCACGATGTTATCGGAGATTTCTGGATGACGGTCAATTTGAGTTTCCCCTAAGGGTTGAATTCACAATTCTTAATTTGGTCAATCAACGTCAAATTAGAGAGAGCATCATTAATGCTATAGAACGACGAGAAATTACTACTGTTTAGACAGTTTGAGATCTCCTCATAGATTGGTTCGAATCCGGATAAAGTTACGAGCGATTCCTTAGTATGTTGAAGGCTGGAATAACCCGTGTAATATAGATCGTCCTTTGTTTCCAATAGTTGGTAGCGTCGTCCACCAGAATCTAATTGAATTACCTGATCCGGAAAAAAAAGGTGAACCGAAAAAAGGTCATACTTGAGACTTGCTGGAAATCCTAATATTTCAGCTTGTAAACCATGAGAATTTACTAAAATAAATGTGGGGTTATTTTTGCAACCATCGGTATATTCTAGTTTCCAATCGGGTGTAATCCATATCAAAAGATCAATTATGTGGACCGCATAATTTTCTAAACCATTGTTGTAAAAACATACTATTTTTTTTAGTGTTTTTAAATTTTTTTGCACGTCAGATACTATGGAAGCGAACGTGCTATCCCAACGTCGAAAGTAGTTGATTCCCAGATGTATATTTCTCTTCTTTGCTAGATCAACTATCTCCTCTAACTCTTCAAGAGTCTGACCACCAGGTTTTTCGCAAAATATGCAAATAGGATTCTTCTTTCGAATTATCTCTGTTGCAATATACTTATGAGTACTTGAAGGAGTAGCAATGACAATTAAATCAACTTCGTCACTTGAGGTTAAAAATTCCTCCAGGCTACGAAAGAATTTTCCTGTGTAGCCTTCTTTAGTTAATAAATCTAAACCGTTAACATAAGTGTCAATTACAGCAACGAGTTCCATCTGCGGGCATTTCTTTATTGAATGAAAATGAGATGCCGGATTCTTACGAAGGCGATCGAGGCCGTTAGAAAATCCTGCTTTGCCTAGTCCAAATAATGCAACTGTCATAACCGACTTTTTCGTCATAATACTTCGGCGCACGGACGTGATGCTAAAATCGCTTCAGCCAGCAAAAAATCGTCCAGACTGTCAATATCGACTGAAAGATACTTTGGCATTATATATGGATAGGTTTGCTTAAAATAGTAAGTTCGCTCATCGCGAAGTTTTTGTGTTTGTAAAATGTAGATTGCGCCGGTAGGAATCAAATATTGATCATAGTCTTGGCGATTTGCCATAGAGCTGCTGCTTTCAATAACTGAGACCAAGCTCCCGTCTTCAGCTAAATTTTTGTACCAACCAATCGGCACTGAATTAGTCATACTAATAACTGAATCCGCATCTTTCTCTCTGTAGAGTTTGATTGCTGCATCTATATCAATGTGGGTGCGAAGAGGTACTGTTGGTAGTAATGCAGTGAACTCAAGAATTTGAAGTCCTTCTTGATTTTCTATGGTATCAATTAGGTGCAGATACGCATCTAGTACCATTGAAGTATCAGTAGCTAAATTTTGAGGGCGTAAATAGGGAACTTCTGCGCCATGTTCTCGCGCCACATCTGCAATCTCTTCGGAGTCGGTTGATACAAAAATGCGAGAAATTTGTTTAGATCTTTTCGCTGCTGCAATGGTATGAGCAATTAATGGCTGTCCGCCCAATAACTTTGTATTTTTTCCTGGCAAGCCTTTTGAGCCTCCTCGCGCTGGAATTATTGTAATCATGGAAAGAATATGATTAGTTCAGAGTTATTCAAATTGAACTAACGGTATAATTACATTAAAAAGCTGATTACATTTCTGATCAACATCATAACTAATAGATGCTAGAAGGCATAACAGCGATGTGACTCGTATCTATTGACTATTCACCTATTTGACCATTAGTCGGAAACCGAATCTATGAGTATAAGAGTATTTTATTGTGAATTCGGTGGCGAGTTATGGCGGCGGGTAGCTGTCAAACTTCGTGATATCTATGCTTGGACTCCATGTTATTACAGTTCTGTCGAAAGTGATAAGCTAGAAATAATAAAGCAATTTTCGGACGTTATATTTCATGACACCTTTGATGCGATACACGCCATTCCTCCCAATGAGTTAGAGGACATGAAGCTTGAGGCCCTTGATCAGAAGTTTCTGGGTGAATTGTCATATCATGAATCCATATTGCTAACAATGATGAATAGGATGGATACTTTTGGAGATTCTTTTACCTATCCGGATAGGATTCGTTTGTATCATTTTCTGATTCGTTATTGGATGACTGCCTTAAAAAAGATTCGCCCTGAACTAATAGTTTTTCCTCACGTTCCACATCTATTATATGATTATGTTGTATATATATTAGCCCAAAAATTGAACATAAGAACAATTCTTTTTGGCCTGACAAGTATGGATGGCTACGTCCTACCCATGGAAAAATTTGATGAACCAACACTTCTTCAAATCAATTATTCTGCCTTATTGCAAGATCACGTGTATAGGTTTGAAATGTCGGAAACTACAAAAGACTACCTTAACCGTTTGAGAGGTCCTGATTATTCTAAAGCGGCTCCTGTTGCTTCGTCCGATTATGCTGAATTTGTAAAAGAAAAAGGTAATCAGGGTGGATCACGATTCTATAGATTTGTACAAAAAGTTAGTTTTATTCCGCGCGATCTTAAGATTCGATTGAGCGCATCTCATTCTATCAAAAAAACCTATTGGAAAAAGAAGGGAAGAAGTTTTGAAAATTCTATCTGGACCGACAAAGAATATAGACTCATGATGCTGAGGGAAAAATACCAAAAAGTCGAATTCGAAAAATATTATCGATCGTTAACTGACAATTATGATCCTAATGTCCCGTTTGTTTATATTCCACTGCACTATCAACCCGAACAAACGACATCTCCATCCGGGGACATGTTCGTTCACCAATATTTACTTGTTGATTTGATTTCAAAAATTATTCCGGATGACTGGCAAATTTATGTTAAAGAAGATTACTATCAATTCGTTCCAAACCGCTCGTTAGGAAACCGTTCGCGAACATATAGTTTTTATAATGATTTAGCTGACATTCCCAATGTGAGGCTTATCCCAATTGAAACCGCACCCTGGGATTTAATTGACAACTGTCAGTGTTCAGCGTCAGTAACTGGAACCACGGGCTGGGAAAGTGTCGTCAGAGGCAAACCTTCTCTTATATTCGGGCATGTGTGGTACAGAGGGTGTGAGGGCATCTTTTATACTCCCAATGCCAATCTATGCAAACAAGCAATAGATACAATCATTGCAGGGTATCAAGTCGACTACAAAAAAGTACAACTTTTTGCACATATTCTGGAGAAAATAGGTTGCCGAGGTTACAGTCAGATGGGCAAAAAAGGAATAAAATATTCGTTGTCAATTGAAGAAAGTGCAAATGCGCTGACAGAAGCTATTACCAACACATTTTACAAGCGAAATAATTTGGAGATTAACTGAGTGAGTGTTAACAATGAGAGTGGGGTATTAGGTAGATAAGGTAGATTTTTGTCTAGGCAAGTCAGGTTCTTAGGGAATAGTTTGTTATAGCTGTGATTGAAGCGACCGAGAGTGAATCCATTAAACGATAGTATCGCAGCAGCAAAATGCTGCTGGTTCTAATACAACCACTGTTGCCGAACTTGCTAACGAATAGTTATCTATCTGAGTCGATGTACAAACCAGTGATTAAAAAGCGAGATGTTTTGAATTTAGGAATTGGAGACACTCATTGAGGGCTATCCTCCGAAAACTTAGGAAGTGGAAACGGTCGTTGAGGGCTATGATCCCGAGACTAAGGTTGCCAGAGGAGCCGTCGGCAGTCACGGTGCTTCAACAGATGAATGTCCGTCTGCATCATAGATTTGGCTTGCACAATATATCTGGTCTTGGTTGGCATAGTTTATACGCTATTTACCATTTGTTCTGCTGTATGGTTTTCTATCGCCAAAAAACTGTTTTTGGTAACCAATCTAAAGAGTACGCCAAAGAGGGGCGTTTGAATGGAGTTGTTATTCAAAAAAATGTACTTAGCAAAAGTTTACTGGATGCTGTCCCGACATCGCTTTTAAGCCGATTAGAAGATGAAGATAATCGAAGTGAGAAAAGACCATTCATAACTAGTGTCACTCTGAATCAAACTGAGTTTAAGAAGATATCACATCTTCTGACTGAGGAGATTCAATCAGTGATTAAGCAGATTCTTAGATCATCGTTTTTGGTAACTGCGGCTACGCTATACCGAACAATGCCATCAGATGCGCCTAAACGTTCGAGTTGGTTATGGCACTTAGACTACGCCCCAAAATGTTATCTCCAAGTATTTATCTACCTTAATGATGTTTTGAAAGACACCGGTGCTACACAAGTCCATCCACAATACAAGACGAATAAATTAGTTGAGTTGGGGTTTATTGACCGTTATCACTTTACACCGATTGCGAAGAGAGCTCTAGATGACCCGAACAATTACCTTGTAGTTGAAGGAAACAAGGGTAGTGTATTTGTGGTATCGGTTGGCCGCTGCATTCATCGAGCTACTTATCCAATTTATAACCATCGTGATGTACTAGTGTTAGGAGTGTTGCCTTCTATCCGCTCGGAGATTAGATATTATGAGCGTATTAATAAGATATGGAATAACCCGATACGATTCCTTCTGACTTAAGCAGATTAGTTAACTAATTTAGAAGAATCGCCTCATATAGAGAAAGGCAATTGGTATGGGGTTCTTTGGTTGTTAAATCTGTAGGGAGTCTAAGCAATTTAACTATTATCCTTTCAAATAGAAGTGACATATATCAAACACCCGAAGCTAAATCCGTTATCTTAATCATTGAGTCGTACGGCAGATCCCTGATTAAACGCATCCCTAATATGTGATCTAGGAACAATGGATCAAGGCCTGTCCCTGGCCTTCGGTAAACTACGCAATCTTCAGTTAGAATTTCTCCAGATTTGAGGTCGCGCGACGAAACAATACTCCGTCGAAACGCGGCTCTTTGACGAAATTCTTTTTCTCCAACAATTCGTCTAGCATCTCCTAGAGCAGAGTGGATTCGCTGAGCACCCTTGCACAATATCTCCATCTCTTCCGGATTCATTGACATATGATGATCCCAACCAAACATTGTTTTATCAATGGTAAAGTGTTTTTCGATAACTATGGCTCCACGCGCTATAGCTGCTAGTGCAATCTCCGGACCAAGTGAATGATCGGAAAATCCAACTGGGTACCCAAACTGTCGCAATGTGTCCATGGCTAAAAGATTTATTTCGTTCGGAGGCGTGGGATATAAGGCTGTGCAATGGAGAAGAACTATTTGGACAACGTTCTCCTTCTCTAGTGTAGTCACAGCGGTGTCAATTTCACCGAGTGTTGCCATTCCTGTTGATAATAAGACAGGTAGTTTGGTGCTGGCAGCCTTGACTAATAGGCGATCATTATTGATATCCATCGAAGCAATCTTAATGTACGGAGCGCCAATCTTTACCAGAGGGTCAACTTGGTTAATGTCGAAAGGCGTAGAAGAAAAGTCAATTCCTTGATTCTTGCAAAAAATAGATAATTCGAATAGATCTTCATCACTAACAGCAAATTCTTTTACGATACTCTTGAGAGTATGGTCTGAGCGATTCCGGTAATCATCCGATAGAAAATAGTTATCCTCATAAACACTCTTGCTAAAAAGAGTGGTATCCCAAGATTGAAATTTTACTGAATCGGCACCTACTTTCTTCGCGGTTTTGATTAGCTTTCGTGCTAAATTCATATCACCGTTATGGTTAGCTCCAATTTCAGCAATGATGTAAGGTTCCTGCCCCTCTAGAAAGTTCATAATAGTCTGGTTGATATGTGGTTTTGGATCAAAAAATGATGATCAAGTAACTTTCGATATATTCGGGCAAGAATCGATAACACCTGATTGTCGGCTCGAAATAGCTCTTACTTATGTTATAGATCAAAACCCTCGGTGTTGTTGGCGAGTTATCCTCGTGTATGCCAAAATTTGGAGTACGAAGACTTTAGACAAGTATCGAACAATAAGGGAAGCATTACAATACAATCAGAATGTATTATGAATTTGTTACAACAAGATTTCAGTTCCTGGTTGTCATCAGATCAATAGTAGAAGTTTACGATGGACAATCAACCGGACTTTAGAGAATCCTGCTGGTCAGATCCAGGTCGACCTGTGAAATATTTACTACCTGATTCGTCCATTCATGAAGTGGTTTGCCAAGTTGAGTGAGTTGCTCTTAAGTATCTGACCAATGAAGTTTAATGTGCCAATTGTTTCAGCGCTCGTCCGGAACTATTTTGTATTCTATAGGTTAGCCGGTTACAAACTTCATCTTTTCTTACTGTGTGCCTTGTTCGGTGGGGTGATTTCAAGTTTTGGCATTGCATTGCTGTTTCCATTGCTATCAACTAGCCAGGTACTCGAGGTTCAAGACAATCCTTTAGCCAAGTTTGTGGAAGGTGTGTTTACATATTTATCCATCGAGATGAGTATCACCAATGTCATCGTTATGATGTTGGGTATCTTCTTCTTGCAGGCGTTTCTTACATTTCTTCAGAATGTCTATCGGGTCCATATCAAGTCAACACTTGGACGGGACTGGCAGGAGAAGATACTGTCCAGCTATGGGGAGATTGAGTATGAATACGCCATCAGTAAAAGCACTGGTTTTATTAATAATTTGATCACTCAAGAGGTGAGTAGGGCAGTCTCCGCTTTTTCAGCATTTTGCATAATGCTGGCAAATTTGATCACTATCTTTATCTACGTGGGGATCTCTTTACAGTTATCTTGGAAAGTAACGTTAGGCGGAATCTTGGCTGCCGGTCTAATGATGGCCTCGATGAAATCAGGCTATCGTTATTCAAAACTATTTTCTCGAGAAACTTCCGACGAGAACGCCAAACTTAACGAATTCTTGGTTCAGATAATTCAGAATTATAAATACCTAAAATCAACTGCGACTTTCCCAATAATGTTCCGGAAGGTATCCAGTTCCTTGAGTAGACTTGTCTCACTGCAGGTAAAATTGGGGGTAATAAAATGGATCCTAAAGGCAATACTTGAGATCGCTGCCATCTGCATGGTGCTGTTGTTGTTTTATTTCGAAGTGGTTATACAGGGCCATGGTGCTGACTCGATATTGGTGATTTGTTGGTTCTTTTTTAAGACCATCAATCGGGTCAATAGTTTTAACCACAATTGGAATAGTTTCTATGCAACGGAAGGGGGCTTGGTTATTGTAACAGGGGCGATTAAAACCTTAGAGAAACACAGGGAGAGGGCCACAGGGAAGAGCATTCAATCGTTTTCGGCCAAAATAGAATTGACTAATGTTTGTTTTTCATACAGTGATAGGAAAACTTTAGACAACGTTAATCTTACAATTCCCAAGAATAGGACTATTGCTTTTGTAGGGGCGTCGGGAGCCGGAAAATCTACCTTGGTAGATCTTTTAACGGGTATTTTGAAGCCGGATAGTGGTTCTCTTGTCATCGATGGGATTGACTATGACGATGTGGACCAGAACTCGTTGAGGCGCTTGTTTAGTTATGTAACGCAGGATGTAACTATTTTTGATGATTCGGTGGCCAATAATATTTCCCTCTGGGCACAGGGAGATGAAGTTCTGATTCGTCAAAGACTTAGAGAAGCAGCCCGACTGGCACATTGCAGTGAGTTTCTTACTGAGGATGAAGTTGGTGATGAGAGTAGAACCGGTGATCGGGGAGTGAAGTTTTCCGGTGGGCAGCGACAAAGAATCGCAATTGCGAGAGAACTTTTTCGAAATCCTGATATTTTGATTCTAGACGAAGCGACTAGTTCCCTGGATACGACAAGCGAACTTCTAATTCGACGTAGTATTGACAGTCTAAAAAACGAAAAGACAGTAATTATTATCGCCCATCGATTATCGACGATAAAGAACAGTGACTACATTTATGTCCTTGAACAAGGCAGGATCGTTGAGCATGGGGCGTATGATCAATTGATCCAGGTTACTGAATCGAGATTCCATAAAATGGTCGATGCGCAGGAGCTTTAGGCTACCCCGCCCATTTCGGAGATCGTCGTGTTGATGGAGAAAAGATCAATCACTAACATTCAATGTAGATCACTCAAGTGGATTGACAATTAAAGGAAAAAAAATGGATGAATTCGACATTATTTTAGTATTTTATTTGTCACGAAAGCATGACTATTACCTCCATATTATTAAAGAACTTTCGTCAAAGTACAGAATCGGACTGCTTTTGAGTGATGAAGAAAATTTCTTTGACTCACGTAAAGGTCATCGGAAAGTAATAAATTCTGAAAGACAATTCCTTTCGTTATGTGTGCAATTAGGCGCAGAAAAGATATTTGTAAATCAAGAGGTTAGAGGAAAAATTATAATAATACCGCTTCTCCCACTACAGGAAATGTTTCACACAGAGGATTATATGTCTAAGTTTGAAACGAATATTTCTTGGGACAAATTAATCGGGTTGTTTTTCTTTAAGGACGGCGTAAAACAATTAGGCCTAATAAAGAGTCTGGGAATCAAAAAGTATTTCGTGCCTGCAAAATATTTATTTGAGACAAGAAGTAAATACGAAGGCAAGCTTAAAGAGGTTGAAAAATTAGAACTTGTTGAGATTGGATTTCCTTACAAGAAATACCCAATTTTTGATAGGTCATGTTTTGATATTGACTATCTCGTGGCATACCCATCCCATGTGCATTTTAGGAATAACAAGGGGAAAGAGAAGTATATGTTTATGACTAATTTATACTCAATGCTAAAAACGCTGGATGAACACAACAAGATTTATTTGAAGAAACACAATAACAATGATAAGTCCGGCTTTTTCCCTTCGTTAAGTGCTGGACCCACATGGTTGTTAAAAGTGTCAATCTTAATTGTTGATTTAAGTTTGGCGTTGTCACCAGTTTTGAGACAACAGTTATATAGAATTGGGGTAAAACTAAAAAACAGTGTTATCGAGAGAAAATACCCCACACTGGAAGACATAACTGAGCATCATAATTTGGGCATAGAAAACTTCTTACCATATGTGCGTAAGGGGCTGATAACAGGAAGCAGTGCAAGTCAGTTCCACGCCTTGTACAACGAGTTGCCGGTATATAACTGTGATTCACAGGTGGATGACGAGGTTGCGACATTGCCATACAACAAGGAATTTCTTGTTCCTTTCTGTGGTGGAAAGTTGGTTTTTGACCAATCTAACTTCAACCGAATCAGTAAAGAGTGTAAGAGCGCAGACATGATTAACCTTATAAAAGGAGAATTGAATGGATTATGAATTGATACACTCATATTATGAATAGGAGTTTATTGCAATGATGCCTTTGAGGATCGTCCGCTGATTAGTACGTTTATCGATGATGATCCTAAAGAGTCACCATCAGTGTCGGAAATCCTACGATAGAGCAGAAATTATAAAACACATTTACGGCGTTCTCAGAAACCGCATAGTTAGAATCTATATCCAATCTTCACGGAAAAACAGTCGTTTTTATATTCATAAGGAATGGATTTAAGGAACCGTATACTTTTACACCTACGCGACTGGATCATCGCGTCCGCGAACAACCAAAATCTAACGTTCAGTCACTAACCAATAATCCGGATCTTTAGTAAGAATAAACCAGTCCGAAAGTCAGTCACAATGGATGAACTTAATGATAAAACTGACTCAACTAGATAAAGATAATTACTTAAATGATGGAGTAATTAAGATAAATCTAGTTACTGAAGATATGTCTGCTCCTTTGTTTGAAACATTTATCGATATCCTTAACAAGTATTTAAGAAAAAATAAGTTCAACCAACTTGACGAGAATGTTCTGGTTGGTTGGGATGATCAATTGCTTCATGCAGCATTGCTTGAATTGAGAACAACATCTCCAACTGACTTTGGTCACTTTTACAATACTATCAATTTGAGTGCATCGCTACATAAAATATTTTACGGAGAAGAGTTGCTTGAAGTGGTGGCTCAGTTATTGGATACACCTAG
>CEUS01550338.1_pt1 | contig 19378 bp, 18 predicted proteins | sample 427031 | NCBI WGS metagenome assembly CEUS01 (sample SAMEA2622837, study PRJEB7988) | marine metagenome | biome: marine biome (ENVO:00000447); feature: marine epipelagic mixed layer (ENVO:xxxxxxxxx); material: "saline water (ENVO:00002010), including plankton (ENVO:xxxxxxxx)" | depth 140 m | reverse complement strand
TGGTAATACAGGAGTTGAAGCCTGCACAGAGGACTGCAATGGAGATTGGGGTGGTACATCGTGGGAGAGTGATTGCGGTTGTGTAAGTGTCGATAACTCGGGTGATGACTGTGATGATTGTGCAGGTATTCCAAATGGCAATTCGGAAATATTAACCTATTGGTACGATGCTGATAATGATGGTTTAGGTGCAGGTGAATCTTCAGAGTTTTGTAGTGGAACAGTGGAAGCAGGTTGGGTGTTAAATAATGATGATACAGATGATAATTGCACATCAAATGTTCACGATTGTGCAGGAGTTTGTGATGGAGATGCAGAAATTGATTGTGAAGACATTTGTAACGGCGGTGCTGTTGAAGATTGCGCTGGGGTGTGCAACGGTACAACACAACCAGAAGATTGTACAGTAACCGATATTGACGGTAATGTGTATCAAAATGTCCAAATTGGTAATCAGTTATGGATAGCAGAGAATCTGAAGGTAACTCACTACAATGACGGAAGTGAGATACCCACAGGTTACAGTAATAATGAGTGGAGCAGCCTGTCAACAGGAGCATATGCAGTTTATGGTGACAACGAAAGTAATGCTGATACTTATGGTTATTTATACAATTGGTACACAGTAGATGACAGCCGTGGGGTTTGTCCTGAGGGTTGGCACGTACCTACAGATGGAGAGTATTCAGAATTAACTAACTATTTAGGAAGTAATTGGGGAGGAAAGCTGAAGGAATGTACAGAAGGAAGTTGTCCAGAATCAGAATATTGGAATTATCATCCTAATTCTGGGGCAACAAATGAGAGTGGTTTTACAGCACTTCCTGGTAGTCGCCGCCTCAGCGATGGTAATTACCTCCATATGGGCAACTTCGGCTTCTTTTGGTCTTCTACAGAGAACGGTAGTAATAGTGCGTGGTGCCGGGAACTGAAATACCAATACTCAGGTATCTACCGGTACACCAGCGGTAGGGAATCCGGGTTCTCTGTCCGTTGTATAAGGGATTAGACTATTTGACTATTTATCCCGATGTATCGGGATTGAAAACATATTTGTTTCCCACCTCTTCGTAAAAAAATGGGGATGGAGTAAATAGCCCCCAAAGCCATTGCCTCCCCATATCTAATTATATAGACCCTCTCACACCAAACAGGGGAAATAGGTCGTGATTTCCATAAAAACGCCAAATAAGTGTAAATTTGAACCAATGAACCGCCTTTTACTTATACCATTAGTGTTATTAGTTAAAAAAGTGGGGATGGGGTAAATTGAAGAGATGAAGAAATTGATTCCTCTGGATAAAAGACTTTTAATAGTTATAAAGGTTAGATGATGAAGCTTTTGATTCTATGGATGATTACCACATTATGGAAGAAGAAAAAGGTGATAGGTAAATGGATGACTACCAAATTAGGGAAGAACACAAAGGTATAAAATGGATCAAAACGTTACGTCATTACTTGCTGCTATATGGATTGTTGTTTGGCAAGTGATGATGTGGAAAAAGATTAAACTTAAAAAATGGCAAGATTATACTATGTCAGCAATTGGGGTGTCGTTAGCAGGATGGTTAGTCTATTTAACTTTTCTTTAAGTGTAAATTTAAGACAATGAAATGCCTTTTACTTATAGTATTAGTTTTATATAGGAGAAAATAAATGAAACAAACAATTTTTATTTTATTAGCAATGTTTTTTATTTGTTGCAGTTCAGAACCACAAAATGAATTTACTTTTAAAGATATGAGTTTGGATTATTCATCTTTTGTAGGTAAAAGTGTTACGATGCAATTAATTGCTATTGAACCGAGTAATGTATTTTATTTTGCTTTTCAGGGGCTTGAAAGTCACTATTATTGCGTAAAAGTCTCAGATAATACAATGCCTGTGTTTGCGTATTTCCCAAAAAGTTTATTTAAAGATAAAAAGGGAGAAATTTTAAAGTTTGACAATACGAAAATAACAATCACTGCAAGCCTAGTTAGTTCTAAATATAATCGCTATAAATTTACTGATTGTCTTTTAGATGTTGAGTCATATCAACTCGGGTGGGATTAGATAAATGATCCAATTTCCACTCTTTGAAAAAAAGTGGAAAGAATGTTATTTGGATTGAATTTTAGAAATATCAAATATTAAACAAAAATTACTAAGAGACAAAATTAAAATGCTAACGATATCTTTATTTGAGCCCAAAATACCTCCAAATACTGGAAATATAGCTAGGCTCTGTGGAGCAAATAATGTAAAGCTAGATCTTGTTGGAGATTTGGGTTTTGATATGAATGATAAATATCTAAGGAGGGCAGGGTTAAACTATTGGAAACATATTAAATGGGAATATTTTCCAGATCTAGATGAATATTGTAGTAAAATCTTTAAAAAGTCATTTCATTTGCTTACAACGAAATCCAAAAATCTTTATACAAATAGGACTTATTCAGAAAATGACTATATAATCTTTGGTAGCGAAACTGGAGGAATATCGGAAAATATTTTAAATTTATATCCGCATAATGCATGTACAATCCCAATGACAAATAAAAATATTAGAAGTTTAAATTTAGCAACAAGCGTGGGAATTGTACTTTATGAAGCATTAAGGCAAATTAATGGCTACTAGATTTATTAATATTTTTATAATAATTTTATCTAGAATTATTGTACCATCTCTTTGGAAACAAATTAGAGATAATAAAAACTAGGTGTATGAAAAAAATTATTTTATTTTTGTTTATTTCATCCTGTCTCATTGCACAACCAGGATGGTACGATTTTATTTTTGAAGGACTTACAAGACAATATTATCTCCATCTCCCGAATGAACTTGACTCAGTGGATGGATATCCACTAGTCTTTGTATTACATGGACTCGGTGGTAATGCAAATGGTATGATAGAATATTCTCAAATGAATGAAGTCTCAAATGAGAATGGATTTGCTGTGGTTTATCCAAATGGTTCATTAGATCAATCTGGAAACAGATTTTGGAATGTAGGATATGATATACATTTTGATGAAACGGTAAACGATGTGGGGTTCCTTGTTGCCCTAGCCCAATATCTTCAAACTGCATATAACTTAGACTCTGACCGTATTTATAGCACTGGATTTTCAAATGGAGGTGATATTAGTTATCTTTTGGGATGTGAAGCGTCCGATATATTTAAAGCAATTGCGCCGGTTGCAGGATGCCTAATGGAATGGATAACTGAATTATGTTCCCCACTGAATCCAATCTCACTCTTGGAAATCCACGGCACACAGGATAATGTGACATGGTGGGATGGAGATCTAGATAATATCGGAGGCTGGGGACCCTATTTAAGCACATTACAAGGGATTGAATTTTGGAGTAATATGAACAACTGCACAGAATCAACTTCTGAGTTTTTACCAAATTTAAATCCAAATGATGGAAGTATAGTGATAAGTCACAAGTTTTTAGAATGTACAAATAACACAGAAGTTTGGCTGTATGAGGTGAACGGTGGTGGACACGATTGGCCAGGTAGTTCAGGAAATATGGATATCAATTCCAGCGAAGAAATATGGAATTTTTTTAGCAGACAAAATTCCTTTATTAATATTGATTATATATCAGGTTGGAATCTTATGGGATTATCTCTGGAAGTTGAAAATTCTTATTATACTTTCTTATTTCCAGAATCAATAGAAGGTACATTATACTCTTTTGACAATGGATACAATCTTGAATCAACTTTATTACAAGGTGAGGGTTACTGGTTGAGGTTCAATGATGAAGGCAGTTCTACTATTTCAGGCATACCAATCAATGAACTTATTATTACCTTGGATAACGGTTGGAATCTCATTTCAGGTATAAATACTCCTTTGCATATATCAATGATACAAGATCCGGATGGAATCATCATTGCATATACAGTTTATGAGTTTAATTCAGGTGGTTACTTAAACGCAGAATATATTGAGCCAGGTAAAGGATATTGGATACGCACCTATAGTTCAGGTGTTATTTCATTAATTGGCAATTAAGCAGTACCCCTCTGCAAAATAATAGTGGTAGGGAAAGAAGATGAAAATCGGCTATATGATTTGCTTTCTAGATCTAGATATAAGATAGATTTTTTAAGGAGCAAAGAACTATATCCACATATTTTTCTGTTTTATTGTTTTTAAAATGATTTGTCACTAGTTCTTTTATTAGTTAGCTTCACGTAGCATAATATAGGTCTTTAGAGATATTGTAATTAGAAGGGCTTTTTCGCCTTTTATTATCATATTTTATATTTACTTTATATGAAAGTTAGGGACAAGTACCCAACTCTATATTTTACACTTTAATCTTCTTTCAACGTGCACAATATAAATGGACAATTTTAATCAAAGCCGACTAAATCCAAGCATTATTAAGGCCATCACTGAAATGGGTTTTGAAATTCCTACGCCAATTCAGGCCAAAACTATTCCCCATTTATTGGCGTCCGCTGATGATTTAATCGCAACTGCACAAACAGGTACAGGTAAAACAGCTGCCTTTGGACTTCCATCTATTCATTTAACGAATTTAGAAAACAGAAGTACACAGACATTGGTCTTGTGTCCCACCCGGGAACTATGCATACAAATTGCTAAGGATATAGGAAATTATTCAAAATATATTGATAAAATAAATATCCTTGCTATTTACGGAGGTGCCGGTATACACCCACAGATCAAATCATTGAAAAAAGGTGCTCAGATCGTTATTGGTACCCCGGGGCGTACAAAAGACCTTATTAAACGGAAAAAATTAGATATATCTCATGTAACTCGGGTGATTTTGGATGAAGCAGATGAAATGCTAAGCATGGGATTCAAGGAAGACCTTGAATTAATTCTTGATCAGACACCAAATGAGAAACAAACTTTACTCTTCTCAGCAACAATGTCAAAAAGAGTTTTAAAAATTACAAAATTATATATGAATAATCCTCTGGAGATTTCAGCAAAACGGAGAAATATCGCTGCAGATAATGTTCAGCATATTTATTATATGGTTAATGCTAAAGATCGTTACGAAGTGGTAAAACGGATTATTGATATTAATCCTGAAATTTATGGTATTGTTTTTTGTAGAACCCGTCGTGAGACCAAAGATGTGGCAAATAAGCTTATTCACGATGGATATAATGCTGATACACTCAACGGAGATCTATCTCAGATGCAACGGGATGAGGTTATGGGAAATTTTAGGAATAATCATTTGCAGATTTTGGTTGCCACAGATGTAGCAGCTAGGGGACTCGATGTGGACAACCTTTCCCACGTGATAAACTATAATCTTCCCGATGATGATGAAATTTATGTTCACCGTAGTGGTCGGACCGGAAGAGCAGGGAAGAATGGGATATCAATTATAATTGTCCATACAAGGGAAATGAGAAAAATTGAAGAGATTGAGAAAAAATATGATATTACATTTATCCGGCATTTGGTTCCCGAAGGATTGGAAATATGTAAAAAACGTCTTTATAATCTTATAGATAGAGTTGAAACTGTTGCTGTGGACGAACAACAGATATCTAAATTCTTGCCCGATATTTATAAAAAGTTGGAATGGCTTAATAGGGAAGAACTAATCAAGCATTTTGTATCTATGGAATTCAACCGCTATTTATCATATTATAAAAATGCACGTGATATAAATATATACAAGATTGAAAAGGGTAAAAAAAGAGGAACCCAAAGAAAACAAATCCATAAGGGCCGACTGAAAACCGCATTCACCGGTTTTTATATAAATGTGGGAACCAATCATAAAGTAAATCCTGCCAGACTCATCGGCCTGATCAATAAATGTTTACAATCAAGAGATGTCATAATAGGAAAAATTAAAGTGATGAAAACATTCTCATTTTTTGAAATTGACAATGAATGGGGTTCAAAACTTTTTGTGACTTTAAAGGGTAAGAAATTTGCAGGTATATCATTATTAATTGAAAAAGATAAGGGAAGTTCAATAGGTAAAAAACGGACAAAAGTAAAATCAAAAATACACGATAATAATGTTGGTCGTGCCAGAACCAGGAAAAAACGTAATAAGGGCGGTAGTAGAAGAAAAAGACTATAAATTATTATACGTATAATTATAAATATCTTCGGACCTAAAATAAACCACTGATATTTTTTCAGCTCTATATAAAATACTTATCAGGACTAACTGACTAGCAGATAGATTAGTCTCCACCTCTTTGTAAATAAATGTGGATGAAGTAAATTAGTTACAATGAAATTGATATCAAAATCAGTAATAATTTTTTGTTTTTGGCTTTTAGGTGTAATATTATGGAACTATTGTTATCCAACTGCACAACCTTTGCATGATGTAATAATGTCTGTAATTTTATACATTATCAGTAAATCTCTTTTACGAATGTTAAAAGAAAAGTAATATTTTTCTGTTTACTATTGGATTAATGTTCGAATTTAATATCTATATTATTTTGTTCACACTTATGGTGGTTATTACAGCGGTATATTTTAAGATATATCGAACTGCTATGGCTGTAACTGTAACTTATTTTATTTTCTCATTATTAACATATATATCACCAGATAAGTTAGAGACTATATCTATAAAAAATGACAGAGATACTGAACAAACTATAAAAGAAGAAACCAAAACTGAAGCAATCTCCAATAGTCGTGATTCAATTGTAGATTCTTTTGAGGTTCAAAAATATTTGGAATCATCTCCAGCTAATGTTGTAAATAAGCTCATAGATGACATAGAAATAAGAAGTTTTAAAATTTGCAAAAATATATTAGTGGAACATCGTAAACCTATTGGAGTTGATACAGTTTTCTTCATACAAGATACAGATAAATTATTCTGTTTCACAGGGATAAGCAATTCGTCTTCTGAGACAGAAATAATCAAGCATATCTGGAAGTATCAAAATGCAATAAAAGCAAGTATTTCAATGGAAGTCTCACCGTCAGTATATTGGAGATGTTGGAGCCAAAAACAAATTAATGATACTCAAATAGGAAAATGGAGTGTGACAGTTATTGATAAATATGATAATATTCTTGGTGAAAGATATTTTATTGTAAAGTAAAATGAAATTAATAATATTATGCCTTTCTATGTTTACGTCCTTTTCATGTACATATAGAGATAAACCCGTTGAAAATATAGATTTGTCTTGGATTTCATATAGAAATGGAAAATATGACTCAAATGAAATCCGTATTTTTTCAGGAGAAAACTCAAATATTCCTATAAAAGTATTTTATGCGGAGGTTAATTTAAATTCATCCAATTTGAGTGTTGAGGTTGTAAGTTCAGATGATAAGGACCTTAGGGAAAGCCCTTCACAATTTGCTAAACGATTGGATGCTTGCTTAGTCGTAAATGGTGGATATTTTAAAATGGATGAATACCCGGCAAAACATGTGGGATTGCTGAAAACAAGAGATGAAACTATTTCCTCTCCTTTAATTTCAGTTTTACGAAAAGGGAAAAGCTATTTCACAACTAGAGGAACAGTTGGTTTTAATAAGAATACCGTAGATATTACATGGGTAAGCGGAAAAGATAGTAGTTTGTATTCATTTAATAATTCGGTTAAAAATAAAGTGGATTATTCACCTGCTAATATAGATTTCAATAAAGGTAATCTTTGGGATATTGAATCAGCAGTTTCTGCTGGACCGGTTTTAGTACAAGACAATAAAATCTTTGTCACAAAAGAAGAAGAAGTATTCTTTGGCTCAAGAATTCCCGGCATACATCCGAGAACAGCCATTGGATATACAGATGATAATAAATTAATAATTATAGTTGTAGATGGACGACAGCCCTCTAGTAGAGGACTATACCTTGAGGAACTTGCACAAATTATGGTAGACTTGAATTGTAGAGAAGCGCTAAACTTGGATGGAGGAGGCTCATCTGCTTTGGTAGTAAATAACCAACTTATTAATAGACCTAGCGGTATGCTAATAGAGCGTGAAGTTATGTCAGCAATAATTGTAAAATGTTATGAAGATTAAAGATAACTCACTAATTCTTGTGCCTCTTTATAACGAAGAGAAAAGCTTAAAACATTTAATACCTCAATTAAAAATAATTAATAAGAACGGAGTAGTTTTTATAAACGATGGAAGCAAAGATAACACCAAAGATATAATCGAAAAACACAGGTACTCAATTATTAATATCGATTCAAACCAAGGAAAAGGAAATGCAATTTCAGCTGGGACTCACTACGCCCTTAAACAAAAAAATACTTGGATTATCACAATTGACGGAGATCTACAGCATCCTCCAGAAATGATACCTGAATTTGATGATGATGGAAAAATAGAAATAAAGCTAGGATGGAGAAAAAATAAAGATACTATGCCTATCTTTAGAAAATTTTCCAATGTTGTAACTAGCTTATTATTATCAATTCGTTCTAATACATTAATAAAAGATTCGCAATGTGGATATCGTGGATTTCCTGCAAATATATATATCAAATGTAAAAACCGTGAACCAGGCTTTCATATGGAAAGTGAATTTTTAATAAAAGCCTCCCTATTAGGTGTTTCAATAAAACATGTTGAAATTCCAACTATTTATAACGATTCTGAGTCATCAATGAATTATTTCCCGGATTTAATAAAATTTATTTCTTTATGGTTTAAAAGTTTTCTTTGGACATGAACCTAATTAGAAAATTGTATGATTGGGTACTGCATTGGGCACAAACACCATTTGGACCTTTGGTACTATTTATCCTCGCATTTGCAGAGTCATCATTTTTCCCAATCCCACCAGATGTCTTGCTAATAGCTTTAGCGCTGGGCGTACGAAATAAATCTATGTATTTCGCATTTCTCTGCAGTATTGCCAGCATTGCCGGTGGTATATGCGGTTATGGAATAGGATATTTTTTGTGGTGGGAGGGAAGCACATATTCAGATTTAGCTCACTTCTTTTTTAATAATGTTCCTGGCTTTTCAAAGGATTTATTTACATCAGTACAGAACCAATATAATGAGCATGGTTTCTTTATCATATTCACTGCAGGATTTACACCAATCCCATATAAGATATTTACAATTACCGCAGGCGCGTTCAATATAGATCTTATCAACTTTGTCATTGCATCTACTGTTAGTCGTTCTGCACGATTTTTTCTGGTTGCAAGTCTAATTTGGAGATTTGGAGAATCCATTAAATCATTTATTGATAAATATTTTAATATTTTAACCATAGTTTTTACTATTCTATTGATTGGTGGATTTCTATTGATAAAAGTTTTGATATAGATTCTGTATGGAGTTATTAAGTATTAATATTAAATCGGGGTGTAGCGCAGTCAGGTCAGCGTGCATCGTTCGGGACGATGAGGTCGGGAGTTCGAATCTCCCCACCCCGACAAAAGAATACACTTGGCAGATTTTATAATATATTTAAATTAAACTTTAAGTTAAATCTTCTGATATATTTTTTGCAGGTATTAAATTTTCTGTCTAAAAACATTTTAATTTTCTTAATCTTAACATATTTTTAGTTATACTTTTACACTCATGAAATACAATCCTTCAGAAATCGAACCTCGTTGGCAGAAATATTGGGATCAAAATGAAATATTTAAAGTCACTGAAGATGAGGATAAACCGAAATATTATGTTTTGGATATGTTTCCATATCCTTCAGCAGCAGGATTACACGTAGGTCATCCTCTAGGATATTTTGCATCAGATATCATAGCAAGATACAAAAGGATGAGAGGATATAATGTCCTCCATCCCATGGGTTGGGATGCATTTGGGTTACCTGCTGAGCAGTATGCTATACAAACTGGTACCCATCCAGCTGTAACAACCTCAGAAAATATAAAAAACTTTAAAAGACAAATTAAAAGCCTTGGATTCTCCTATGATTGGGCAAGAGAAATAAATACAACTGATATCAAATATTATAAGTGGACACAGTGGATTTTTCTACAGCTCTATAAAAAGGGATTGGCATATGAAGCAGAAGTCCCAGTTAACTGGTGTCCTGAGCTTGGTACTGTACTTGCAAATGAAGAAGTGATTAGCGGAAAATCTGAAAGAGGGGGATTCCCCGTATTTCGATTACCTATGAAGCAATGGATGCTCAAGATCACAGATTATGCAGATAGCCTTTTAGAAGGATTAAATGATTTAGACTGGCCAGAACACTTAAAAGATTTGCAGCGAAATTGGATTGGTCGTTCAGAAGGAGCAGAAGTAAAATTTTCAGTTGATAACTCAGATACAATAATTACAGTTTTTACCACCCGACCTGATACTCTTTTTGGAGCAACTTATATGGTTCTTGCTCCTGAACATCCTCTAGTAGAAAAGTTAACAATTGATTCACAAAAGAATGATATAAGGGCATATCAAAAAGAGTCAAGCACAAAAACAGATTTGGAAAGGGGAGATCTAAATGATGATAAAACTGGAGTATTTACAGGCTCTTATGCAATTAACCCGGTTAATAATAAAAAAATTCCTATTTGGATAGCAGATTATGTATTGATATCTTATGGAACTGGGGCAATAATGGCTGTTCCTGGACAGGATCAGAGAGATTGGGATTTTGCTCAAAAGTTGAATCTACCTATTATACGAACGGTAAGTCCTCCATCAGATTTTGATGGCAAAGCATACACCGGAGATGGCCCAGCAATCAATAGTGAGATGTTAAATGGGTTAAACACTAGCGAAGCAAAAGAAAAAATTATTGATTGGCTGATAAAGCATAAAAAAGGTATTCGGAAAATTAATTATAAGTTAAGAGATTGGCTTTTTTCCAGGCAAAGATATTGGGGAGAACCATTTCCGATTATTCATATAAATGGTAAACATACAGCCGTGGATGATAGCCAACTACCAGTTATACTTCCAGAGGTAGAAAAATATGAACCATCAGGCCAAGGAAAATCACCACTCTCTACTATTAAGGAATGGGTTGAACTAAGGGATGTAAATAATAAATTATATGGCCTTAGAGAAACGAATACTATGCCTCAATGGGCAGGGTCATGTTGGTATTATTTGCGATTCACCGATCCATTAAATTTGGAGTCAGCGTGGAATAAAAAAAAGGAATCTTATTGGATGCCTGTCGATCTATATATAGGCGGACAAGAGCATGCTGTTTTACATTTGCTATACTCTCGTTTTTGGCACCATGTACTTCACGATCTTAACTTAGTAAGTACAAGAGAGCCATTCAAAAAATTATATAATCAGGGTATGATACTAGGAGAGGACGGGCAAAAAATGAGTAAATCTCGTGGAAATGTGATAAATCCAGATAAAATTATCGATGAATTTGGAGCAGATGCGTTTAGATTGTATGAAATGTTTCTCGGGCCATTAGATAAAGCAAAACCTTGGAACACAAAAGGCCTGCATGGTGCGTATCGTTTTATAGAAAGATTATGGACACTTTTCAACTCCCGCGATGATAAGCTTACATCTGATACCCCTGCAAAAGAAACAATCCAGCTCTTTCACCAAACAATAAAGAAAGTTACCAAAGACATTGAAAATCTGAGATTTAACACTGCAATCTCTCAAATGATGATAATGCAAAACCATTTGTCATCACTTGATAAAATCAGTGAAATCATTTATGATAGTTATTTAAAGATTCTTTCTCCTTTTTTACCGCACTTTTGTGAAGAGATAAATATGATATGGGGTAGGAAAGATTCAATTGTTTTTCAAGTGTGGCCGGAATATGATGAGAATTTAGCAAAAGAGGAAGAGGTAGAAATTGCTATTCAGGTAAATGGTAAATTAAGAGCTACAATAAAAATGATAAAAGACCAAGAAGAAGAAACTATTCTAGAATTAGCAAAGGATATAGATAAAGTCTCTAAATATTTAAATAATGGAAAGCTTATTAAAACAATATTTATACAAAACAGATTAGTAAATTTTGTAGTTAACTAATCCAATTCTATAGTTTTCTTTAAGCCTTTAGCTAACATCCATGTAGAAAAGACAAAACAAAGTGCAATAAATTTTTGCGCTGTAACTTGAACATTAAGTCCATACTCTGATTTTATATTCGGCCCAAACTCAAGTATTATTATATATAAAATTAGAGTGATTGAAAATACAAAATATCCCAAACCATAAATATTAGAAAGATCTTTTGATTTAATGATAACAAAACTATAAATAAGTGCAGATGGAAATGATATATAAAATATATTATTTGCAAATAATATATGTTCTTTAAGATATAAATCAGATGGAGTTATTCCAACCAATAAAAACGATAGAGAGCCCAAAACACCCAACACCGATCCTAAAACAGAATAAATAAACAGTTTAGAATTATTTTTAAAAAAGATTGGCAAGTATATATAAAATATTATGAACAGAAATCCCGAGATAAACATTGCATTATTAAAAAAAAATGCTGAAATGAAATTAATTTCTCCACCATGCGTAATAGTTCTACCAAGGTCACTTAAAAAATTATTAAAAAAATCATAGCCAGATGTTTTTGGTTCATGATAGGTGCCTCCAGGATAAAAGACTATAGCAAGTACTATAAAGGAATTAAATATCATTAACCCTAATAGGGGTATATAAGAAATAATTCTTAAATTCATTTATTATACATAATATATGTTATGCGACATTATTATCTTTGAAAAATGAGGTAAACTGATTTGATTCTCCAATTAATATGATTTTATGTTCTTTCAATATTCTGAAGTCAGGGTCAGGATTTATAATTTTATTTCCTTCTTCATCAATGATTCCTACAATTATTAAGCTATATTTTTCTCTTAAATTTGTATTTTTAATTTGAATCTTATTTAAGGTCATAAAATTCTCAATTTTTATTTCTTCAAGTGCGAAATCAATATTTGATTCTTCGGTATGTATTGAAACCGCATCTTCTAAAAATGGTGCAACCAATAGCTCTGTCATACGGTGACCACCTGCAATATATGGATTTACAATTTTACCAGCACCAGCACGTTTTAATTTCCTTCCAGTTTCTTTCTGGCTACATCTGCTTAGTATATAGCTATCGGAATTAAGGTTTTTTGCTGACATAGTGACAAATAAATTGTCTTGATCTGTATCTAGCGTAATGGCTATTCCTTTTGAATTCATTATTCCCGCTTCTCTAAGAGTTGTATCAAAGGTAGCGTCAGCGTGAATATATAAATATCCTAAATCGTTTACGATTTTTATTTTTTCTTCATTTAAATCTACAACAACAAATGGTATATTTTTACCATGCAGTTCCTTGGCAATCACAGCTCCCATGCGACCAAAACCGCATAATATATAATGATTTCTCAATTTCTTTATTTTATTTAACATTTTTTTTGCCTTATACTCTTTAAAATTTATTATACTTGTATTTAAACTACTAAGGACCATTGCAAATCCAGTCACTCCAAATAGTATGACTATCATTGCCCATATTTTTCCGCCTTGACTCATGGGCTGTACTTCCCCATATCCAAAAGTTGATAAAGTAAGTACTGTCATATAAATACTATCAAAAATTGACAAATTATTCTCAAGATAATAAAATCCGGATCCCCCGAAAATGACGATAACCAAAAAGAAAAAAAAGATCATTTTACCCTGTTGTATCATCATTTATACTTTCTTACCAAATGTATCACAAATCCATTGTGAATAATCATCATTATGGCTTTTAAATCGAAATGATATAATTTCAGGAACGTCATATGAGTGCAGAGATTTTATAGTATTGGAAACGGATAAAATATTTTCAGTAAGGGTTTTAATCCATAATATAATTTCTTTATCTTGAACCAATTTATTCTTCCATTTATAAATGGAAGAATAAGGTCCAATAATATTTACACAAGCTACGATATTATTTTGAACTAAATAATTGGATATCTTCTCAGCTAGCTCGATTGAATCTACCGTAGTAATAACGATGGAGAAAGATTGAGTATTTGATTCATTCAAAATTTTTACTCTTCATTGTTTTAATATTGGATTCTGTTTAATCACTTTTTTAATATGCGTCCTATTTTAAGGGTGAAACTTAGATTTTATTAATGAAATATTCCCACATCATTTGTCATTACAGTGAGATTGGTTTAAAAGGCAAAAATAGACCATTCTTTGTAAAACTCCTTCGAAAAAATATTAAATCAGCGTTCAATTCCATTTCTACTGATATAATAAAAGATATTTATAAAACTCGTGATAGAATTATTATTGCACTATATGAATGTGATGACAAAATTATTGACACTCTAACACCGATACTCTCAAACATATTTGGAATTGCATACTTCTGCCCCACGCTCAAAATTGACACGAGCATAACATCAATAAAAGATCAAGCTTTGTTCATGTTGAAAGATGAATCTTTTGACTCTTTTAGAATTACTGCAAGAGTTTCCTCTTCAGTTTTTCCTTATTCAAAGATGAAATTACATGAATTAGTTGGTTCTTTTATTCAAGATAGTTTAAATAAAAAGGTAAATCTCACCGAGCCAGATATAAATTGTTACGTTGATGTTATTTCTGAAGGAACCTTTATTTATAAAAATAAAATTTATGGACAAGGAGGAATGCCAGTTGGTTCAGGTGGAAAAGGAGTAGTTTTGCTTTCTGGTGGCATTGATTCTCCAGTAGCAGCATATTATTTACTAAAAAGAGGAATGAGCCTAGTCTATATACATTTCCATTCACTTCCACATGTTTCTCCTGCATCTATTGAAAAAGTAAAGGATCTAGTTGGAGTCTTATCAATTTATCAGAAATGGTCAAAATGCTATATGATACCTTTTGCAGTTATTCAAGAAAACATAATGGAACATACTGATGAAAAATTTAGAATTTTACTTTATCGAAGATTTATGATGCAAATTGCAAACAAAATTGCAATTGATGAAAGAGCGAAAGCAATAATTACAGGAGAAGCTTTAGGGCAAGTGGCTTCTCAGACAGTAGAAAATATAGGTGCTGTTGATGCAGCATCAAACCTTCCGGTATTTCGTCCGCTAATTGGACTGGACAAACAGGAAATTATAAACACAGCAAATAAAATCAATACATACCAAATCTCCATACGACCTCACGAAGATTGCTGCACTTTATTTCTCCCTCAAAACCCAGCCACAAAAACGACAGCAGAAAAATTAGATTTTGAAGAAAATAAATTAGACTGTAATTCATTGATCAAAATCGCTCTAGAGCAAGTTGAATTAATATCACTTTAATAAATTATTTTTTAGTATACATATTTATCAAAGTGTAAATTTCCACCCCTTATTTTATATAATATTTTACTTACAATTATTCTATGATTATTGCAATTCCAAAAGAATACAACAAAGGAGAAAACCGTGTAGCAGCAACTCCGCAATCTGTGAAAGAATATATTCAATCTGGATTGGAAGTTTGGATTGAATCCGGTGCAGGTGAAAAGTCATTCTATTCCAATCAAAAATACATAGATGCAGGCGCTAAACTAATTTCTTCTGCAGAAGAATTATTTACTAAATCTGATATTCTAATAAAGGTAGATCCTCCAACACTGGATGAATCCCGCATCCTAAAAAATAATGCAATTTTTGTATCACTTTTTCAAACGGTAAAACATAAGAATATTATTGAGATATTTTTGAAGAAAGAAATAACTGCTTTTTCAATGCATCTTATTCCAAGGACCACATTGGCTCAAAAAATGGATGCCCTTAGCTCACAAAGCAATATTGCTGGCTATATGGCAGTACTCATGGGAGCGGCACATTTACCAGTTTATATGCCTCTTCTCATGACTGCAGCAGGTACAATACCCCCAGCAAAAGTTCTTGTGCTGGGAGCGGGAGTTGCTGGCCTGCAGGCAATTGCAACGGCAAATAGATTAGGAGCACAGGTGGAGGCATTCGATGTACGACCTGAAGTTAAAGAACAGGTTGAAAGTTTAGGAGCAAAGTTTATAGAAGTGGCTCAGGATAGTCCAGATGGTGTTGGTGAGGGTGGCTATGCTAAGGAAACATCTGATGATTATAAACAAAAACAGCAACTCTTAATTAAGGAAAAGATATCAAAATCTAATTTGGTTATTACTACCGCTCTAATTCCCGGTAAACCAGCACCCGTGTTGATTCCAAAGGACGTAGTTGATGTAATGAAACCTGGATCAGTCATAATGGATCTAGCAGCAGAGAATGGTGGGAATTGTGAGCTAACACAAATAGACCAGACTATAAATTATAATGGAGTAATAATTGACGGGACGGCCAATATCCCAGGTAAAATGCCATACCATGCTAGCCAACTATATGGAAAGAATATTGCTAGTTTAATCACATATTTGATAAAAGATGGAAAACCAGTATTAGATTTAGAAGATGAAATTATTAGCGGATCTATATTTACGCATGGAGGGAAAATCACACATCAACCTACTGCAGATTTTTTTGACAAAGGATAAAAAATGGAAATTATAAATGTATTGACTGTCTTTATCTTGGCAATTTTTGTGGGAATTGAAATTATAACTAAAGTCCCTCCTACTCTGCATACTCCACTTATGTCGGGTTCGAATGCTATCTCAGGGATTGCAATTGTTGGTGCAATTATCTCAACTAAAATCGATGGATCAATCAGTACTTATTTAGGGCTTACTGCTGTTATCCTTGCTACTATCAATGTAGTTGGTGGATTTATGGTTACAGATAGAATGCTAAAAATGTTTAAAAGGAAATAATTGACTTAATGGATAAATACGTAAATCTATTTTATGTCTTAGCTGCTATATTTTTTATTTTAGGAATAAAAAAGCTTAGTCATCCAAAAACCGCTCGCAGTGGAAATGCACTAGCTGCATTTGGTATGTTTATCGCAATAATTTCTACATTGCTTACATATACGGATTTAGACTATTTATACATATTTGGAGGGATATTAATTGGAAGTATAATTGGAGTAATTTTTGCCCAAAAGGTAGAGATGACTGCTATGCCACAAATGGTTGCTATATTCAACGGATTTGGAGGAGGAGCTTCTGCCCTAGTGGCTTCTGCAGAATTTTTATCATCTCCAGACAGTACTTATTTTATTGTTTGTATAAGTGTATTTATTGGATCACTAACTTTCACTGGTAGTTTTGTTGCTTTTGGAAAATTACAGGGTTTTATTTCAGGAAAACCTGTAACCTTTAAAGGACAACAGATATTAAATACCTTATTAGTTCTCGTTGCATTATTATTAATTATTGCTCCCTATCTTGTTTTTGATTCAAATATATATTCAGGATATCTTTCTGCATTTTTTGTAGTCATAATTTTAGCACTCCTTCTTGGTATAGGGTTAACTATTCCAATCGGAGGAGCTGATATGCCCGTGGTAATTTCTCTTCTAAATTCTTATTCAGGAGTAGCAGCAGCTTCAACAGGTTTTGTACTTATGAATAACGGTCTGATTATTTCGGGAGCATTGGTAGGAGCTTCAGGGTTGATTTTAACTAACATTATGTGCAAAGGGATGAACCGTTCACTGGCCAATGTGATTTTTGGAGCTGTTGGGTCAGAACAAGAGTCAATATCCGGGTCTATTGTGAAACAGATAAATATCAAAAGTTATTCAACAGAAGAAACAGCAATGATTTTGGATGCTGCTGAAAAAGTTATTGTTGTCCCTGGCTATGGATTGGCAGTTGCTCAGGCACAACATGCTGTCAGAGAAATTGCAGATTTTTTGGAAAATAAAGGTAAAACTGTTCTCTATGCTATTCATCCTGTTGCAGGTAGAATGCCGGGTCATATGAATGTTTTACTTGCTGAAGCAAATATCTCATACGACAAATTAAAAGACCTTGATGAAATTAATCCAGAATTTGAAGATTGTGATGTTGCTATGGTTTTAGGAGCTAATGATGTTGTAAATCCTGCTGCAAGGCATGATACATCTAGCCCAATTTATGGTATGCCTATTTTAAATGTAGATAAATCCAGAACCGTAATGATAAACAAAAGAACAATGAATCCTGGTTTTGCTGGCATTCAAAATGAGTTATTCGGTTATGAAAATTCTATAATGGTTTTTGGGGATGCAAAAGACATGCTTACTGATCTATTAAAAGATCTAAAAGAATTATAATTAGTTTATATAAAAGGATCCGTTTACAATAATAGAGGTTTTTACCTTCATATTTTCTGGTTAGATATAAGGATATCAAAGGTGGAAATCTATCTCAATCCTATTTTTAAAGCACGAAACATTATTTATATATATGTTCACCTAGATATTTAATACCGTTATCACAGGCTAAAGTAACGACTCTTTTACCAGATCCAATTTCTTTGGCTATTTCAAGTGCCGCGACCACATTTAACCCGGTTGAACCACCGCAAAATACTCCCTCCTCTCTTGCAAGGCGCTTACACATATTAAATGCTTTTACTTGATCAATTGCACGGATCTCGGTTATTTTTGATCTGTCTAAAAATGGTGGTTCAAATCCTACACCAATTCCTTCTACTTTATGAGGACCTCCAAAGCCTTTAGTTAGGAAAGGAGATTGAGTAGGTTCCAACGCTATTAAATCTATATTTGATTGGAATTCAATCATACCATCAAATGTACCCATTAATACTCCACCGCTTCCAACAGAGGCACAAAAAACATCTAATTCACCATTTAATTGCTCAACAATTTCATTTCCTAGAGTTCTATAACCTATTCTGACATATGGTGATCCAAATTGATCAACATAAAATGATTTTGGGTTTTCTGATAACTTGTAAGCGTGGTCTTTCATTCTTTTAATTAATTCAGGAGTTACTTGGCCATTTATACTTTGTTCAACAACTACCTCTGCACCATAAGCCTCCATTGATTGTTGTTTAGTTTTTGAAAATGCATCAGAAAAAATAGCCACAAATTTTAATCCTAAGACCGCTGAAACAAATGCTAAAGCTGTTCCTGTACTTCCTCCAGTATATTCAATAACAGTATCACCAGGCTTTAAGGTACCATTTTTAATAGCATTTATTAATACTGATACAGCCATTCTATCTTTATGAGAACCCGTAGGATTAACACTCTCAACTTTAAGCCATACTTCAGCTGATTTCTTTGGTACAACTTTATTTAATTTTATTAAAGGTGTATTTCCAATAGAGCTAAGAATGTTTTTATAATTATTTTTCATAATTTAAATTACTATTAAACTTCTTATCCAGATGATAGGTTCTGTAAGAGTTAATAACATCTAAAACAAATGGTATGTCATATATGGATTGAAAAACAGAACTACTTTAAAAGTACCATATTTTTGGTCTGCACAAACTCCCCTGCCTGTATCTGGTAGAGGTAAACTCCAGCACTTACAGGTCTGCCCATG
>CEUS01038575.1_pt1 | contig 19379 bp, 25 predicted proteins | sample 427031 | NCBI WGS metagenome assembly CEUS01 (sample SAMEA2622837, study PRJEB7988) | marine metagenome | biome: marine biome (ENVO:00000447); feature: marine epipelagic mixed layer (ENVO:xxxxxxxxx); material: "saline water (ENVO:00002010), including plankton (ENVO:xxxxxxxx)" | depth 140 m | reverse complement strand
CACGGCTAGCCCAGAGGACGTGGATGAACACCATCCAATAATGGAGCCACAAAAAACTCACTGGCGTTATGGAGAGGGCGAAGTTTTGAAAGACCTGGAGAATCATATTAAGGCAACTTATACGAGCCATTACACCACGGCCGATTCTTCAAATGATTTACAGACAATAGATGTATTTGCATATAGAGGAACTCTTGCCTCCACCGCAATTGATAATGCAATCAAATACTTAATGCGATATGGAAAGAAAGAGGGAAAGAATGAACGGGATCTTATGAAAGCAATGCACTATTTAATTTTAGCAACCGCATATGAAAGGGGAAAATAATGGAAATAATCGGTGCAATATTAGGACTGTTTTTTGTAGTAGTGACTCCTCCAGCCCAAGCTGAGAGTAGTCCTTACGTATATGTTAAAGAATATCGAACCTACCTGGAATGCAAAGCGGAGATGAATCCGATATCAGACATTTGTATTGCGGAACCAGAACGATATCTTGGAATCAGAAAATACACAAAAATAGGGATATCCCAAACCAGTGTGGAATACACCAATACTTGTACCCGTGTTGAGGGATGTGAAGTAGATACAAATGCAGATTCAATGGAAGATTATTGTCCTACTTGTGATTCTATTAAGTGGTACGAAAAACTTGACATTGACCCCAAGTCCTAGTATAATAGGCGTAATTAAATAAAAAAGGAGTATATTATGAAATTGAGTGAGAATACCCTGGAGGTCTTGAAAAATTTTGCCTCCATTAATCAATCGATTCTCTTTACAGAGGGAAACAATTTAGATACCGTATCTGTACAGAAAAACGTACTGGGATCAGCAAAAGTTGCCGAGACTTTCAAATCTTCCAACGGAGAAGATTTTGCAATTTATGATCTTAATGAATTCCTTTCCACAGTATCATTATTCGATGATCCAGATGTGGAGTTTGGTGAGCAATATGCCACTATCCAAGATAAAAATTCAGTAACTCATTATTGGTATGCAGATAAAGAAATTATCGTATATCCAACTTCTAAAATTTCGATGCCGTCAAGTGAAGTTGAATTCAAATTGACAGCCGAAACTTATGATAAACTTCAACGTGCAACTGGTACATTAGCAGTTCCCGATTTGGTTATCCGAAGAGAAGAGGACAAAGTTGTTGCTGAAGTTCTTGACAAACGGAACGACACTTCAAATACATTCAGAGTGGAAGTGGGTTCTTATATCGGTGGAGAATCTAGTACCGACTTCAAATTCTATTTTTTGACTGAACGGTTGAAGATGCTACCGGGTGATTATGATGTTGAAATTTCATCCAAGAAGATTTCAAAGTTGACTTCTTCGGATGGTAAATTAACTTATTGGATAGCTTTAGAACAGGATTCGACTTATGAATAAAGATTTTCTCTGGGTAGAAAAATATCGCCCTAAGAAAATTGACGAATGTATCCTTCCAGATTCTTTGAAAGATACATTTCAGGAGTTTGTGTCAAATGGCGATATGCCGAATCTATTGTTAAGTGGTTCTGCAGGAACTGGTAAGACTACTGTAGCAAAAGCCCTTTGTGAACAATTGGGCTATACCACTTTAGTAATCAATGGATCGCTTGATAGAAATATAGACACGTTACGGAACGATATAGCCACTTTTGCTTCTACTGTTTCCTTTGATGGTGGGAAGAAGTGTATCATCCTGGACGAAGCAGATTATTTAAACCCACAATCGTTCCAGCCTGCTCTTCGTGGATTCATAGAACACTTTTCCAAGAATGTACGATTCATTTTAACGTGTAATTTCAAAGATAAGATCATTGAACCGATTCATTCTCGGACTACATATATAGATTTTAGAATAGAAAAAAGAGACCTTCCATCCTTGATGGGAGAGTTTATGGATCGGACCATAAATATTCTTGAAACAGAAGATATTAAAATTGAAAGCAAGCCGGCTTTAGCTGAATTGATTAAGCGGCACTTTCCAGATATGCGAAGAACCCTAAATGAACTCCAACGATATTCAGCTGGTGGAGTCATCGATAAAGGCGTTCTAGCAAGGGTAGGTGAAGCTAATATCGGCAGTTTGATGTCGATGTTAAAGGACAAAAACTTTACTGGTATGCGACAATGGGTAGTCGACCACATAGATACAGATCCCATTGCTATTTATCGCCAGATTTACGACCAGATGCACCGGTTTTTACAACCGCAGAGCATCCCACAGGTAGTTCTTATGATTGCGGACTACCAATATAAACAGGCTTTCGTGCAGGATGCAGAAATTAACTTAGTCGCCTTTTTAACTGAGGTGATGGCAGAAGCGGAGTGGAAAAATGACGGATGATGTTTTTAATAAAATAGTTTATGATCATAAAATTGATCAGTGGATGATTGATAGGGGAATTAGTGCTAATGGAACTGCAATGGGCCAGGCGATTAAAACTCTAGAAGAAACCACCGAACTTTTAGATGCAATAAATCATAATGATGAGAAACTAATAACCGATGCTATTGGAGATATATACGTTACTTTGCGAGGAATATGTCAGGTTTTGGATATCAAATTTGATAAATGTGTAGAAGCCGCGTATAACGAAATTAAGGATCGCAAAGGACATTTATCAGCCGGTGGCGTGTTTATAAAAGAGGAATAATATGGCAAATTATTTTCCGGTAGTAACCGAAAAGAAAGCAAGAAAAATCATTGATAAGGGTGGTAATGTTGTGTTTATACACACCAGGGCTCAATGTCCTGTATGTGATTCTTTCTTACCAAACGTATTGAAACCCGTCTTTGCTGAAGAAAGATTTAAGGATATCACAGTTTATGAAATTACGGAAACTATGACATTTCCAGTAGGTCAACATCCTGTAACATACTTCTTTAAAGATGGTCGATGTATTCAGCATCCAGCTGGTCAGACCACGAGAGAAGTTGTAGAGAATTTATTGGATACGTTTTATCTTGGTAAACCACAAGCACCTCCACCAGTAACTACAGTTAACACTAATATCGAGCCCCCTAAACTTGGCTGATTTATTTAAAGAAATTTTACCAGATATCAACTACGGACATAAAAATTTGATCCGTACGGGAGATATGGATGAATCAGAGTATGGAAAGAACTGTTTCATCATTAACCGTGCTTTAAGTATGAATGTTGACACGGTTTTGTACGTAAATGAGATGAATGTAAGATACCAGCTAGACCCTGTACTTCAGTATGACTATTTTATAAATAGTTTACGACAAAAGAAAAGGTGGTCTAAATGGGCTAAAGCAACTGGTCCATCACCTGCTCTTGAACTTGTTAAAAGCTATTATAATTATAATGAACAAAGGGCTAGAGAAGTTTTAGACCTTCTCACCGAATCAGAAATTGAGGAAATACGCCTCAGATTATCGAAAGGCGGTGCTGATGACACAACCAAAAGGAAAACAGAATGAAGAAGATTATGTAGTAGACTGGGCTCCATCGGATATGGTGGAAATCACGTTCAAGGAAGACGATGACTTTTTGAAAATCAAAGAAACACTTACCAGAATGGGAGTGGCATCAAACCGAGAAAAAATCTTATATCAATCTACTCATATATTACATAAACAAGGACATTATTATATAGTCCATTTTAAAGAATTATTTGCCTTAGATGGAAAACCCACTAATCTAACTAAAGTAGATGTTGAAAGAAGAAATGCGATTGTAAACCTACTCCAAGAATGGAATTTATTGACAGTCGTAAAACCAGACCAATTGGTTCCAATGGGAAATGTTGGTCAATTTAAGATAATATCGTTTAAAGACAAAGTTGACTGGCAACTTGTGCCTAAATATAATATAGGAGTCAAATATTAAACGATAAACATAAGGGTTATATAATGAACCAATTTGCCAGGAAATTTTCACTTCCCCATAATGACATTCTAAAAACGGTGATGGACGGACCTGATGATTTTGTCAGGTATGATGTAAATCACCAAGCAGATAATGAGAACTTTTTCTATAACATTATCAAGAATGCTCATCCTTCCTACAGAGAAGAAATAGCTGATATCTATTTTTCAAAATCTTTTCATTACGAATTTGGTGGTACCCATAGGCGTTATGGAGATGTAATGGGTAAGGAAGCTACCGACAAACAAATCGACAATCTTTTCAAAATACAGGAAGAGTACGATATTCCCATCTCTATGACAATTAATCAGGAGACTCATCCAGTAGAAATTTTGACCAACGATGCCGTTAGAAACTCATTTATCAAATATCTTGGAGAATTCTACGAGCGTGGTCTTAGAATGTGTACAATCGGAAATATTCATTTGATGGGAAGCGGACATTTACAGAAGAATTTTCCAGAAATGAAATGGAAAAATACTGTAAATCATATAATCGTAAATACTCAACAAATGGTTGACCAACACGCTTTGGGTTATGATTTAATACAGATTGACAGGTCTATCAATAGAAATTTATCCGAATTGAGGAGAATGTCCAAGTGTGCGAAAAATAGAGGAATCACTACTTACCTCTTAGCATCGGAAGGATGTATGCCTTTTTGTCCTTTCAAACAAGAACACGATATTGTCCAACCGTGGATTGGAAGCACAATGGGGAAAGATTATTTCTTAACTCTAGCAGATATTTCTTGTAATAAATGGAGATTTTCTAGTAGAATGAATCAGCTACCTCGTATTGGAACTTCTTGTGTATGGGACACTAACGAGCGGTTCGATATGTATAACGAACTGGTAGATGTTTTCAAGTTTAGCGGAAGACTTAAATCACCGTTCGCTGGTTCAAGACCAGAATCATATGCTTGTTGGTCATATATCGCACCATCTGATAAGAGGGGAGTCCCAGAGGACATTTTTGTTGCTAGATCATTCAAGGATGTTTATGATCTGGGTACTGGATTCTTGAGTAATTGGAATGGTCTTGGATATGTTACGACTCCGACCGAAGAAGACAAAGAAAGATATTTTATACACTATGAAAAAACTGTACCACGAGTAAAGGAATACTTTAAAAACATTGTTCATCCTTACAAAACCGAAGCTGGGGTTAAAATGTGCAAGGCTCTTCCGAATTGTAAGAACCAATGCTATGATTGTCATTTATGTGAAGATGCTTATGGATTTGAACATTTTGATTCATTAGCACAAATTAATAGAACACCAAACTCTGGATATGTCGAAGTAAAGGGTGGTAGTAATCAGATGACAGAAATTATATAAATAGTATACAAACGTAATATTGGAGAACAACAAATGTCTGAAATAGAAACGGAAGACGGTACGATAGAAGAAGCCGATTTTGATTGGGGGTTCTCTTTTTCTGATACTGATGAAGCCGATGCAAATGAAGCGGTTGTAACTAAAACGACACAAGCAATATCGTCCGATTTAGGACCAATCACTCAAAAACTAGATGCAATAATAGCCCTAATCCCTGCTGAAGGAGTAACAAATACCGAATCCGTAGATGTTGATCTGAGTAGCCTTGAAAATAAATTGGATCAAATTATTGCACTTGAAAAGGTAGATGCACTTACCGCTGGTGATATGCCTGATATGACTCCGATTCAAAATAAATTGGATGTGATTGAAGCAAATCAAGCTAAAATTTTAGCGAAAGATACCACAGTCAATGCTCCAGAAGTGAATGTAGATTTGAGTAGCATTGAAGATAAACTCGATACAATGGAACAGGCAGTCAATGAAGTCCGTGAGTTAGATTTTGATGGTGACGGACAAGTAGATTTTGGTGATATCAATAATAATTTAGCCGATCTATTAGCTAGACAGGAAGCCTCTGAAGCTGAATTGGAAGCAAAAAAGACCGAATTTGAAGAGTATAAAACTAAGAAACTTAAGGCATTGGAAAAATTGATTATTCCACTGCTGAAGAATCTAAAGAGTAACCCGGATAAAGCATACATACATTGGCCTGGTAGAGCACCAGTATTAGATGCACAAATATCAAAAATACTTGCTTTAACTAGATAATGGCTTACTCCGAAAAAGTATTAGATCACTATGAAAGACCACATAATGTTGGTTCTTTGGACCCTGGGGATAGTAGTGTTGGGACTGGTCTTGTGGGTGCTCCAGAATGTGGTGATGTTATGAAACTACAGATTAAAGTAGATGAAAATGAAAAAATTATTGATGCTAAATTCAAAACATTTGGATGTGGATCTGCAATTGCTTCTTCTTCACTTGCGACTGAGTGGATTAAGGATAAGTCTTTGGATGAAGCAAGCACGATTCAGAATACGCACATTGTGGAAGAACTTTCACTACCACCTGTCAAAATTCATTGCTCTGTATTGGCGGAAGATGCTATTAAAGGAGCGATTGCAGATTATAGGAACAAAAACAAACATTGAAGAAAAACATTGAAGATTATGTTTTTCACAAAAAGAATTTTTTAGATGATGATTTTTGTGAAAAAGCTATAAGTGATTTGAATACGTGCAAGTGGAAGAAACACGGATGGTATATACCGACTACATCTTTACCAGTATTTGAAAATATACCTCCGGCTGGAGTAGAAAAAGAATCAGAAGTTATAGATATTGAAAAGATGCACCCTGCCACTTATGCAGGCGACCTTATTCAATCAGGAGATCCAGAAATGACTCTCCAGAATAAAGTTGAAGATTTAAACGATGTAATAATAAAAAAATTACGAGATGCTTTAGAGGAATATGTTCGGGGCTTAGATTTTTATTGGTTTAGTGGATGGGAAGGATATACTGGAATAAAATTTATACGATACTTCCCAGGTCAAGAAATGAAAGTTCATTGCGACCATATTCATTCTATGTTTGATGGTGTACGAAAAGGAGTTCCGATCCTTTCTATTATAGGTCATTTAAATGATGATTATGAAGGTGGTGAAACCTATATGTTTGATGACAAAGACGGAGATTTATTGGAAACAGAAAAAGGAGATTTGTATGTATTTCCTTCTTGTTTTTTGTTTCCTCATTATGTTACCCCGGTGACAAAAGGAACTAGATATTCTTATGTTAGCTGGGTTTGGTAAGATCAGCTGGGCAAACGACACTAAAGCCAGAATCGAAGGGACGGACTTCGATGCCTGTCGTGAATAAAGTGCTCCACCTAGATGAAGTTAAGAGATTCTCCTCCAAAAGTCCCGACGGTACGTGCCACAGGGTGAAGGAGTAGAAACTAATTGCTACACAAACACCGAGAGCGGTGATGCAAAAGTTTCTTTCGAGATAGTCTAGGCTCTACCCAGCTTTTATATTATGACTCAAGACAAATAAAGAAAATGGCTCGATCAGCTTTTAAACAGGCAAATGCAAAGACCTGGCAATCAGTACCCAAAAGAACTTCAATAGGATGTTCTAGTAATTCCCGACCTAAAAATAAGCATAAGAGAAAAGGTTGGAAGAAATATAGAGGACAAGGAAAATGAATCCTTGGAAATGGTATAAGGAGTGGCTGAGTTTTACTGACTACGCCACAATAGCTTTCATAGCAACCCTAATAGGAATATATTGGTTATATTTTGATTAGAGGAGGACCAAATGAAAATGGTGTGGTTAATATATCTACAATTTTTGTTTGTTGTCGGACAATTCAACGGAAAGAAAAACTGGATTGACCGAGAGATACTAAGGTGCTATACGAAATTGGATGAATTGAAGATTAATTACGTTAAGATACACAGATTCGATGATTTCCAAGAACGAAATTAGAATCGTTGATATGGAGCACTATAAAAAATGGGGCTGGGCTAGTTGTTATGAATGTGATGAAACATTTAAAGACTTAACGGAATTAGACAAGCATCAGGAGAAACATATTATAGAGGAACAATGTTTGAGTATGAGGGAAAAGTAAAGAGAATAGTTGATGGAGATACCATAGATTCCTACATAGATTTGGGATTCAATGTTCACGTAGATAAACGCATTAGATTTTTGGGTATTGATACTCCTGAATCACGAACACGAGACCTCGAAGAAAAACGATATGGACTAGGAGCAAAATACAGATTAACAGAATTGTTGGAAAGTAATGATAATAAATTTATCCTTAAATCATCTGGTACAGGTAAGTTTGGACGAGTACTCGGAGAAATATTCATCCCTCCAGTGGATGATGATCAAATCGAATTAACTCTTATTAATGGAACAAGATACATAAACATTAATCAAAAAATGATTGAAGAGGGACACGCCGTAGCATATTTCGGTGGGTCTAAACAAGAAGTAAAAGATGCTTTAATGGAAGCACGAGAGAAATCAAAGGAATACGTAGAAAAAAACATAGAACCACTTTAGTGGTTAAATTGAGGATTATATTATGAAAGATGGTGTAGTACTGGATCTTGAGACTCTAGGTAGTGTTAATAATTCAGTAATTTTATCAGTTGGTATGGTCGCAGTGGACTCTACCAAAGACTATACTTTTGACGAATTGATTAAAGACGGCTATTACGCTAAACTGGATGTCAAGAGTCAAGTTGATGCTGGAAGAAAAATTCATAAAGATACTCTCCAGTGGTGGAGCGAACAAGGAGAAGCCGCTCAACATATATTAAAACCCTCCCCCAAAGATATGCACTGGTCTAAGTTACGAGAGGATATGATCTCGTGGCTCACCGATCAAGGCGTAGATACCCATAAAGTAAAAGTCTATTCACGAGGATCCCACTTCGATTTCGGTCTTTTACACGATCTCTTTCGCATTACAGAAGGTGTAAGTCAAGATGATCTACCTTGGCGTTACTGGAATATCCACGATTCAAAAACAGTAGTGTTTACATTACTTGGACGGGATGTCTGGGATATGGGAGTAGAGCCTGAAGGCTTTATTCATCACGATTGTCTCCACGATGCCGCGAGAGAATATTTAACAATACAGTCCGCTCTTTATATGTTTCAAGACACATTATCGGGAGATCCATTTTGAAAAATATTGTCGTAGTAGGTGGAGGATCAGCAGGATGGATGACCGCTACTACTTTATTACATCAATTTCCAGATAAAAAAATTACGCTTGTAGAATCACCTAATGTTCCTAATATAGGAGTAGGAGAAAGTACGGTCGATGGTAGTCAGAGCGGATTTTCTGGTATTGTTGATTGGCTAAGATTGGTGGAAATTGAAGATAATGATTGGATGCCCCATTGTGATGCTATTCATAAACTAAGTATCGGATATAAGGATTGGTATAGAAAAGACTCTGGGATATTTCATTTCCCATTTGGTCCAGAATATCTTCAGCATAATAATTATGGATTTAAACTGAACGATTGGCACCTCAAAAAAATATTTTATCCTGAAACTCCATTAAGTGATTATGCAGAGACTTTTTATCCAGGAACGGCTTTAATAAATCAGAACAAAGCAATTCATTATGACCCACCATTTTGGAAAAAAGCTGATATTGAGGTTCAGCAATACTCAGGATGGTCTTATCAATTTGATGCTACTAAATTTGGATTCTATTTAAGAGACCGATACTGCAAAGCTAGATATGCTGAAAATTTTACTCATATTCAAGCAGAGGTATTAGGAATACCTCAAAATGATGAAGGTATTAAATATCTCATATTGGACAATGGACAAAAACTTGAAGCAGATTTGTTTGTAGACTGTACTGGATTCAAATCGTTATTATTGACTAAAACCTTTGAGGTAGAATTTGAATCCGTAGAAGATTTCATTCCCAACAATTATGCTTGGGCTACAAAAATTCCTTACAAAGATCCAGAGAAACAAATTGTGAATTATACAATGTGTTCAGCTATTGAGAATGGTTGGATATGGGAAATCCCGTTGTGGTCTAGAATGGGTGCTGGGTATGTATTCTCAGACAAATTCGTTTCTAAAGAACACGCTTTATGTGAGTTTAAAGCAGAACTACAGAAAAAGGGATATGGAGATGCGGAAGAATTAGATTATCACCTGATTCCAATGCGATGTGGTATTCAAAAAAGATTGTGGGTTAAGAATGCTGTTGCTATTGGACTATCGGCAGGATTTGTTGAACCACTACAATCTACTGGATTACAGACTATATATCAATTTCTCTTTAATTTGGTTCGTGCATTATCTAGAGGTCGAATAGGTGAATGGGACAGAAGAGAATTTAACACTAAATGCCACGATCATTTTTATGCTTTTGGAGCAACCGTTGCTCTTTTATATTCATTAAGTCATAGAGATGATACGGAATATTGGAGAGATATTCAGACAAAAGACTATCCAGAAAATTTATTTTCGGAAGGTCACACATCTGGTTTTCCTAAAATGTTTACTCGTTTCTATGAGCAAAGAAATAGACATTTGGAGTTTGATTTGGGAAATGCAGTACACGCATTGTCCGCCGGTATGAATTGGAATCCAATATATAAATTGAATCCAGCTTTGTCGGGTGAAGATATAGAAAAGACAAAAGAGTGGGTGGAAATTTTTATACAACAAACCGACGAAAGAAAAAGGAAGTGGAATGATGAGATAAAAGAATTTCCAAGTCCATATCAATACTCAAAAGACAATATTTACAATGGATAAATTAATCGATTTTATCAAAATATATGACAAGGCTCTTCCAGATGAAATGTGCGATAGCATTATAAAAGCCTTTGATAAGGACGAAGAACATCATATAAAATCAACAACAGGAGAAGATGTTTCCGATTCTTATCGAAATGCGATTGAACTGAACACCACACAACGAGCGGCGAAATCTACTCGGTGGAAAGTCATAATGGAAATTCTGACTAAACTAGCCGCATCTCAATTTGAACGATATAAACACGACCTAATATTGAATGGATATCCGCAAGAATTATTCTTCAAACCAATTACACTTGAACAATTCAGGATGCACCGATATGATCCTAATAAACACTATTACAATGAGCATATCGATTCGATTAATGTTCCTTCATCCAGAAGGATGCTTGTGATGTTATATTATCTCAATACAGTAGATAAAGGTGGCGAAACTGTTTTCAGCACACTTGATAAACGAGTATATCCCATAAAGGGAAGACTTCTTGTTGCTCCTACTTGGTTCGGTTATCCGCACAGTGGAGAAACTCCTTTCACCGAAACGAAATATATGATTAAAACTTACATTCATTATCCAGAATGAAATACTTAGATTTATTTGCTTGTCCTGTACAAATAACAGAGCAGAAATTAGACATAGATTCTTTGATTGATTTTTCTTATGAGATGAAAGACAAAGATCCAGAGGGAGTACATCAAACAAATATTGGAGGATGGCAAAGTAAAGATATTATTAATGAAAAACATCCAGAATTTGTAAAACTCAAAAACAAAATTGAAGAAGCCGCCAATGCTTATCATACCAATATAGATTTGAAAAAGAATGAAGAACAGATTATTGTAAATATATGGATTAACATAAATGGAAAAGGACATCTAAATGATTATCATTGCCACCATTATTCAGTTTTATCTGGAGCATTTTATTTAAGACCAGGTAGTGCACCGATAGTCTTTCAGCATCCCTATCGTTATATTAATTCATTCTACTGGGAGACAAATATGATCTCAAAATGGAATCCAGTAAATTCAAGTGTTTTTACAATATTACCAGAAGCAAATAATCTTATTATATTTCCAGCGTGGATAGAACATAAGGTTCTTATGAATATGGAAGACACAGAGAGAATTTCGTTTTCTTTTAATACACACCTAAAATTAAAAGGAGAATAATATGCCGTATCTAGCAATAAGTGAATACAAAATGTTTGGTTATGAATGTGACCATTGTGGTAAAGAGTGGACAATGAGTCTTCCAGGCAGAGATTCAAGAAGATTAGAAAATGATGGATATTTTTGTCCATATTGTGGTACGAAACACACACCTAAAGCTGAACCAGGAGCTCCGACCGACAAAGTAGTAATCCCACCAATCGCAGGATTTGCGACTGATTTAGAAACTGGATATGTTGATCCAGAAGATGATCGGAATGCTTTTGCTGTGGCTAAACCCTCATTTACGATTAAGTCTGGAGAAAAAACAGCCGAACAACTCAAAAAGGAAGATCAAATAACCTCCCATAATTGTCCTGATGGAGGATGGTGGAACCCAATCACAAAGAAATGTCAGGGTGAGGGGGTTGGTCATAATTTAGAACTTGACATTGAAGAGCAGTCCTAGTATAATGATTACATTATGAGATTTTATACTTATGTTGGTACACTTGGAAATAAGGTTCTTGTTCGTGGAGTCAATACTGAAACAGGTAACGACTTCATAAGAAGAGAAGACTTTCATCCCACCATTTTTGTTGAGGGTAAGAAGGGTGATACTCCCTATCGTACCTTAGATGATAAAAAAGTCTATAGGATGTCCCCTGGGAACATCAAAGAAACTAGAGATTTCATCAAGCAATATGAGAATGTAGATGGTTTTGGTATTCACGGAAATGATAATTTCGCCCTGCAATATACCTGTGATGAATGGAAAGGAGATGTTGATTATGATATCTCTAAGATTCGCATCTGGAATCTCGATATTGAAGTTGATTCTGAAAAGGGGTTTCCTCAACCCGATAAAGCTACTTCAGCCATTAATGCAATAACCATATATGATTCGATAGAAAATGTATATTTTACCTGGGGTCTTGGTTCTTGGGAAAATAATAGAGAAGATATTCGTTGTGAGTATTTTCAAATGGATACTGAAGAGGAATTGCTTTTGCATTTCCTCGACTTATATCAAAAATCACCACCACATATTTTGACAGGATGGAATATTGAACATTTCGATATTCCGTACTTGATCAATCGATTAACTAGACTTTTCGGTAATAAAGAAGTTAAACGACTTTCTCCGTTTAGCTGGATTAAAGAACGTAAAATTAAACAATTGTATGGTAAAGATTCCATAGTATACGATATATATGGAGTTGCTACTATGGATTATCTTCGACTCTATAAGAAATTTGCAGTCGGAGGAATAGCAGAATCCTATCGATTAGATCATATAGCCTTTATTGAATTGGGTGAACGTAAGATTTCATATAAAGAAGCTGGTTCCCTATTCAAACTTGCCAGAACAGATCATCAAAAATTTATAGATTATAACATCAAAGATGTGGAACTGGTTCAAAGAATCGATGATAAACTAAAGATTATTGATTTGGGTATTACAATGGCTTATGATGCTAAAGTCAATTTTGTTGATGTATTCGGTACTGTTAATATCTGGGATGCGATTATTTACGACCATTTGAGAAAGAAGAATATTGTATGTCCCACTAAAACTTCCCACTCGAAAGAAAGAACTTTTACTGGTGCTTATGTTAAAGAACCAATAGCTGGATTTCACGATTGGGTAGTTTCGTTTGATTTGAATTCTCTATATCCACATTTGATTATGCAATACAATATCAGTCCTGAGACAATTGTTGGTCATAAGTCTGATATAGATGTGGAGAATCTTTTGACTCAAGAAGCAGATTTATCGGATGTTCACGAAAAGGATTATGCGGTTGCTCCCAATGGAACAATGTATCGAAAAGATAAGAGAGGGTTTCTTCCGACTCTAATGGAAGAGATTTATTCTGACCGAGTCCTCTATAAGAAAAAGATGTTAGATGCTCAACAAAGAAAAGAAGAGGGAGATGATGTCGGTAATGAAATTAGTAAAAATCTGAACATTCAGATGGCTAAGAAAATTCAATTAAATTCTGCTTATGGTGCTATTGGTAATCAATGGTTTAGATATTATGACTTACGTAATGCTGAAGCCGTGACTACCGGTGGACAGTTAGCAATTCGATGGATTGAGAAAGCCTTGAATGATTTTCTGAACAAGTATTTAGAGACTAATAATTACGATTATGTGGTAGCTATTGATACTGATTCGGTCTATCTCCGTCTTGGAAAGTTTGTCAATAAATTCATCAAATCTGATAATAAGAATAAAATAATAGACACTCTTGACAAAGCAATCAAAGAAGCATTTGAACCTATGATTGCCAAGTCTTATGCAGACCTAGCAGATTACGTAAATGCTTATGAACAGAAGATGTTTATGGGTCGTGAAGTTATTGCTGATAAGGGTGTATGGACGGCTAAGAAACGTTATGCTCTTAATGTACACGATTCCGAAGGAGTTCGTTATAAAAAACCAAAGATGAAAGTTATGGGTATGGAGATTGTTAAATCTTCTACTCCTTCTAATGTTCGTGGTAAGCTGAAAGAAGCAGTAAATATTATGTTAACTGGCTCAGAACGTGAATTACAAGAGTTGGTGCATAAATATAAGAAAGAATTCCGTACTTTAGATATTCCCGATATTGCATTTCCGAGGGGATTGAGTGATTATACGAAGTATGAACACGCCGATAAGTCTGTGCCGATCCACGCACGAGCGGCTAAAGTATATAATGCTTTACTGAAGAAACACGATATTAAGAATGCAGAGAAGATTGGAGATGGTTCTAAGTTAAAATTCATTTATTTGAAAACGCCGAATCCTTTTAACTCAAATGCGATTGCATTTCTAGATGGGCTCCCACCAGAGTTTGAAGTAGAACGATGGGTCGATTATGATACGCAGTTTGAAAAAGCGTTTATTTCTCCTCTTGAAGGAGTTCTCCAGCCAGTCGGTTGGGATTGGGAAGAGAAAAGTTCGCTTGAATCATTTTTTGGATAAAAAATATGGCTAAAATAGATTTAGATGGAGTAGCTAGTGCTTCGGCTTCCAAAAGTTGGGAAGGTTTTACCAAAAATTTTCAGGAAAATATTGCTAATCTCAGAAACAGAGCAAAGTTTGGTCAGATAGAATCCGATCAAGAATTCTCTTTAGATGAAGATGGATATATTGTAGGAAGTATTTGGTCAGAAGCAATTGCGGCTCAATTAATGGATTTAAATGGATTTCAGGCTACAACCGCCCGCATAGACACTTTAGTTGAAGCACGAGAAATTTATGGAGAAGCATCCGTTCCTACTGACCACACCTTAGTTGCTACAGTTATGGGAGTAGAAACAAAGCAATTTTTGAAAATGTTCCCGAAATATCCTATCATTTATTTCACCAGATGGGGTAACCTACGAAAGCCTTTCGATTTACAGAAACTAAGAGATAATCCAGTCACGGCATAAAAGACTTGACATTACACCTTAGTTTGTGTATAATGGTAACAATTTAAATTATAGTATGGAGAATTAAATGAGTGATAATATTGTTGCACAAAAGCGTTTGATGGAACGCCTGCATAAAGCAGGTACCATTAAATCGACACAATTAACAAAGTCCTCTCTATTCAAAGAGAAAGACGAAATCCCCACAGCCGTACCAATGGTCAATGTTGCATTAAGCGGCAGACTTGAAGGTGGTTTAACAAGTGGTCTGACAGTCCTTGCCGGCCCATCAAAACATTTCAAAACAGCATTTGGTTTATTGATGATGAAGGCTTATATGGATAAATATCCAGAAGCCATTTGTCTGTTCTATGATTCTGAATTCGGAACTCCAGAACATTACTTCAGTTCGTTGAATATTGAAACAGACAGAGTTATACACATTCCAATTAAGAATGTGGAAGAATTGAAATTTGATCTTGTCAAGCAGTTGGAAGAGATTGAGCCCGAGGACAAAGTATATGTTTTAGTTGATTCTATTGGAAATCTAGCCTCTAAAAAAGAGGTTGATGATGCTAGGGATGAAAAATCTGTTGCAGATATGACACGGGCTAAACAATTAAAATCTCTGTTTAGAATGGTAACTCCGTATTTAGCAATGAAAGATGTTCCATTAGTTGCAGTCAATCACACATATCAAACTCAGGAAATGTTCTCGAAAGCGGTTGTATCCGGTGGTACTGGAGTCTATTATTCCGCAGATAATATTTGGATTATCGGTCGACAACAAGACAAGAAGGGAACAGAAATTCAAGGATATCATTTTATTATCAATGTTGAAAAATCTCGATTTGTCAAAGAGAAATCTAAAGTACCTATTTCCGTAACGTGGGAAGGAGGTATTAAAAAGTGGTCTGGATTATTAGATGTAGCACTTGAGGGTGGATTTGTTGTTAAACCAACAATGGGATGGTATTCAAAAGTTAATATGGAGACAATGGAACCCGAAGCAGAGAAGGTTCGTGCGTCCGATACAGACACTAAAGATTTTTGGTGTGGACTTATAGATCATCCGAAATTTACGAAGTATGTCGAAGATACTTATGCTATGGGAGGAGAAGGATTACTTCAAGCAGAAGATCCAGAACCAATGCCGGTTGAGGCTCTAATTCAAAAGAAAGTGGAAGATGAGTGAGCAAACGGTATCCGATGTCTTTTATATAAGAACTTCGGACAAAACAACTTTTGCAATATATGATTTGACTTTAAATGATGATTGCGATATAATGTCCTTTGGATATAATTTTATAGAACCAAAGGATATTCCTAAAGAACAATATGAGGAAGAAGTATCGAACATAGTAGAAAAAACCGTGACTGAAGCTATTAGAGAAGAAATTGACAAAGCAGAAGGATCATTATAGAATGGTAAATATTGAAGAAACGATAATATCAAATCTTTTATATAATGAAGAGTACGCTAGAAAAGTTATTGTATTTTTAAAGGATGAGTATTTTATGGATGCTACTGATAAAGCGGCATTCTCAGAAATACAAAAATTTTGGACAAAATATAATAACGTTCCGACAAAAGAAGCACTCCTAATTGCAATAGATGAAAGAGGAGATTTAAGTTCCACAATATATGAAGAAGTACAAGCATTAATCAAGGGACTTGGAAAAACAGAAAGCAATTATGATTGGCTCCTGGACGAAACTGAAAAGTTTTGTAAAGACAAAGCCGTCTATAATGCTATTATGGAGTCAATAGAGATTATTGATGGAAAACATAAGAAGAAAAAGAACGATGGTATTCCCGACTTATTGTCCGATGCTCTAGCCGTATCATTTGATACACATATAGGACACGATTTTCTAGAGGATTCTGATGAAAGATTTGAATTCTATCATACACGGGAAGAGAAGATTCCATTTGACATTGAATATTTGAATAAAATTACACAGGGAGGAGTTACCCGTAAATCATTGAGTGTTCTTATGGCTGGAACTGGTGTCGGTAAGACAATTGGTATGTGTCATATGGCGGCATCGAATCTGACTATTGGAAAGAATGTTTTATACGTTACGATGGAGATGGCTGAGGAGAGAATTGCGGAAAGAATCGATGCAAATCTACTCGATATCGAATTGAATCGATTGAAAGATTTGACCAAAGTGATGTATGATCGGAAGATGGAGCAACTCAAAAAGAAAGTCAAAGGAAAGATAATTATTAAAGAATTTCCTACTTCACAAGCACATACAGGTCATTTCAGACACTTGTTAAATGAATTAGCTTTAAAGAAAGATTTCAGACCAGATATTATTTACATTGATTATCTTAATATTTGTGCTTCCCAGAGATTAATAGGTTCCAATTCTGTTAATTCATACACATATGTCAAAGCAATAGCAGAAGAACTTAGAGGTCTGGCAGTCGAATTTAACGTGCCCATTTGGTCTGCTACTCAGACTACACGTTCAGGTTTCGGAAGTTCAGATGTAGGATTAGAAGACACATCCGAATCTTTTGGATTACCAGCAACTGCCGATCTGTTTCTAGCTATTATTCAGACGGAAGAATTGGAAGATTTAAATCAAATAATGATAAAACAATTGAAAAATAGACACGGAGATATCGCTATTAATAGACGGTTTGTTGTTGGAATTGATAAAGCTAAAATGAAATGGTACGATGCCGAGCAATCTGCTCAAGAGGACATTATCGGAACTACTTCTGTTACCTCTGGTCCTCGCTCATATTCCTCTGAGGAATCACAATTTTCTGGAGCTAATAAGAAACAAGCCTTTAAGGACTTCAAAATGTAGTATACGATTCTTATAAATATGTAGGTAAAGGTTTCATATTTTAGAAAGAATATTATGCTGAAATTTAGGGCGTTTATCCCAGAAGGGAAAGCAAGTCCAGAACAAAAAGAAGTTAAAGATTATATCAGTACGTTATTGACTCCACTTGGTATAAAGGTGACTGGTGGAGCAAAAGCTGGAACGACTTGGCATATTAGAGCCGCAGTTGGGACAGACCCCAAAGCCTTTTTCAATCAATTTTCTGAAGTTACAATAAAAGATAGCGCCGAAAGCGTATCTGGTACGTATGATACGTATGAAATCACCGTTAAAGGTGTAGGTACCGCATTGTTTGTTAATCAAACACGATCGGCTGGTGCTGGTGCAGAAGCCTCCCTTACTACTAAGCAATTAACTCCAGATGCTTTTATGCTTGGAGGACAAGAGGTTACTCCCGCTGAAATTAAAGCCCAAGTAAAAACTTCTATTAAAACGATGGCGAAGTTGGGTGATAATACAAAAGCATTTTTAATAGACCTTTTAGACAAAGCAAACGAAAGAGGAAACAGTATTGATATATCAGATGTTCTCCCTAATCCTGCAATGTCAAAAAGAGATTTAGCGACTATATCAAAAGATTATGGAGAAATTCTTGCTGGAATATGGGCTTGTAGAAACATAGGATTCAGAAAAGTATATTTTCCCTCAGCAATAAATGAACCTCTTGCAGATTTCTTTGGAATTAAAGGTAGATTAAGATATCCTATTTCAGTAAAATCTGGTGGGGGAAGTTCTACTACAGTTAAAAATTTGACAGATGTTCTGGAACAGCATATGCAAGATCCAGAATATATAAAGGGATTTTCTACAACCGAAAAAGCATTATTAGATGTATTATTCGTTCTTAAAGATTCTTCCGTAATGGAAGGTATTGTCGAAGCAAATAAGATATTGGTAACGCCAGGAATTAAAGCCCTTTCAAAAGCAATGGGAGTAAGATCAGCTTCCCTAAATCTCAATACTATTAGCAATTGGTTAGACTCATTTAAAGCTAATTCCCAAATCAAAAATGCTCTGGGTGGTTTTTATGATGCTATGGGTAAATATGTTGATAAAAATAGCTGGAAGAGATTAAAAGGAAAGGGTATCATTGGATTTGTAATTGGTCCAATGGGACATCATCTTACAGAAGTGTTGACAAAAGAATATAATACCGAATTGACTACTATGGTTCGTCAAATCACATTGGTTCAATTGAATATTGATGTTAAGAAAACCGCATTGGTTGCTAAAAGAGAGAAATTCAAAAATCTGAAATTCAAATTCAGTTGGGGAGGTGGAGCTCCTAATCCGAATAGAAATAAGATAGGATTCAAAGTAGGAAAATGAGAAAATTTTCAAAGTATCTAGAAGAAGCATCTAAGTATATTGTTTCCAAAAATCCACACGACAAGAAG
>CEUS01095096.1_pt1 | contig 19393 bp, 16 predicted proteins | sample 427031 | NCBI WGS metagenome assembly CEUS01 (sample SAMEA2622837, study PRJEB7988) | marine metagenome | biome: marine biome (ENVO:00000447); feature: marine epipelagic mixed layer (ENVO:xxxxxxxxx); material: "saline water (ENVO:00002010), including plankton (ENVO:xxxxxxxx)" | depth 140 m | reverse complement strand
CATCGCTACGAACGATGAGGTCGGAGGTTCGAATCCTTCCAGGCGCGTAATATATGTTAAAATTTTATTATGGTGGGCGTAGCTCAGCGGTAGAGCCCTGGTTTGTGGTACCAGTTGTCGTGGGTTCAAATCCCATCGTCCACCCATAAAATTCTTACCTATATAACAATTTCAAAAATATGAAACAATCAAAAGTAATATTAATAGACGACCCGAAGCAAATTTCATCAAATAGTGACACCCTATACATGACGTTCTCAAAATCTTGTTATAAAAGATTAATAAAAGAATATACTAATATCGATTATTTTTTTTCTTTAGATAATATAATGAATGAAGAAGAAGAAATAGATAATATAGAGAAATCTCTTTATAAAGAATCTCAAGATAAAGAAAATTTTAAATGGTTATTTTTGTCATTTACATTTATTTATAGAATATTAATACAATATAATGCTATATATAATCGATTCCAGGCATTAATTAAAAAATATCCAAATATAAAGACTATAGAAGCAAGCTCTTCTATATCAATACTATTCAAATATGCTATTGAAAATATAGTTAAAAAAAATGGATTAAATGTAAAATATAATGATCGGCCAGCACCTAAATTTAGTTATTCACACAGCCAATTAATTGCGAGTGATATACCATCAAGCAATACACTTGATAAAACCAATATCCTATTATATCTCATAGGAAAAGCTCTTCAACTTACCAATCATAAGATATTTGTTTTTGATTCTCAGGTAAAAGATAAATCTCTTACATTATTTCGTATTAGTTATTTAAAAATCACTAATTGGATTAAATTATTGATAGTTGGTTTATTCTCAAAAAATAATGTTCGTGAATTTTATAAGGACTTTATGAGACCTAATTTAGATAGTAATCAATTGGATAAAAAAAATTGGAATTTTTTCCGTGATGATCAAATTCAAATTATACAATTAATAGTAGATAATTTTCTAAATTATTATTCTTACGATTATCTTGAAAATTTGTCATCAAAAATAGAAACTTTGTTAATTAGTTCTTGCACTAAGAAAATTATCACTGATGACATCAATACACCACTTAGAAGATTAGTTACACACATTGCAAGAAATAATAATATTTTAGTTGAACACTTGCCGCATGGCTTATATTCCGAGAGTGACTACCCTTACATTCAGGATGCAAATTATTTACCAACAAAGCTACTAGCTTGGAATCAAGAGTCATCAACAGAATTACGTAGCAAAGGTTGGAATACAGAAATTATAAGATTTCCTTTAGGAATAATAAAAAACAATAAGGAGAAAAGAAAAAATTTGCTGATTATGTTAGGGCATGGAGATCGAATAGATCTTAACTCTTTCGAAGAACATATTCTTGATTTAGCAACTCTAATGAAAAAGTATAATCTTCATGCAACATGGAAATACCATGAACTAAAAAACCAAACAACTAGGATTGACTCTTCATCCACTATGCTCTTACAAAGAAATAGAGTTGAAGAATTGATTAAATATAAAATTGATATTTCAAATCCTTTTTTAAACAGTCAATCATTAATGGTTGAGCATAAAAAAATAATTTTTATGACTTGGACAACTGGGATTTTATATGCCGCAATACATGGCATACCTTTTATTGTTTATAAAAACTCAAGTGCTACATCAGGACAAAATAAGGATAAGCCTATACATCTTTTTGATAATATTAAAATACCGTTTGCTGAAAATATAAATCAAATAGAGAATTTTATTGTTTCAGATAATTTAAATGCTGAATATTTAGATGAAATTAAATTATCCCTAAAAAATGGATTATATTTGAAGGAATATATAAAAAAGAATATTGATTAAATATTTTCTTATAGAAAAGTTTTGAAATTTAATGATATTATTGTCTTTATATAAATATATTAACTTTATATATGAATTAATGTTTGCGAGAGTGGCGGAATTGGTAGACGCGCTGGATTTAGGATCCAGTACCTTAGTGTGTGAGAGTTCGAGTCTCTCCTCTCGTAATCTCAAATTAATTTTAGGACAATAACAATGAAAAAGACTATATATACTTTATTATTTATGCTGATAACTTTATCTGCTTGTGCTACTAAAGATTTACCCAGTAGTGCTACTTCTACTAAGGCTAAACTTATAATGTCTGGTGAACAAATGATGTGTCTATCTGAAGAAGAGGAAGAGTGTCTAGAGTTGGCAAAAAATAAATGCATGTCTAAAGAATTTATGGTAATTCGTGAGGAAGTAGAAGATAATACGTTTGAAAATGATAAATATCTTTTAACTTTCAAATGTAATTAATTATGAATATTGCGACTAAAATCAATGTTTTAGACGGACTTGAGCGAGCTGTTACAATAACAGTACCAAAACAAGGTTATAAATCCACCTTTGATAAATATTTGCTTGAATACAAAACTAAAGCTAAATTTGATGGTTTTCGCTCCGGCAAGGTACCAGACAAGCTTATTTTGAGTAAATATAAAAATCAAATACACAAAGACTCAATTAATGATTTAGTCGAAACTAATCTTCAAAAAGTTTTATCAGAAAATAATCTTAAAACAGCTAGCCCCCCAAAGTTATCTATTGACACAGAACCATCTTTTGAAAATGATTTTGTTTTTACTGTAAAATTTGAGATTATTCCGACATTTGAAATTGAAGACTTATCTAATATGGATGTAGAAGAATATGAAGTTGATATAAAAGATACAGATATAGATGATGTAATAAAAAATATACAAAAGCAACACACAAAGTGGGAGAGAACTAAAGAAAAAGCTATTTCTGGTGACAAAGTAATTATTGATTACGAAGCTCTGGTAGAAAATAAAACATTTGAAGGTAGTAATCAAAAAGATTTTACATTGATAATTGATGAAAAAGTAAAAGGGGATATAGCGACAGTTGGTTTATATAATGAATTCTATAAATCTGTTACAGGTCAAATAACTGGAACTAAAAAAGAATTCTTATACAAATTACCTGTAAATTTTCCAGACAAAAATATAGCTGGAAAAGAGGCAAAATACAATATAACTATCAAGTCAGTATACAAAGGCATACTCCCAGAACTTAATAATGATTTTTTTAGTAAATTTGGTTTAAAGGGCTCTAACGAGAAAGAATTTAGAGAAAATATTTTAAAACATATGGAGCATGAGTTAGAAGAAAAAATAAATTCTCATAAAACTGCATCAATAAACCATGCATTAGTAGAATCAAATAAATTTGAAATACCAAAATATATGATTGAATCAGAGAAACAATCCATAACTAATCAATATCAAGGAATGATGAAGAAAATTGATGATGTAACAAAATTAGAGCTAGAAAGAGTAGCAATAAAAAGAGCTAAACTAAATTTACTTTATATGAAAATCGCTGATCAAATAAAAATTAACATAAATGAACAAGATGTATATACTTTTATTGCAAAAAAATATCCAACTGAGTCTGAGTCTATAATAGAAAAAATTAAAAAAGATGAAAAATATTTAAATCAAATAAAGAACCAAATCCTAGAAAATGATATTATTAAGCATATAAAGGAAAAATGTAAACTTAATAAAATTAAAAAAAGTTTTACAGAGGTAATGAATTAAATGGGAAAGAATGAAATAAAAAATAATTTAGTCCCTATGGTTGTAGAGCAAACCTCAAGAGGTGAAAGAGCCTATGACATTTATTCTCGTCTTTTAAAAGAACGAATAATTTTTCTTGTAGGGGCTTTAGATGACCATGCTGCAAATTTAATAGTTGCTCAATTACTTTTTTTAGAATCTGAGAACCCAACTAAAGATATTCATTTATATATTAACTCTCCAGGGGGTTCTGTGACAGCAGGTATGTCAATATATGATACTATGCAATTTATTAACCCAGATGTAAGTACCCTGTGTATAGGTCAAGCCGCTAGTATGGGAGCAGTATTATTATCTGGTGGTGCTAAGAAAAAAAGACATGCTTTACCTAATTCTAGAGTAATGATACATCAACCTATTGGTTCATTCCAAGGCCAAGCAACTGACTTTGATATACAAGCAAAAGAGATTTTAAATATAAGATCAAGATTGAATGAAATTTTATCAAAAAATACAGGCCAATCACTTAAACAAATACAGGTTGATACAGAAAGGGATAATTTCATGATAGCAAGTGAGGCAAAAAAGTATGGAATTATCGATAGTATTCTTCAAACTAGACCCCTAAAAAAGAAATAAATACCATAATTTAACTACTTTCTTTATTTTTTTACAATATGGTAAATGAGATGTATAATTCTAGGTAAGGAATATATACATGGATACTGATATCAAAGATTCAAATAAATTACTGCATTGTTCATTTTGTGGTAAAAACCAGAATGAAGTTAATAAACTTATTGCGGGACCATCAGTTTTTATTTGTGATGAATGTGTAGAACTATGTAATGAGATTATAAAAGAAGAACAAGAAGAAAAATCTTTGCAATCAAGGGAAAGTTTACCAAAACCGAGTGAAATAAAAAGTTTTTTAGATGAATATGTCATAGGGCAAGAGCATGCAAAGAAAGTATTGTCTGTTGCAGTATATAATCATTATAAAAGATTAAACTCAAAAGTTTCAAAAAACTCTGTTGAACTAAATAAAAGTAATATATTGCTCATAGGTCCGACTGGTTGTGGTAAAACTCTATTAGCTGAGACACTTGCAAGGCTTCTTAACGTTCCATTCACAATTGCTGATGCCACAACATTAACAGAAGCTGGATATGTAGGAGAGGATGTAGAGAATATAATTCAAAAACTTTTACAAAATTGTGAATATGATGTCGAAAAAGCTCAAACTGGAATTGTATATATAGATGAAATTGATAAAATCTCAAAAAAATCTGATAACCCATCAATCACACGAGATGTTTCAGGAGAGGGAGTGCAACAAGCGCTACTCAAACTAATAGAAGGAACTGTTGCTTCTGTACCACCTCAAGGCGGTAGAAAGCACCCTCAACAGGAATTTTTACAAGTTAATACTTCTAATATTTTATTTATTGTCGGAGGAGCATTTGCAGGATTAGACAAAATAATCCAAGAAAGAACCGATAAATCAGGAATAGGTTTTTCTGCAACTGTACGTGAGAAAAGTGATAACTTACATTTCTTTGAAGCGCTAAATAGTGTTGGCCCTGAAGATCTAATTAAATATGGTTTAATCCCAGAGTTTGTAGGTAGATTACCAGTTATTGCAACATTAGCAGAATTAGATGAAAATAGTTTGATAAAAATTCTAACTGAACCAAAAAATGCTTTAGTTAAGCAATATCATCGATTATTTCAAATGGAAAACTGTGAATTGGAGTTCAGAAAAGATGCTCTACTTAGTATTTCAAAAAAAGCAATGGAAAGAAAGACGGGAGCAAGAGGCCTTAGGACTCTGCTGGAAAAAATATTGCTTGATACAATGTATGATTTACCATCTACGCCAGATATATCTAAGGTAGTAATCGATAAAAGTGTCGTAGAGGCAACTAAAAACCCACTGTTAATTTATGGAAAGAATAAGAAAACAAAAGCAGGGTCAAAAGAATAGTTGAAAATTTATATTTTGCCCCAATAATAAGATAACGAATAATATGATTAAGAAGACTAAAATAGATCAAATTCCTTTGCTGCCATTAAGAGATGTAGTTGTATACCCGAATATGGTTGTTCCACTGTTTGTGGGTAGACCAAAATCAATTGTTGCTCTTGAAAATTCAATGAATATTCACAATAAGAAAATATTGCTGGTTACACAGAAATCTTCAGAAATTGATGACCCTGATCCAGAAAACTTATATGAAGTTGGTAGTATTGCAACTATATTGCAACTTTTAAAATTGCCCGATGGAACAATGAAGGTGCTGGTAGAAGGAGAGAGCAGAGCAAAAATAATCAATGTGTCAGATACAGATAAACATCTAGTTGCTGATTATTCAGTAATTGATGAAAAACTTAATTTAAACCAGACGCAAGTAGATGCAATTTCAAGGACTTTAGAGGATACATTTAGTCAATATGTAAAGCTTAATAAAAAAGTACCACCTGAAGTACTATCTTCGGTTGCAGGTATTGATGATATTTCAAAATTAGCGGATAGCATTGCTGCACATATGACATTGAAATTAAATGAGAAACAGAAAGTCTTAGAATTATTTAATATTAAAGAACGTAGTGAATTCCTTATTAGTTCAATGGGAAATGAATTGGATGTATTGCAAGTAGAAAAAAAGATAAGAGGTAGAGTCAAGCAACAAATGGAAAAAAGTCAGAGAGAATATTATCTTAATGAACAAATGAAAGCAATTCAAAAAGAATTAGGCGAAATCGGTGAGGAAGGAAATGATTTAGATTCATTATTAAATAAAATTGAAAGCTTAGGTCTTCCTACCGATGCTAATGAAAAAGTTATGTCAGAGTACAATAAGCTTAAAATGATGTCACCTATGTCTGCAGAAGCAACTGTAGTTCGTAACTATATCGATACGGTGATTAGTTTACCTTGGAATAAAGAAGCAAAGGTTAATACAGATATTTCACATGCAAATAAAATTTTAGAAGATGACCATTATGGACTACAAAAAGTTAAAGAAAGAATTTTAGAATATTTGGCTGTTACTAAAAGAGTTAAAAAACTAAAAGGACCAATCTTATGCCTAGTAGGACCACCTGGGGTAGGTAAGACATCTCTTGGCATGTCAATTGCAAGAGCTACGAATAGAAAATTTTTGAAAATGTCGCTTGGTGGTGTGCGTGATGAAGCAGAAATTAGAGGCCATAGAAGAACCTATATCGGTTCTATGCCTGGCAAAGTAATACAAAATTTATCTAAAGCTAAAGAACGCAATCCTTTATTTTTGCTTGATGAGATTGATAAAATGGCTATGGATTTTAGAGGCGACCCTTCATCTGCTTTACTAGAAGTACTTGATCCAGAACAGAATTATAGTTTTAGTGATCATTACTTGGAAATTGATTTCGACTTATCTGATGTTATGTTTATAGCAACAGCAAATTCTGTTGATAATATTCCATTACCATTATTGGACCGAATGGAAGTAATTAGATTACCAGGATATACAGAAGATGAAAAAGTTAATATAGCAAAAAAATATTTAACGACAAAACAATTCAAACAAAATGGACTTCAGTCAAAAGAATTGTCGATTAATATAAATGTAATTAAAGAAATAATTCGTTATTATACTCGTGAAGCAGGAGTCAGAGGACTTGATAGAGCTATATCTAAAATTTGCAGAAAAGTTGTAAAAAATATACTTATAAAGAAATCTAAAATTAGTAAAAAAATCAAAATCATTCCTCAAAACCTTGAAGACTACCTAGGGGTTAAAAAATATAATTTTGGTGTCGTTGACAATAAAGATCAAGTCGGTCAAGTCAATGGCTTAGCATGGACTTCTGTAGGTGGAGAGTTACTTAGAATTGAATGTGCCCTAATGGCAGGTAAGGGTAAATTTATCCAAACAGGTCAATTGGGAGATGTAATGCAAGAATCTATTAAAGCAGCTATCACAGTTGTAAGAACTAGATCAAAATCACTTGATATAAGTTGTGATTTTCATGATACCAAAGACTTACACATACATGTACCTGAGGGCGCAACACCAAAAGATGGTCCAAGTGCAGGCATAAGTATGGCCTTAGCTGTTGCTTCGACACTATCAGGTATACCAGTTAGAGCAGATGTAGCAATGACTGGAGAGATAACTCTTCGTGGAGAGGTCTTAGAGATAGGAGGACTTAAAGAAAAGTTGCTTGCAGCAATGAGAGGCGGGATAAAAGAAGTCATTATCCCTAAAGATAATGAGAAAGACTTAAAAGAAATGCCAAAAAATATCTTAAAGGCATTAAAAATACACCCTGTAAAATTTGTTGATGAGGTTTTTGCTATTGGTATGAAATCTAAGTTACCAAATAAAAAGAATATTTCTAAGAAACCTAAAATACAAGTTAAAAAGATCAAAACAATAAAAGAAAAAGAGCTAACTCACTAGCACATTTCAATACCCTTGTAAATGTGGAAAAATGTGTAATTCCAAATTTTTTTCATAGAAAATAATGTAGAATAGTACTGTAATTTCGTAAGAATATTATGCGGTGGATTGGAAAACTTATAGTCTTTAATAAGTGATTCTAATTATAAAAAAACAATCAATTTCAAACAGAGGTTTTTGAATGAATAAAGCAGAATTTATCGCAGCATTAGCAGATGCATCAGGAGCAAGTAAATCTGATGCAACAGCTCATGTTGAAGCAATGGTTAGTGTTATAACAAACACGCTAAAACAAGGTCAAGAAGTCGCTATAGCGGGATTTGGCACCTTTAAATCTAAACGCAGAGAAGCTCGTCAAGGTAGAAATCCTAGAACAGGTGAAACTATCCAAATACAAGCATCTAACGTTCCCTCTTTCAAGGCTGGTAAAGCTCTAAAAGATGCTCTAAACTAAGTCAACCTTAATAGAGGGGTGCTTAGCTCAGCTGGTTAGAGCGCCGCCCTTACAAGGCGGAGGTCGTAAGTTCGACTCTTACAGCACCCAGAGAAAAATTTAAAAGAAGCAGTCTCCACTGCTTCTTTTTATTTATGTAAATTTTAAAAAATGTTACTATACTTTTAGTTTTGGAGGCGTAGTTCAGTTGGTTAGAACGCCTGCCTGTCACGCAGGAGGTCGAGGGTTCGAGTCCCTTCGTCTCCGAAGGCTGAATATATTTTAATATTTCAAAAATTTGATTATGTTATCTACGATACGAGAAAAACTAAAAATTTGGGTAGTTGGTATTTTATTGATACTCGTAGCGATACCGCTCGTGTTTATGGGGCTCGGGAATTATCAAGCACCACAACAAAGCTATTCTGTCATAATTGATGATCAAGTAATAAGCAAAGCTAGATTGGAACAAGAAATATTCCAATACAAAAGGGCTTTAAATCAGAATTATAAAGGAAAACCTCCGCCAATTTATACAGATGATTTTATTAAAAAAATTACTCTTGAATATATGATGAGAGCAATTTTACTTGAAAAAGCTGCTAGAGAAATGGGACTTAAGTTTAGCAATGAATCAATTATTCAGGAAATTAAAAATACCGCAGCATTCAAAGATGATAAAGGGTTTAATCAAAATCTATATAATCAGAGATTGATTAATTTCAATATGAAACCAAAAGACTATGAACTATATGTTTATCAGAAAGGCATAACCGATCAATTAAGGTTTGCAATAACAGATACATCTTTTTTAACTCAACAAGAACAAAGAGATTTAGCAAGCTTTAGATTTCATAAAAGAAAGGGTGCGTATATTTTAATTCCTTATAATTCAATAAAAAATAAAGTTAATATATCTGAAAAACAGGTATTTGATTATTATCAAAAAAATCGTGATTCTTTTATGACAGAAGGCAAAGCAGTTTTTAAATATATTGATATTGATAAGTTTGATTTAATAAAATCCATTTCTTTAAATGATACTATTTTGAAAGAAATCTATGATGAAAAACTTAATAATCAAGAGTATTTCCAACCTGCAAGCTATCAAATTAATCATATTTTGATCTCTAATCTTGATAATGAAACCGATGAAAAGCTTAAAGCTATTGCTGAAAAAGCCCGTAAAGAATTACTTAATGGAATGTCATTTAGTGAAGCTGCTGAATTACACTCAAATGATGAAGAAACAAAAAGTACTAGGGGATATCTTGGTGAATTTTTTCTTGATGACTTGCCAAGTTACCTTCAAGATGAAGTGGAAACGTTAAAATTAAATGAGGTGTCTAAAATTATACAATCAACTAATGGTTTTCATATTCTCTCGGTTAAAGCAAAAACTCATGAAATGAACTACAGTTTTGAAAAAGTGAAAAATGACATCATAGATGAATATAAAACAGAACAAGGAACCAGATTATTTTTCGATCTTTCTGATAAAATTGGTGAACAAAGTTTTGAAAATAAAGATTTAAATAGTATAGCTGCAACATTTGATCTTAAAATTAATACTTCAAAAAAAATTACTAAATCCGGTGGATATAATATTTTTAATTATGACCATATAAGAGAAGTTCTATTCACTGATGATATTATAAAAAATAATTTCAACTCTGGTCTAATTTATGTAAATGATAATAGATTCATTGTTGCTAAACTAAAAAAATACCATCCGCCAGAAAACCTTTCTTTTGATGAATCTAAAAAAGCTATCGTAGCATTGCTACAAATACAAGAATCTAATAAAAAGATTTTAGCTGATACTAAATTAATCCGAGATAATTTAAATGATACTGGAGAACTTACAGAATATAAGAAAATTACTTTTGATGTTGCTTTAAACTCAGATGAATTGGAATCAAGGATAAAAAAAATTATTTTTGGTAATAATATTATGAATGAGTACCAATCTATAAAAATGGATAATGGTGATTACCTTATTTATACCGTAGATTCAATAGAATACCCTGAAAACATAGAAGAAGTTTATAAAAAAGATAATGAATTTTCTAATTTTATTATTAATACAAGGAGTGAATCAGAATATAGTCTCTTCCAACAAATTCTTAAGTCAAATGCGAATATAGAAATAAATGAAAATTATATAAACTTAGATTAAAAACCACTGATACTATATCCGCAGTCTACATAAATTATTTGACCAGTTATTCCTGACGAGAAATCACTCCCTAAAAAAACAGCAGTGTTAGAGACATCTTCTAAAGTAATATTTCTTTTCAATGGAGATTTTTCTTCTACATGTTTGAGAATTTCATTGAATCCAGCAATACCTGCAGCTGCAAGTGTTTTAATTGGACCAGCTGATATTGCGTTAACTCTTATATTTTTTTCTCCTAGAGAATGTGCCATGTATCTGACATTTGTTTCTAAACTTGCTTTAGCAAGTCCCATAATATTATAATTTTTTATGACTTTTTGAGAACCTAAATATGTCAAAGTCAATAGCGATGCATTTTCGTTTAGAATATTAGAAAATTCTTTAGCTAAGGCTACAAATGAATATGAACTGACATCATGCGCAATATTAAAACCTTCTCTTGTTACATTATCAACATAATCGCCCGCAAGGAGTTCTCTTGGAGCATAAGCGGCAGAGTGAATTATTATATCTAATTTACCCCATTTATTTTCAATATAATTTTTAAGATCTGTTATTTCTTTATCAGATGACAAATCACATGGGTGACAATCAATATCTGCATCTATCTCTTTTGCTATGTTCTCAACTCTACTTTTCAACTTCTCATTTTGAAAGGTTAATAGTAAATCAGCACCATTTGCTCCAAATGCTGATGCTATTGCTGCTGCTATTGATCTGTTACTTGCTATACCAATAATGAGTGCTTTTTTATTTTTTAGGTTCATTTTTAATATTTTGATTTTAAAGACATATAGAATATCATAATAATATAATATTTATAATTATTCATTGGTAATGATAAAAAAAAATTTTAAATACCTAACGATTCTTCTTAGTCTGATACTGGCTTCACCAGTATCTTCAGAGTATTCTGCGGCAATTGGCTATAAACCAAAATATCCTGAAAATTTTACTCATTTTGATTACGTAAACCCATATGCAAATAAAGGTGGAGAGATTAAATTATCTGCATTTGGCACTTTTGAATCCCTTAATCCATTTTTATTGAAATCACTTGCTCCTGTAGGAATGAATGAACTAATTTTTGAAACACTCATGGAAAGAAGTTTAGATGAACCATCTTCCAGTTATGGCCATATTGCAGAGAAATTCATTTTGTCAAAAGACAAACTTTCAGTCATATACATCATCAATGAGAAAGCAAGATTTTCTAATAATGATTTAATAACAGCAGAAGACATAAAATTTTCATTTGAAATGTTAACAAGCGCATCAGCTCATCCACAATATAAAATCTATTGGTCTGATATTAAAAAAGTAGAAGTTATAAATAATCAAACTATTAAATTTCATTTCAAAAAAACTAATCCAGAATTACATATGATTGTTGGTGATATACCTATATTTTCTAAAAAATGGATAGTGAATAATAATTTCGGTAAAACAATTTTAAATAAGCCAATTGCAAGTGGGCCATATATTATAGATAAATATGAATTTGGAAGATATATAGTTTATAAGAAAAATCCTAATTACTGGGCAGAAAAAAAACCAACAAGAAGAGGTATGTTTAATTTTGATACAATTGTATTTAAATATTACAAGGATATGACAGTTGCTCTTGAGGCATTTAAAGGTGGTGAATATGATTTTATCTTTGAAAATCATTCAAAGAGATGGGCTCGAGATTATAATGGACCTAAATTTAAATCTAATGAGATTATAAAAAAAGAATTAGTGCATCAAAATAATGCTGGAATTCAAGGATTTATTTTTAACACAAGAAAAGAAATGTTTAAAAATAAAGATGTTAGGAAGGCAATCACGCTTGCATTTGATTTTAGTTGGTCAAACAAGAATTTATTTTATAATCAATATGAAAGATGTAAAAGTTATTTTAGCAATAGTGAACTTTCGTCGATGGTAAAACCAAGTTTGGAAGAATTTAAACTAGCTAATGAATTAAATATTTCATCAGAAAGGCTTCAAAATAAAGAAATTTTATCAAACCCTGTTACCCCGAAAGAAATGAGGGCTAATCTTATAAAAGCAAAAGCAATATTAGATAGACTTGGCTGGAAAGTGATAGATAATATTCTGTATGATGACAAAGGAAATAAAATAGAATTTAATTTTCTTTTAGCACAAAAAGGTTTTGAAAGAATATTGGCTCCGTTTGCAGAAAATTTGAAAAAACTAGGAATTGTTCTTCACTATCGTACAATCGACTTATCATTGTACCAAAGAAGAGTTGATACATTTGATTATGACATGATGGTAATGAGCTATCCTCAATCTCAATCACCGGGAAATGAATTAATCTCAATGTTTCATTCATCTACAGCAAATAAAAAAGGGTCTTATAATTTAGCTGGAATTAATGATAGTGATGTTGATAAGGTATTATCGAAAATTATTTATAACTCAAATAGAGATGAACTCATTAATGCGGCTCATTTATTAGATCGTTTATTATGGAATGAATACTATATGCTTCCAAATTGGTATATTAATAAGCACAGAATTGCATACTTTGATAAATTTGAACAACCAGAAACTTTGCCAAAATTTTTTGAAGCAACTAATTATGTGCTTAAAACATGGTGGTATAAATAATTTTGTATAAATATATATTCAAAAGAATCCTTTTAATATTTCCAACTATAATTGGAGTATTGTTTTTAACATTTGCAGTTATACAGTTCGTTCCTGGTGGACCAGTTGAACAGATGGTGAATCAACTTAGCGACTTAAATGTTTCTGGAGAAGCATCTCAAGGAAGCACTAATTTATATAGAGGTTCTAGTGGATTAGATGAAGAACATATTAACCAATTAAAAAAATTCTATGGATTTGATAAACCATTTTTGGAAAGATTTTTAGATTTAATTTTAAACTATTTAAGTTTCAATTTAGGTGAAAGTTATTTCCATCATCAATCGGTTTCCGATTTAATTATTGACAAACTTCCTGTATCCATCAGTTTAGGTTTATGGAGTTTTTTTATTATATATTCTATTTGCATTCCTTTAGGGATTAAAAAAGCTATCTCACATGGCTCTAGATTTGATGTAACGACGAGTATTTTAATACTTATAGGTTATTCTATACCTGGATTTGTGCTTGGAATAGGTTTAATAGTACTTTTAGGTGGCGGAAGCTTCTTAGATGTTTTTCCAACCAGAGGAATAGTTTCAGATAATTGGCATACTCTATCAATGGTTGATAAAATATTTGACTATCTTTGGCATATGACTTTACCAATAATCTCTTCTGTAATTGGAAGTTTTGCTGTTATGACCATGCTTACAAAAAATAGTTTTATAGAAGAAATTAAAAAACAATATGTTCTTACAGCCCGATCAAAAGGTTTGACAGAAAATACTATTCTATATAGACATGTATTTAAGAATGCTTTAATCCCAATTTTAACTGGTTTTCCTGCTCAATTTATTGCTGCATTTTTTACTGGCAGCATACTTATCGAAACAATATTTTCACTTGATGGTATTGGTCTTTTATCATATGAATCAATTCTACATAGAGATTACCCAGTTGTATTAGGAACTTTATTCTTATTTACACTTTTAGGTTTAATTGCAAAACTTTTAACAGATATAAGCTATGTTTTTGTTGACCCAAGAATTCAGTTTAGTTCATTAAATAAAACGGAAAACTAATAATATATTATGTTTAGTACTTCTAATACCTGGATAAAGTTTAAATCAAATAAAAGAAATTTATTTAGTTTATATATTTTTTTATTTTTATTTATTTTGAGCTTATTTGCTGAATTTATAAGCAATGATAAACCATTAATCATGAAATTAGACAATGAATTATATATACCTATTATTTTTACTTATACTGACAAAGAGTTAGGAGGTACCTTTGAAACAGAAGCAGATTATAAAGGATATTTTGTAACAAAAAAAATAAGCAAGAAAGATAATTGGGCATTTTTTCCTATGAACCCACATTCTTATAATAGTATTAACTTAAATAATTCAACACCTAATCCAGCCCCACCATCACAATATAATTTCCTAGGAACAGACGATCGAGGAAGAGATGTTCTTGCTAGATTGATTTATGGTTTTCGTCTTTCAGTTATTTTTGCACTTATACTTACAGCTATTGGGATAATAATTGGTATTTTTTTTGGTGCTATCCAAGGATATTTTGCAGGCAGAACAGATTTATTCTTACAAAGGTTTATTGAAATTTGGAGTTCGATGCCTGAATTGTATCTCCTTATAATTTTTTCATCGCTTTTTGAACCCAGCATATTTCTCCTTGTAATCTTATTATCGCTTTTTGGCTGGATGAGTCTTTCAGATTATGTTAGAGCTGAATTTTTAAAGGGCCGTAATCTAGATTATGTAACTGCTGCGCGAGCACTTGGGCTATCAGATATAAAAATTATTTTTAGACATATTTTACCTAATAGTATGATTTCAGTAATCACCTTTCTACCTTTTAGAATAAGTGGAGCAATATTAATTTTAACAAGTTTAGATTTTTTAGGGCTTGGAGTACCACCAAATACTCCTAGTCTTGGAGAACTCCTTTCACAAGGTAAAGAGAATATAGAAGCTTGGTGGTTATCGCTTACAACATTTTTTGTTTTAGTTGGAACACTAATGCTATTAATATTTATAGGAGAGGGCATTCGCGAATCTTTTGATTCTAGATCATCATGAGTATATTAAGGGTAAATAATTTATCAATAAAACTAAATAATGATTCATTGAAGAAGAATCTCCTTAATAATGTCTCATTCGAACTACATCAAGGCAGAACCCTCGGTATTGTCGGTGAGTCGGGTTCTGGTAAAACTTTAACGGGATTGTCTATTACTAAATTATTAGATTCAGACATTTTTAATATTGATTCTGGAACTATCCATTTTAATGAGCTTGAAATTACAAACTTAAATGATAGTGAACTAAGGAAAATTAGAGGTAATAAAATATCTATGATTTTTCAAGAACCAATGTTATCTCTAAACCCTGTTCAAACAATAAAAAAACAATTAGAGGAAATAATTAAATTACACATAACCTCTGTGCATTCGGAGGTTCAAAATTTATCTAAGGCAATTTTAATACAAAGTGGCTTAGAAAATACAGAAAAAATCTTACAGAGTTATCCATATATGCTCTCAGGAGGACAGAGGCAGAGAGTGATGATTGCAATTGCTCTTGTTTGTAATCCTGATATTTTGATTGCAGATGAACCAACTACTGCTCTTGATGTAACATTGCAATTACAGATTTTAGAACTATTGAAATCTTTAAAAAGAGAAAAAATGATGTCTCTTATTTTAATATCACATGATCTAGATTTGATAAAAAAATATGCTGACGACATTTTAATATTAAAAAATGGTGAAGTGATTGAAAAAGGAACAACTGAAGAAATATTTAAGAGTCCAAAAAATGAATATACAAAAGAACTAATTACAAGCCAACCTCAAAGATTAGTTACTAATTTAGTAGAAGGTAGAACTATATTGGAAGTAGATAAATTAGGATGCAAATTTTTAGTTGAAAACAGTTTTTTTGAAAGAAAGAAAAAATTCTATACAGCACTAGATGATGTAAGTATAAGCATTAAAGAAGGTGAAACAGTAGGGATTGTAGGTGAATCAGGTTCAGGAAAAACTACTCTTGGATTAGCTATATTACAATTATTATCATATAACGGAACAATAAAATTTGATGAACAAGATTTAAAAAAAATCACTAAACAAGAGTTGAGAAAAACTAGAAGAAATTTTCAAATAGTCTTTCAAGACCCATTTTCGTCCCTATCGCCGAGATTGACTATTAAAGAAATTCTTTCTGAAGGTATTTTAGAATTCAATGAAGAAATAAATCCAGCTGAAATTAACAAATTATGTGAATTACTCCTTTCTGAAGTAGGTCTAGATCAAAATATGTTGTCACGTTACCCTCATCAATTTTCCGGAGGACAAAGACAAAGGATTGCAATTGCTAGGGCGCTATCCATGAAACCCAAGCTCATCATATTAGACGAACCAACTAGCGCACTGGACGTTGTTGTACAAAAGAATATACTTGAACTTCTAGTTTCTTTGCAAAAAAAATATTCTATCAGCTATTGTTTTATTAGCCATGATTTAAAGTTAATTAGAGCTATAGCACATAGAATTTATATAATCAAAGATTCAAAAATAATAGAAAATAACTTTGTTAATCAGATTTTTGACAATCCAAAAAATAAATATACTAAAGATTTGATAAAGTCATCTTTTTTAAATTCAAACGGATAGTGATTTAGATAGAATTTTTTCATAAATTTTAGATAATAAAATTAAATCTACTTTTTTAGTATTTTCATTTACTTTATGAATTGACTCATTAATTAAACCAAACTCTATAACTTGATCACATATTTTTGCTATAAATCTTCCATCAGAAGTGCCACCATCTGTTGAAATTGTTGGTTTTGAATCTATAATTTCTTCTATTGATTCACAACAAATATTCAAAAATTTTTCTTGTGTGGTTAAATATGGTTCGCCAGAATGATGCCACGATATCTCATACTTTAATTCATGCTTATCAAACAAGGTTTCAACAATTGATATAAGTTTATCTTTCGTTATTTCAGGCGAATATCTAAAATTAAAATTCAGTAATAATTCACCAGGAATTACATTATCTGCACCGATTCCACTATTGATATTTGAAATCTGAAATGATGTGGGTGGAAAAAACTTATTTCCATTATCATATTTAATATTACTCAATTCATTGATAGCAGGCACTATTTTATGGATAGGGTTAACTGCATTTTTTGGATAAGCAATATGTCCTTGTAATCCAAAAATCTTTGTTTTAGCTGAAAGAGATCCTCTTCTGCCAATTTTAATAGTATCGCCAAAAATTTTTTTAGATGTAGGTTCACCTATTAAACACATATCAATTTTAAGTTTTTGTAGCTCATTTTCTTCAATTAATTTTTTAATACCATTTATTGCGATACCTTCTTCATCACTTGTTAACACAATAACAATTGACCCATTATGAGATGAGTTATTTTCCAAGAAAGATTCAATAGCTATCAACATCGACGCTATGCTGCCTTTCATATCGGCAACACCGCGACCTACCAATAACTCATTATCTTGAGTGAGTTTAAAAGGATTGCTGGTCCATTTTTTTATATCACCTACAGGAACTACGTCTGTATGCCCTGCAAAAGCAATGATGGGTTTATTAGATCCTTTCTTTGCAATTAAATTGTTAACATCTCCATATTTCTTTTTAGTTATTTCGAAACCCAATTCCTCTAAGTATTTTGCAATAAAATCCTGACAGCCTTGATCATCAGGAGTAATAGATTGGCATGAGATTAGTTCATCTAGGATATGTATTAGTTTTTTTTCCATCTATTATTTAAATTCTAATCCTTTTTCTTCGTTTCTTATAGTTAAAACCTCATATCCGTTAGTAGTGACTAAAATTGTATGTTCATATTGTGCAGACAAGGAATGATCTTGTGTTACAACTGTCCAACCATCACCAAGTAATCTAGTTTTTTCTCCACCAGAATTTATCATTGGTTCTATAGTAAAAGTCATCCCTTCTTCTAATTTCATACCTGTATTTTTTGTACCATAATGTAATATTTGTGGTAATTCATGAAATTTCTTTCCAATACCATGCCCACAATAATCTTTTACTACTGAAAAATTATGCTTGTTTGCATGTTCCTGTATTATAGCTCCAATATCACCAAGATGTAGACCAGGTTTTACCAAATTTATCGCTTTCATCATACATTCTTTTGTTACTTTACATAGCCTTTTTGCTAGAACAGATGTTTCTCCAACAAAGAACATTTTACTGGTATCACCATGAAATTGATCCTTAATTACGGTTACATCTATATTTATAATATCCCCATCTTTGAGTCTTTTATCTTTAGATGGTATTCCATGACAAACCTGATGATTAACAGAAGTGCAAATAGATTTAGGAAAGCCTTTATAATTTAAAGGTGCCGGTATAGCATTTTGTTTTTGCACAATATAGTCATGGCAAATTTCATCCAATAAACCTGTGGTAGTTCCTGGAACTACATGATCCTCGATCATTTCTAAGACCTCTGAAGCAAGTTTGCCTGCAACTCTCATTTTTTGAATATCGCTCTCTGATTTGATATCAACCATAATTTTATAACTCAAATGACACTTTTTAGCTCAAATTATCAGATTTTTATTGTTGAATCCATGTAAATATGCTAAAAACTCCCTAACATATATAATTATGATAAATTTAGAAGAAATTATAAATAAGTTTAAAAAGGGCTAACTAATTTTTATGGCTGATATCTCTATAAAAGAAATGTTTGAAGCTGGTGTGCATTTTGGTCATCAATCAAAGTATTGGAACCCGAAAATGCAACCTTACATATATACAACACACAAGAAACTCCACATTATTAATCTGGAAAAAACCGCTGATAGTTTTAGTAAAGCATTAGGTTATATAGCAGAGCTCGCCTCTAAAAATTCAAAAATACTTTTTGTGGGAACTAAAAGAGCGGCAAAAGAAATTATAGTAAAATACGCAAAAGAAGCAAAAATGCCTTACGTTAATAATCGCTGGTTAGGAGGAATGCTCACAAACTTTAATACGGTAAAAAAATCAATCTCTAAGCTTGATAGTCTAAAAAAACAATTAGACTTAGAA
>CEUS01201307.1_pt1 | contig 19423 bp, 13 predicted proteins | sample 427031 | NCBI WGS metagenome assembly CEUS01 (sample SAMEA2622837, study PRJEB7988) | marine metagenome | biome: marine biome (ENVO:00000447); feature: marine epipelagic mixed layer (ENVO:xxxxxxxxx); material: "saline water (ENVO:00002010), including plankton (ENVO:xxxxxxxx)" | depth 140 m | reverse complement strand
GTCCGATTATCCTTGCTGCACGCATCCCATCTCCTTGTTGTGAATCTCAAATAACTAGAAGCTTGATTTGGTTAGCACAGACGAATCTATTTTTCTGGGAATCAGCTTGCCATCTTTGGGATCTCCTAGAAATTTCCTATCTTCGAGGACTAATTTTCCTCTTAATACTACGGTGGTCGGCCAGCCTTCAACGTCCCAACCTACCCAAGGATTGTAATCTTTTAGGTGTAAATCATTCATGGTCAGTTTTTTTCGAAAATTTGGGTCAATTACCGTTATATCGGCGTCGCTTCCAACAGCTATTGCTCCCTTCCTTGGATAAAATCCTAGAAGCTTAGCTGCGTTTGTAGAAGTAATGTCTGCATATCGCTCTAATGACATTCCCTGTTTTATCACGCCTTCCGTGTAGGTTACTCCCATTCTTATCTCAATACCTATATTCCCACCCTGGACATCGGCGATGGTCCTACCAGCTATCTTTCCTTCATAGCTAGTTGCAATACTGTCAGTGCCTACGAAAGCTAGGTCTCCGTTCAGTAACCCATCCCACAGACGTAAACGATCCTCCTCGAATTTTAGAGAAGGGTATGTGTGGTATTTCATGCCATCGTGTTCCTTGTAATTGTCTGCGTTAAAGGATGCATAAAGTAGAATGGTTTCACCATAAACTGGTAGCCCTTTTGCTTTTGCTTCAGCTATGGCATTCACGCCTTCCTTGGCGCTTGTATGTACTATGTACATTGCTGCTCCGGTGTGTTCAGCGATTCTAATGACTCTTCTTACTGATATATCCTCTGAGAGATTTGAACGTATGAGATGCATATTGTGCCAGTCCCATAAGCCTTTTGCTTTTGCCGTTTCGTAGTTATACCGGACTATATCCTCGTCCTCAGCGTGTATCGCCGCTACTCCTCCATGTTCTTTTAGCTGTTCCATTATTGCTGCTACTCGTCCCATATCTACCATAGGTCCGACTATAGACGCTGACATTTCTTGATCTTCATCCGTGACATCTTCTTGTCGCAACGGTGGGTTTAATATAAACAATTTAAAACTTGGGAACCCCGCATCAATTAGCTCTTTTATTTGATTTATTCGCTGAGTGCTTACTCGACCTCTATAGTTACAGTGAGCTGAATAATCTGTGTGGCAGTTACCTACAAAATTTGACATGTGTTCTTGTACTGATTGCAGAGGAGACTTGTTAGGTTCCAGTTCGGGATAAGCCGCTGGAGCAAAGTCAACCAATGTGGTGGTACCGCCCCAAATTGCCGCGAGCGATTGTTCTGCTGGCCCAGCATTTTGTGCAAACCAAGTGTTTCCCAGTTGAGAAAATCCGATGTGCGCATGCGGTTCTATACCTCCTGGAACAACTATCTTGCCGGACACGTCGACAGTTTTTTTTGCTTCAGGACTGTCGGATCCTGCAGCAACTATCCCAGCAATTTTTTCACCCTCTATCCATAAATCCATCGAACCAGAGCCCGAGGGTGTCACTACTAATCCATTTTTAATAATTAAGTCCAACATAGTCGTCCTCCTATAAAGGTAGTTGGATGGCTGATTCTATTACCAATAAGCTTAACGCTCAAGATTATAATATCTGAAAGTGGAAGTCTGAAAACGTCTTTGGTTGTATAGAAAAATGTATCACCTATGAAAGTTCAGTATATTTAGGATAAAATAAGTGCGTTATTTGAAGTTGAAAATCATATCTGGCGATTATGTCTGTGCATGAAGAATCAAAAATAATTAGTAAACCTTGGGGACGGGAACAGATCCTTGTTCTCGGGGACAGGTATGTTATTAAGATTTTAACTATATCTGCCGGGCAAGGTACGAGTGTCCAGTATCACACTTACAAGGACGAGAGTGTTTCTCTACTAAGTGGAGAAGGGGTGGTCCTAATATACGAAGATATTAATGCCGAGCCCGAGAGAATCGAACTGAGCCATAATAATTGGATTAGGCTCGTTCCAGGTCGAATACATCGGATGGAATCGGATTCAGGGTGTGAGATATTGGAAGTTTCTACCCCTGAGCTAGATGATGTGACTAGACTTGTAGATCCATATAGCAGATAAAATATCAGTTTTGACATTCATCTATTTCTCCTTCCGCAATCTACTGTATTTCCAGCGAATTTGAAGCGGCCTCAAAAGTCCTTCAATAATGATCGATCTGCTCATCTTGGAATTGCCAGCAGTTCGTTTTGCAAATTCGTAAGGAATTTCAGTAACCGAGAAGCCGTATTTTTTTGCTAGAAACAAAAGTTCGGATTGGAATATGAATCCCACACTGTTTATGTTGTTCAAGGGTATTGATGTTAGCACGTTTGATCTGAAAGCTTTGAAGCCTGATTTCGGATCGGAAGCATTAAGCCCTAGAATTGCTCTAACATAGGAGTCTCCGCCTCTACTGACCAATTTTCTCCAATAGCTCCATTTCTCATTATTTGAACCATCTTCTATATATCTGGATGCTACTGCTACGTCGTGATTTTGCAAAGATTTTAGGAGTAGTGGAATCAATTCTGGAGGATGAGAAAGATCAGCATCCATTTGAACAACAAATTCGCAATCTGTTTTCAGGGCAGCGGAAAAACCGTCTATGTAGGCAGTGCCTAAGCCCATCTTCGCTTGTCTTTCGATTAATGTTATAGGAAGTCCGGATTCTTTTGTTATGGCTTCTACTACTTTTGCTGTGCCATCTGGAGATGAATCGTCAACTATTATTAGGCGTGGGTCAATTCCATCTAATGCGAAAACTCTGGAAACTAACGATTCCAAATTTTCAGATTCGTTATACGTGGGACAGACAATTGCGACAGACATTTTCTTAGCCCGGTTGGATTTTGAACCATTATAATACCATCCCACTCAACTGTAACCCGTATTTCACTCGTATAAGATTTGCGCTATTTGCGTAGGAAACAATGAAAAAGTGATATTACTTTTAAGTTATTCAGTAGTATTTTGGTTCAATCTAGATTTTGAGGAATTACGAAGTGTAGTTTTCTTACGGATTCTAAGTAAAAAGCTGAATATTATGAGTGCGATCAAACTTATAACAGTAACTCCGTATCCTAGGAGCTGAAATTTGTAACTTTCGAGCGTTATGTGTGACTCTTCATTGCTGGCTTTAAAGACTTTTACGCCCGCTATATTTTCAATCCCTTTGTTTCCCATATATAACCAAGATGGATGGGAACGAGAGAGTATCAGATACTTACAATCTGACTGAGCAGGTATTCGAATTGAAGCTGAGAACAATCTATACGTTTCCTCGGCCACGATTTCGTTGCAGGTACCCTGCGGTTCTTCAGGTATGTTGGGCAAAGTTAAATTGGCTCTATCTTGAATCCAAACTTCGTTGGCCGTTTCTCCAGACTTCTCAGCCTGAATGAGATCTCGGAAACCCTCTATTATTCGGATCGAGTTTGCTCCCGATACAAGACCAACTTTATTGGCATTCTTAAATAGGATTAGCTTTTCATTATCTAGAACTACATCTAGGTCAACGCTTTGGTGTAGGAAGTCATATTGCTGATAGTTGGATTCTTTTAACAACACAGTATATTTTACGCCCAACGGGGCAACCATTTTCCCGAAATTATTAAATTCATTTCCGTATCTCAGCAACTCAGTCATATAATGTTGCACAGGGTCTTTGGATTGGTGACGAGCACTTATAACTCTTCCTGGGAAAAATGTCCATGACGGATTGTTAACTTGGGATTTAGTCCAAGACAATTCAATGTATTCTTCCCATGGCAATACCAATATGTTGGATTTTTCTGAATCTTCGTGTATTAACTCAGATGCCTTTTCCCAGTCACTTGGATAGTAAGTTGATGTAAGTTGATTAGAAACTCCGTTGAACATTGTTATAGAATAAAGTATCACCAGTGCACATGCTAAAAATACGATTATGTTTTGGGTTGTTGGATTTAATAATCGCCTTAATTCGGTTAGACCAAACGCCCCCATTATCGATAACCAGATTATGATAAGTATGGTAAATTTTTGAGGCTCCCGGAATCCTCTGAAAGCCTCGAAATGTTCGTAAAGAGACTCGATTACCTCAGGGAATATACTGCTAACGCCAGGTGACAAGATTAACCCAATAAAGAATAGCATTGTTAAGGAGGATGTGAGTATTCTTCTTCTATTGTTACTCCAAGATAGAGTTGCTCCGAATATAGAAAGTGTTAAGAATGCAGTAGCCAAGATGGGCCAGTAACTTATTGCATCTTTAGTTAGAAAGTACCGAGCTTCATCCCAGTAGCCGTACATTCCTATGGTTTCTAGTATATTGCTGAGTCCAGTTTTGGGAGATGAAAATACCTCTAGATCAACCCGTGTGAATTGATCCATAATAGTTGAGTCCGCGAATAGATATGGAACCCACCAATAAGCGTTCAAAAGAATCAACGCACCGCACATTATAGACAGCCATGCTAGCGTAGTTATTTTAATCGCTTTGGGGTTTTGTACGAAGTGTTCAGCTGAGATGAACACGTATATCAGTATTAATATAGCTAGAACATGTATGGAGGTCGAAGCGATTAGGATCGCCATAATAACTGATACGTTTAGAGCTTTGGAATTTGGATTTTTTAAGAAATTCCAAAAACTCAATATGGCAAATGGTAATAAAGCATACCCGATCAGGAGTTTCCAATGGCCCTCAAGCAACCTAGTCTGCACGAACGGATTGAAGGCGTAAAGTAACCCTGCATACATGCTTGCTTGGCCAATTGCCCCAGCTTTTATTGCTAGTAGTCGACTTCCTTGTGCTGAGATCATAAAGATTGCTAATATCAATAGTTTTTGGACTGCCCACATCGGTATCAATAAGGAAGCAAAAGACATAAGGCCGTAAAGTGGCAGATGCCCTGAGACATAATTAGGCAGAAATTCCTGAGAGCCAAAGAATAAATCCCTGAAATTTGAGTATGGAGGGAATACCATGTCACCGGTTAAGATATATCCGGGTTTCAGTATGGGATGAAGCATTAATATTGTAATTGCCAGAAACAATATTGGTGCAGGAGAAACGCTTGAGGACACCTTAAACGCCCAGTTTATATAAGTAGCGTTTCCTGCTTTCTTCCAAAATTCCGCTTGTAAAAGTGATTGAATCATTAACAGGTATTGTTTATAGATTGAGTGCTAGTTAATTGGGCTTCCTAAATCTGGATACAATTTGTTTCGGATCAACTCTGAGTATTAGTGCTAATCTCTCCATAATGAATAAGAATAAACGCTTGTCTTCTGAATCAAAGTACATAGATAAGATCAAAGTAAGAAGGAATACCAAATATCCAAAAACGATGCCTATTGCTACAGATATCAGGCTTGTCATTGGGAATATATATATAGCTATCACCATGGATATTGAAGCGCAAACAATTTTTAAGGTATTCATCCAATGTGGTGTTAGGCGGAATTTTTTGGGGTAGTAGATCACTAAGCCTACCAGAGCAAGCCCACTTGATATGGTAGTAGCTATCGATGCTCCAACTATATCGTACCTTGGAACTAGGATGTACAAAAGTATAGATTGAAAAACTATTGCCATACCAACTATCACGGCAGGTCTTCGTGGACTACCTGAGCCTTGCAGAACTGCAGTAAAAATTGCTACCAAGATTAACAGGAAAACTCCGGGTGATAGTACGGATAGAGCTTGGGATGCGGTTGTATATTCTGAAGGGAAAATCACTCCCAGTATTTCTTTAGGGACAACAATTAGAGCTATATATGTTGGTAGGATAAAAGCAAATACATGTTTGAGCATTTTTCTAACGTAAAACCCAAGTTGTTTTGGATCAGAAGAATATTCTGCTGATATTGGGAAGATAGCACCTATAAAAGATGTAATGACGTAAAGAGGCAATGTACATATTAGACGTGCAGCTTTGTAGTTGGCTGATAGTACATTGGCAGAAGAAGCTGGGGAGAACATTTTAACGGCCAATTGATCTAAGTTAATAATTAGGTGTATGCCTAGTATCCCTATCATTAGGGTTAATGCAAAATAAGTAAATTGTAAATTAATCCAAGATCCGGTGTTCCTTAGTGCTCCCTTCGAAATCCAAAAACCAATAAATAGTGAGACAAAAGCTGCACTTATGTATCCTGCTAAAGCTCCTTCCGCTCCAGCACCTAGGATTACAAGTGTTAGCCCTACTACTAGCTGAGCGATCGCGCCGCCAACTCTTAATAATGCCACCGATCCGAAGCGAAAAGTACCGAGCAGGTATCCCTGGAATACATTACTTAATGATAGTAGGGTTATTGTAGCCATTATCAAGAAGACTATAGTTTTGTAGTTACTGTCTTGATCTATACGAAGAATCCCCAATTCGTCAGCTATGAAAAAAAATGCGCACGCTAAGGCACCAACAGCAAAATTCCCAAGCAGTCCTGGTCGTATGTAGGTGGATTCTCCAATTGTCGTGAAGCGAGTAACGGCCCAAGGAAAAGAAGCTGATACAGCAAATCCAAGTATCATTAGGATGGACTCTGCTACTGCTAGCACTCCGTAGAGCTCGACGCTAAGTATCCTTACTATTGCTAGAAAAAAAACGTACCGTAACACCGTGGTTAAAGCAAAGGACAACAAAAGGAACGGGCTTCTCTTAGCAACGTTTGCTAATGGCTGAGTCGAGTGGCTTTCTATATTATTGCTAATTCGAGCAAAATTCATACTGTAACCAGTAATTTTCCTGTTCTACTTTCGTAGATTGGACGTTGGGTCTCTAGGCCCCCAGAAATTCCATAGAATGCCTTTGTAATGTGCCTTCAACAATGGTAGCGGTGATTGTTTTCCAATGTAAGAGTAAAAAGCTGGATAAACAAAGGTTCCTGCGATGGTATAGGCTGCTATATAGAAGAGTTTTTTCAATAATCCGTAGTGCTTTAAGATTAAGCGAACACGGGACCTAGAAAGATAGTATAGTCTAGTAGGAGAGACCTCTCCTACGGTTGCACTTCTCTGATGCCAAAATATGGCCTTAGGTTCTACATATGCTTTGTATCCGGCTTTTCTAACTCTTAGGCTAAAATCGACATCTTCCCCATAAATGAAGAAATCTTCATCAAGTGGGCCTACTTTGTCCAGTACCTCTCTGCGAGTCAGAGCGACAGCAGTGTATCCAACCTCTCTTAGGGATTCGTATGATGGTCCGTCCGGTTTCTTATGACCGTATGGAACCGCTATTCCGAATAACATTCTACCACCACAGGAGTCCAAGCGAGGCTTGTTAGTGTATTGAGTAGGCTTTCCGTAATATCTTTTTCCACAGATCACACCAATTTCCGGGTGTTTTTCCATTACTTCCATTAGTCGCTCTAGCCAAGTGGGTGTGACTAGATCATCGCAATTAAGGTCAAACACAACGTAGCTTCCGGTTGCAACATGAATGCCTTGGTTAATGGCATCACCTATGCCGACTCGGGTTTTACAGGCTATTAGTTTTATCCAAGGAAATTGCTTTTCCAATACACTAGCTGTTCCGTCAGTTGAGGCTGCATCTACTACTATGACTTCATGTACGGTGTAAGTTTGGTTTTGCAGTGCAACCAAACACTCTTTTAGTGAGTCAATGGAGTTATAACTGGATATTACGATGGACACTTCAGGATTCCCGTTCATATTCAGATGTTTCCCTCCCTGTATTCTACTAGTCAATCAAGTGATGGGCTCTATAAAGATTATCTGAAATACATTTCATTCTAAGGATTCTACTACATTCTGAGATGTGACTTGTAATTACTTTAAGAATGTAGATATAGATGTTGTTTCATTCACTAACCATAAATCGTCGTAAGGCATTTGGTTGCAATTTGAATTGAGCACTAAATAAAGCTACAAGCTACTTGAATTTAGTGAGAAGTTTTCCGATATGTTTATTTGCTTGATACCACGCGAGGAAGTTTTTGCGATACCGCGTCACTCCTGTCACAGCTATAAACAATCCTAATATCGCAAGTCCAGTAAATATGTAACCCAGATTAGCGAATCTCTGGCCGGTGAATTTTATGTCAACACTATATTTGCCAGTCTGATCCATCCAGAACCCGTTAATAAATGAATCAGTTTGGATTGATGAGATTTCTCTATTGTCTATTATAGCTTTCCATTGTGGGTGATATGCTTCTGAAAATGTGAGCATGAATGGATATTTGGATTCTATTTTAGCCGTGTAATGCCCTGGATTTACTTCCCGTATCGATTTGATAGTTGGTTCTGAAGGGGGGGCGGCTGATGCATTTGTATTCGTCAATATTATTGATGGTGAACCTGCTTCAATTGGGTATGATGATTCTACTAGTAGGTCATGATATCCTGCATCTACAATACCTAAGTCGACCTCTGCATTATCTATGTAGGATGGCCTGACGGTTAGTGACTTAAACGAGCTTAACTCTCCCATTTTGATATAACCTTTCCAATCCAGTGGGCTCAGTTGAAGTCTTATTGACTTCAACTGAGCCCAATCCACCTTTCCTTCAAAAGCGGTGGGGTTAGCCATATTAGCAATGTATGTTTTTTCTAGAATTGCTTTTCGATCAATACTGAATCTAGCCCAGCTAGTCTTGTCGTCCGAGAAGTAGAATACGAGGCCTAGATGGGGGTCCGACTCTGATGTTTCAATAGGCAGCAATAGATAATCATATTCAGATATGTCCAAAGGCTCCAAAAGATTAAGCTCAGATACTGTGCTGTAATTTCGAGGTTTATTTATGCGAATGTGTGTGAAAGACACTTCGTTATTATGTGTAGTCTGAATAGTAGAAGTTGCTGGTTCTATTATTTCCCAATTGGTGTCTTCTACCCTTGAATCTTTAGAAGGGTTTGTTAACTCTTTAATCTGGGCTAGTGTATCGAGACCACGGAATACATTACCCCCTAGACGTAAGCTTTGTTCAGGCTTTTCATCTAAGTGAATTTTGACCTCGGTTTCTAATTCTAAGGAATGATGTTTTTTCATTGGACCCAAAACCAAGGATCCTCCCCATTCTAGGGGTGTGATTTGTAATCTAATATGGCTTACTACTGACCAATCTAATTTACCATTCGTAGCGCTTGGATTTGATAATTCAGCGGTGTATATGTTTTGATCTACTGTTGATGGGTCTATTTGAAATCTAGCCCAACTATCCATGTTGTCCGAGAAATAGAATACAAGACCAATGTAGACTTCTTGGTCGTTAGGTTGCTCTATGATATTGATTGGTAGCGACACTGCATCATAGCCGGAAAGATTTGCAGGTTTAATTAGTCGCGATTCAGCTACAGTACTAGCTGAGCGTTTCTTCGACAGTTCTTGTTCCGCGTCAATGGACAGTTTGGCGTAGTTTTCACCATTGGTTATGCGATTATACTCAATGTCTACCCCTTCGCCTACTGAGGTCCATCTAAGCTCTTTGTCATCGTGGTCCAAGATTAGATGAGCTTGTTTTTGGGATATATTCCCAAGGATCACATCCAGATTTGAGGTGAAGGGCGCCCAAAAAGAGTCGGCAACTATTGTGTTGGCTTTCGCATTCTTATCGCTAGAGACATTAGTTAAGCGTAAAGGATCAATGTTGAATGTGCCTTTGTAACTCTTGTTACCAATTTGTAGGCGAATCAAAGATACGTTCTTCCAGTCGATAGTGCCATTGCTTTGGTCTGGTAGGCCTAAATCGAAAACTATGGTTTCCCAACCTGAACCATTATTTGGAATGTTATAGCCTACCCAGTTGTCTAAGCCTTTGGGGTCTATTTTGAGAGATACTGTGTTGAAGAATATCGTCAAAGAAAGATTTTTTCCGCTTCCGTCCCCTTTGTATGGCAAAGTTAAACATCGTTCATTAGATAGATCTATAGACGGTGCAAACTTGGCTTGAGCGAGAGTATTGTATGCTCTGGCACCACCCTCGTTACCTATTGTAAAGGCCGAATATTCCAAGCCTGTTTTTTCTGGATTTGTGTGTAACTGTGATTCTAGCAGTACCTTGTTGGGCTCCAAAACTTTCCAAGGAATTTCTATGTCTCTACTTGAACTTTCGTATTCGTCATATACAAAAGATGCAGACGGACGTCCGCTAATTTCATTGAAATATATATTCTTATCCTTGAATAAGTTCCTAAGCGCGGTTTCACCTTTTTTATAATTATCGCTAGGCACAAAATAAATCTTGTCTATATCGTTAGTTTTATTCTTGGCCTTTAACCCTGATATTGTTGGTTTAAGAAGGGCATTACATACTCCCGCACCTTCATTGATTAACTCTAAGGAGTGAGTTCCTTTTTCAAGTTCTATAGTTGAAACTTTTAGCCACTTGAACCCTTGATTTTTTGAAGACCAAGGAGTGAATCTGGCTGTTTCTTCATTGTTCACCATTATGGTTAATGCTGATGTGCTTGGCCCTAACTTTATTCTTGTCCAAATGTCAAAGGTTCCAGCATCATTAATTTTGAAGTCAGTTCTTGTTTTTGCAAAAGAGTCAGTGCTCAGCGTCTGGCCGCTAAGTATTGGTTCGCCTTTTCTATAATCGTCGATGCTTCCATACCACCCTCCTTGCTTAGTGCTGAAGTAAGGTGATTTATAGAATGGAACATCAGAGTTATCAAAATCAGTGGGTTCAATGGAGATTGCACCAGGTACAAATTTTAACAGTACATCGTTTATTTCGGTTTGATTGAATACTATTTCACTACTTAGTTCGACAATTTCGTATAATTCTGGCAATGAATAACTATTTGATATGTCATTTAAAGAGATTTTGGGAATGAATTGTTGTGAGTCCGGTATCGAGTCGGGGGGTATGAGCCCCGAAAGCCCGCCCACATGTATGTTATAGGCAGGATATCCCTTGATTATGGGTTGCCATGACATATTTTGGTACACCAATGAAGTGCCGTTATCAAATACGATAGTGAGGTCTTTTTGCTGATCTAGGAATTTTTTTTGAAAATCCTTGTCAAATCCCAATGGAATGGACTGAAAGTCAGTTGGGTCATAACCTTGGACAACAACAAATTTAATTCCATATCTACCAAGTAAATCTGCCCATTTTTCCTTTTCCCCTTCAAGCATCATTTGATGAGTGTAGGACATAAAGGAATAAGATGATCCAGTTTTCCAAGATCCTATGCCTGCAACTGGGTGGCCAGAGTACATGAAGCTTGAGTATCCTAGGTCGTGTGTCCAGAAATCCCCGTTTACTTTCATGAATTCTTGAAAATATGGCACTGTTGCTACTCTGAATATGCCTTCCTGTTGTGCAATCCATTCATGAGGTGCTTTCTCTGCCAACGGAGGATCCCAAGTTCTTATTCCACCGGTTGTTATGTACCAACTAGCAGTAACCAGGCTGATAGCTATTAATGATAATGGCATTACAATTAAGCTAATGTGAATTGGGCGCCACGGAATTCTTTTGATCCAAGTTAAGCCAGAAGTAATTTGTGGTCTCAATGAAAAGAGTCCTTGGGTGGTAAAGCCAATTAATAAGGGATAGGCAATGTAACCGAGCATAATCCATCTGTTTGGTGTTTTTAGTACACCAAATAGTGGGATGTTGTTGTAAAGCCATAAGTAGATTTCTTCTCCTGGAGGATTTGGCCCTTTGGCTAGAAATGCACCCACCAGAGCAGTGACAATGAGAGATACTACTAACCAGTCTCTTCGAAATATAAGAGATAAGAGGCCGAGGATCGGGATTATCGCCATCAATACCTCATATCCTATGCTGGATAAAAAGGGGTGAGTTGTCCACGAAATGGCTCCCTGTGAATTAAGAACTCCTAGTTCCCTTGAGAAACCTAGTAGAGATTTCTTAAACGACAGACTCCAAAATAGTAACTCAGGGACTGGAATAGATATATCAGTTGATACGAATGCTGCCTTTGTCCCATTCAACATTGCTATTATTTGAAAAGCGGACAATGCAATAAGAATAGGAATGCCAATTGCCATTGCTTTGGCGATTCTTATGAGTAAAGTGCGGAGATTTGCCTTGCTTCTCAAAGAAGCAAATCGAGCTATGGTAATGATGAGTAAAATCGGAATGAAGTACAGTATAACGTCAAGCCTAGTAAACGATATTATGACCCAGCTAAGCGTTGCGAAGCCCAATATAAAATATAAAGAGTCCTTGCGAAGAATCTGAAGATACAAAAGCAACAGCAAAGGGAATAGAGAATATGCGTATGCGAAGGGCAGATGCCCAGATGCGAAGCGTGAAATGAAATACTGATTAAGGACAAATACTAACGCTGCCACTAGCGCAGGGATTCTCGACACTCCCATATTCCTGGCTAAGAAATACATGTTAATGCCGGCGACCCATATGCAGATAGCGATACTAATCGACAGCGTGAGCGCCGGATTACCAATAACTTTGTTTAATATTGCTAACGGTATGTGAGCAGAAGGTGGTTGGACGAGTCCAAATCCCCAGTTTGACCATACGATGAGTGAATCTAGGTTACGAGAAAACTGCTCAATTCTGGCCACCCAGCCAAAGAAGTCATTGCCTTCTGGAATTCCACCTACTATGAAAAGGCTTCTTGTTAACCAAACGGTTGTTAGGAATAAGATTAATAGGGGAATCGCATGTTCGCTACTAGATATCCTAGTTAATAAGGCCGAGCGTTTTTGGCGTGTTATCGCTCTTACAAATGAAGCTGCTCCAGATTTAATTCGAATTAGCACGCCGTAAATATCGGCTTTGAAATTTGAAAGTCTTATCATTAATAGCTCGATGCAATGAGTGAGTTTTTTTGCTATTTAGTAGCGAGAATATGGAACCACTTCTTTACAAGGTGGGCAACGGTTTTCTTCATTCCCAGTGGCCTGAATCTGTCTCGTATAGACAAAGATTGTTCAACCTGTGATGGGCCGGTTTCTGTTATGTTCCATCCGGCGTTCTTTACCAAGTCTACCAAATCTTTAGGAACGAAGTGGTGTGGATGTGGATGATCAATCATAGTAAGTAACCATTGCATTTTCGTGAGCCATTTGGGAAAAACGTTAGATGCTAAGTATAGTGTAGCTCCTGGTTCTGCGACTCTGTATGCTTCTTGAAGACATTGAAGGGGGCTTTGTGCATGATCTAAAACGTTGAATATTATTATTCTGGTCATTGAATTATCAGGCAAAGTTAAATTTTCTCCAATACCAGTTAATAATTCCATTTCTGGATCTGCTAGTAGATTCATTGAGCGATAATAGTCTGCCAGCGGTTCTACACCGATGCGCTGTTTCGCTTCTGGGAAATAGTATATAGGACCTTTAGGGCCACACCCTATTTCAAGTACTTTTTGGTCTTTCCAAAAATCCGTTCCCAATCCATCATTTCCTAGAACCCAAGCCCAATAATCTCTAGAGAAATGTCTCATTGCGAACTCACCTTGAGCCCACCATTTTGCCTCAGACTCCTGTGCGTGGAGCCAGCGTTCTTCACCTGCGTTTTTCAATTTTACCTCTCAATGGGTATTTAAAACCCCAATACAGTTTCGGAGTATTGCCATCTATCAATAATAGTTTCCCTGAGGAATAACCAATGATTGGTAGTGTCGTGGTTATGATTAGGCAAATTCATTATACCCTTCAATGTTTCCTCTGATGAGTCAATGATATGTTTGTCTAATTTCTTGTCTTCTGTCAATGCCATCATAAGCCAAAACATTGCGATTCGCATTGATCGTTCCACGTATTTGCCGCTTACGATTACTTTCCAAGGGAATTGATGTTTCACAGCGGATATTAGAAGAAAGTACTGTAGATTTCTAATCCTAAAAACTCCGCGTTTCTTCAGATAGGAATTGAATATTGCTGGCAGGACTTCGGAAGGCGTTTTTTCGCTGATCCCGAAGAGTAGGGAAATTAGGTTAACTATGTGAGATCGGCATTTGAACCAATTGGAATAACTAGTTTCTTGGCCATTCGCTGGACCGTAGACGGTTTTGAGCGCTAGTTCAGTATCTTGGGATATTTCCGTTAGTTCAGGATAGTCGTTTGAAAGCAGCTCTAATATGCGTACGGTATCTGAATATCCATTTGGATAAATGCCTCTAAGCAGTAGGTACAATTCACCACATTGCAATATACATTTGGATATGGTGGTCTTGTTTATATTTTTGAGACTTGAGTGAGAGTTGCTATTTGGTTCTAGGTCAACACTACTAACTAATTTTTCTACTACTGAAGATAGAAAAGATATGAAAACCTCCAAGGGCATTTCAGGCAGCTCGCTAACAGGAAGCGATTCTATATAATTCCGCCCCATCAGAGTGACTCCTTCCTTTTTCACCTTGTAAAAGAAAAGACTTCCCTTGGTTCGTTTTAACTGTATAGAAGTGAGGGGATTAATGGAAAGTGATATCCCGAGTTGGTCAGATAATTGCTGTTGTATCCGTTTGATCCTTTTTATTCTCATTACAGCTTGTATAATGTTCATGACTACGATTAAATCGTAATCACTGGATTCATGGTGATTGCCAGTTGCTCTACTTCCAATAATTATTATGGATTTAACTGGGAGTTCATCGACAATAGCCTGGCAAATGGTATTTAGTTTTGGGTCTTCGTATTCAGTGACCAAAGTGTTTAAATTGCTCATTAGCGATGATCAGCTTTTTTGATGATTTGTATAGGTCGACTTATTGAATCCGAGCACTTCTTTCAATATTGGCATTATGTCAACGATATCCAATTTTTGTGTTCTCTCGGTTAATCTCTCTAGTTCTGACCCTATGAAAAATGCTACTGCAGTTTGGTCTTTGAACTTGGGATGATAAGCATGCATTGCGAAAGGTTTTAGGTAAGAATGGTAGTTTGGGAATATGCTAAGGCCTGGTCTCAATAGATAGACTTCCTGATAGTAGTCTGAATTTGTGAAATGCACTCCAAGCTCACGTAGCTCTTTTGGGGTTAGAAAGGTACCATGTTGGGATTCTTCTACGAGTGAATGCATTCGATGTTTAGCGCCCTCGGTAAAGTACCATAAACGAACCATAGTTGAATCTAGAGCTACAATGTAGTCTTTTCCAAATCCTGGCTGCTTTAGCAAGTATGTGTAGTCAATAAATTCTTGTGTGTGATTCATACCGTGATCAGACACGATAGCAACCTCTAGGCTTTCGCCTAGCCGCTCCCTAGCAGCCTCTACAATCGTTTTGATCGCTTGGTCCGCGTCAAGTAGGACATCCTTGAATTTATGGGAGCGTATGCCATATCTATGCCCCAGCATGTCTATGGTGTGTAGGTAAACATATAGTAGTTTCACATTGGGATTTATTTGAAGCACTTCTTTGGAAACAAGATTTGCAACAGATGATGCCTTACTAAACATATGGCGTAACCCAAAAACATCTGATCTAACGACTGCGAATTCTTGCTCGTGTTGCCTGCAAAGATCGAAAATCGTTGGGACGGATTGGAATGGTTCTTGCTCAAACATGCTTTTTTTAAGGGATGGCTGAAAGTGTTGGATTACTCTTAGGGGTATGTTATAGAGTGGTAATTCTTTATATCCAGTAATTCTTGCTTGGATTGGTGATAAGGTTTTGGCGAGAAAATATTTGATGACTCGCCGTATAAAATCACTTGGAATATAGTCTAGAAAACTGAGACGACTAAATAGCTTTAGAGGAGAAGAGTTAGGGATCATACGAAAGTCTGTCCAGTAGCCTATATCCTGCGGGTAACAACCAGTAAATAGTGAGGCTCTTTGCACGTCACTATAACCAAGTACTGGTGTCATAGGCTTCAAGGCATGATTTTTTGCCAAGTTAGATAGATAAGGCATTGTTTGATCGCTTATGAAATCTATCCCAAGGGCATCGACTAGGAACAAAAGAACCGGTTTAGGTTTCATGTGTTGAATTACCTTGTGAGGCAAAGTTCATAGTATATCTGCTCGAATTGCTTACAAATGTACTCCCAGGTGTATTGTTCTTCCATAAGAGCTCTTCCATTTTTACCCATTTCTGAGGCCTTGGCAGGATTTTCCTTCAGTGATTCCAAAGCTCCTAAAATACCTTCGATATCTGAGTCCGATCTCAAGAATCCCGTCCTTCCGTCTATTACTACGTCGCCAATTCCACCAACGTTGGTGGCAACGACTGGAATTCCTGAGCTCATGGCTTCTAGGATTGTTAGTGGTAGGCCTTCAGAGTGTGCTGGGGATACCAATGCCAAAGCTTTGGATAGTAGTTGAGGTAGCTCGTTATTTGGGACGTGGCCGATAAAATTTATCCTCTTACTAATCTGTAGAGAATTAATGCTATTTTCTAACCATTCTCTATCAGGCCCTTCTCCTACAATTGACAACTTCAAGCTAGGGAGGCGTTCTATGATTTTTAAAAGAGTATCGGTGCCTTTACGCCTAACTAATCTACCAACAAAAATGAACTCAAGAGTCTTTAATTTTTGATCTACAGGTATGAAATTTTCAATGTTAACCCCTGGGGTTATGACTTTGATTCGTGTTCGATCTACACCGAACTTTTGCTCTAAATGATTTTTCATTGCCTTGAACACTACTGTACAAAAGTGAGCTCTTTTGATAGCCCACAACTCTATCCATTTGAATTCTAACTTTCTTATAATTCTTTCTATAAACGCGGAATAATGGCCAAGCCATGGACCTGCATCATGAACGGTGCAAACAAGTGGCGTATTCGGAAATCTATAAGAAATCAGTATGCTACTCATCGCACCGTGTGCGTGTACCAAATCAATAGACTGTTGTTTGATTATTGAGACACCTTTCAAGAATGCTAGGAAGTTACTAATGAAATGAAGAAGTATCCATCCAAGAAAGCGTTTCTTTACAATCCCACCAGCAAGGAATTTTGGAAGTTTGACTGGGTGTACATGTATACCTCTTGTAGTAAGGTCTCGCCGAGTGTCTTCGGAGCAGTCTGCTACAAGGTGCACAACATGACCCATGGCAGCCAGTTGTTGGGAGATTTGAAGGGAGTAGTGTTCGGCTCCTCCACTGGTTTTGTTGTCTAGTCTCAGTACTCCTCGTGTCAACATAAGTACATTCAGAGGATGATTGTAGTCTTTCAAGCGACTCTCGTTGACGGTCATACCAAATTTAGTCTAGGAGTATACGTTTTTGGGCTGAGCTAGGATTTGTTCGGATATCCAGTTGTATGTAGTATCTAGCCCTTCTTCTAAAGTTATTCCGGGCTCCCAATTCAACACATCACGTAATAGAGAATTGTCACTGTTTCTTCCACGTACCCCTTGTGGCTTTGTCAGATCGTACTCTTTATCGATAGTTTTACCAGCAATTCCGGATATGATATCTATTAGCTCATTTATTGACACTAGCTTATCTGTGCCCAGATTCAGAGGGTTGCGATAATTTGATTGAGCAATTCGAAATATACCTTCTACACAGTCGTCTACGTACATGAAGGACCGAGTTTGTTTTCCGTCACCCCAAACTTCGATACTATCCATATCACTAGCTAGAGCTATTTTTCTACAAAGAGCTGCAGGGGCTTTTTCTTTTCCACCATCGTAAGTTCCTAGCGGGCCGTATACGTTGTGAAATCTGACGGACCGTGTTTCGAGTCCGTGGTCCTCGAAGTAGTATTGGCACATTTTTTCAGTGAAAAGTTTCTCCCAGCCGTATCCCTCTTCTGGATCTGCTGGGTAGGCGTCGGTTTCTTTAAGAGGAGTTACGTCCGCCTCAGTTTGTTTGTACATAGGGTATATACATGCAGAGGATGAATATAGGAAACGCGATATTTTGTTAATACGGCTGGCCTCTAGTATATTTGCGTTTATTAGGATGTTATTACGGGCTATGTCTGCGTGAGAAGCAGTAATGTATCCTATGCCACCCATATCTGCCGCAAGATTGTAGACCTCGTCTACTCCATCGGTTGCCTGCATGCAATTAACCTCTGATCTCAAGTCCAGCAGTTGGAATTCGTTAGCATCACTTGGCTCGAAATCTGGGTTCTTAATGTCCACTCCACGCACCCAGTAACCTTTTTCTTGGAGGTATTTAACTAAGTGGTGTCCGATGAATCCACCAGCCCCAGTTACTAAAGCTTTTTTTGCCATTTAGTTGCCTCTTGTTTCTACAATGCCGAGCAGTTTGGCCTAGTATAAGCTATTTGCGCGGCTGGCTAACATGATATCATTTATGCGTAATTGTTGCACCTTAATGGATGCCCAATCTGTTACTTATGGACATCTATAGAAAGACCTCCTAATACATTTCGCAAGAAGTTTTTGACTAGTAGTTGATCCACCTGTAAAGGTTAATGATGAGATGGAGGAGCCCAAGCTTCCCCTGGTTTTTGGGGATGTCTGTACATATGTCCTGAGATTACCTTTGGAAACTGAACTTCATTAGCTTTATCTAAACCGTTTTTGTAGGCTGATATAAGCTTGTCCTCCGAATTATATGCAAACGGATCTCCTAGTTGCATTTCAATCTCTCCTCCAGAATCTGGACGATTTTCTATTAGCCAGTTAACTGAAATTTTAAGAGCGTCACTTGCTGTAATTAAATCTTCATATCCCAGGTGAGCTTTGATTTTTGTTATATCATAATTGACCGTTGTTTCTATCTCTGGTGCACCATCGCCTTTATACACTTTGTTAGCTATAGAAAATGGCATTTCTACCAATTCCCAGTCGTAGTTTAAAAACCTGGTGATGAATTCTACAAGGTGACGCTGTGAATATTGGTACTCCTCTCTTACGTTGTAAATTTGGCCTTCAGATTGTTTAGGCTTATCAACGCTTAGTAATAAGGCATGAGCAGCATTTTGTCCGAAAGACCTTCTTCTAGGAAGGCCGAGATTTGGCAGTATAAAATGTTTTCTAGAATCCAGTATTCGCCTCACGATGCTCCACTCAGGGTTGGCTGGTGCGTTTGGACCATATATTTGTGGGTATCTAAAAATCGTAGATTTATAGTAGCCTTTTTTGTGTGCGTCCATTACCGTTTTTTCGGTTAACCACATCATGTAAGGTAATCGTGGGCCGTTTGGATTATCTGCCAATGGACTATCTTCTTTTACCATGAGCGGGGCACCTATTGGCCCCCATCTCGAGTCTTCACGTTGGGCATACACTCCACCGCCTCCAACTGTGATAAGCCTTTCAGTTTTGCCTTTTAATACTTCTGCTGCTATTCGTATTCTTCCATAAGTAGCAATTGTAAGATCAAAGGTTAGATTTGCTAGTCCGGATTCAAGAGTTTCCTGAAAATGAGGGTCTACATGGATGTGTTCTATTTCCTCGTCAAATTTTGTTTCGTGCTGGCCACCATGTAGGATTGAAACATCGTAACCTCTGTTTATGAGCCCGTTAACAATATGAGGCCCAGACGGCCCTGTACCACCTATTACCAAGGCTTTCATTTTCACCTTCTTATATAACTAT